>Ga0073928_10000994_pt1 | contig 57875 bp, 55 predicted proteins | sample PaiPotPPA55metaG_FD_76969 | JGI IMG/M metagenome (GOLD analysis project Ga0073928, IMG submission 76969) | Iron sulfur acid spring bacterial and archeal communities from Banff, Canada, to study Microbial Dark Matter (Phase II) - Paint Pots PPA... ... | reverse complement strand
TGGTCCTGGGCGTCTACCTTTCGCCTTGGCATTCCTAAGTCCCGCTCGGATACGCTCACGGCATAAGTCGCCCTCGAATTCAGCGATCAACGCTAATACCCCATAAAGAAGCTTCCCGGTGCTGGTACCCGTATCCAAATCCTGAGTTACAGAGACGAATCGAATATTCCTATGATTGAAGAGCTGCAAGGTATTTATAAGATGGGAGACGCTGCGCTCCTCCAGGTACTGTTTCGACTGGATCAACATGCCGCCTGATCCGCAGGTGGGATCATAGACATACCTGCCGGCCTGCGGCTTGATGAGCCGAACCATCAATCGCACTACCCAAGCAGGGGTGTAGAATTCGCCGCCCTTCTTCCCGGCGCTATCCGCAAAATCCTTTACCAGGTACTCATACGCCGCACCCAAGAGATCCGGGAATTCAAAATCGTCGTTCGTGAGGCGGAGCTTGTTGAAATGGTGAATAAGGTCAACCAGCTGGGGGTCTTTGACCTTGCGTTTTTGATTGATCTGAGCGAGGAAGTTGATGTGGCCAAGAACGCCAGCAAGTTCCTCGTTGTGTTCTTCGAGTTCGGCAAGGGCCTGGTTCAATTCATCGCCCACGTTGTCATGAAGCTGGACGATCTTCGCCCAGCGCGCTTTCTCCGGGACGAAAAACGAATTTGCGTATTCCGGCTCGCCGGGATTTTCTAGCATCTCCTCGATCTGACCCTCAGACAGATGTAGAGCTTCGCCTCGTTTTTTCACTTCGTCCCGGGCAACGTCAAATTGATCGGACGTGCGCTTCAGAAACAACATTCCAAAAATGTATTCCTTGAATTCCGAAGCGTCCATCTTGCCGCGCAGGATGTCGGCGGCAGCAAGGAGGTGGTGCTCAAGCTGTGAGAGTGTGATCTTTTGGCTCATTGTGTTTGGGAAACTTTTGATAATAACGCAGAATACCCTCTAGAAATCAGACTGACCCGCTACCAGGACTAGATAAGCCTTGCAATTGTGGCGAGTGGTTTGATATTATGAATTCCTGCTCGTAGCTTTACCTTTTCTTGATCTTAGTTAACCGCTGACGTCATAAGCGGAAGTTGGCGTTGACTAGCGCCCATTCTGGCGACCTCAAAAAACAGGGAACGGAAACCGACCCGCCTAACTACACGAATATATATATCTTTAAGTACTAGGACATCTATGTCTGTTTCCCTTTCCCGGGTGCCGTAGATGTACGAAATTTTGAGGGCCAGAACGTGCGATAGGCAATGCTGGGTCATGCTTAGGATGTCAGCGAGGAAGCTAAAATCAAGTCTAAAACCAAAGGAACTATGACAGATAACTGGTATCAGATTAAACGTCCGGACATCGATTGGTTGATAGAAGGACTTTTGGCCGTCGATTCCCACTCCGCATTCGCAGGTAAGCCTAAGAGCGGGAAGTCAACTATCCTACGCAATCTTGCCGTGGCCGTAGTAAAAGGGCGGCCACTTCTTGGACGTATGGTTTACGTTCCACAGGAAGGTGGTCGCGTTCTTTACGTCCACCTCGACCGGAAGGACCCCGTGCACGATGTTGCCGAGGAACTGAGGAGGCTGGGCGTAACCGAGGAGGAAAGTGGCCGATTGCTCTTATTTTCGGCAGAAGACTTGCCCGAAAAAGAGCAACGGCTCGCTTGGCTACAGACCCATGTTGAAAACTTTAAGCCCAATCTGGTGATCATCGACTTGATGTTTCACTTCGTCGAGGTGAGCGATGCCAACAATTACTCGGTAGTGCGTGGCGCTATCGCGGACTTGCAGGATGCTCTCAGGAAAATAAAGTTCAGGGGCCATACGGTTACTGTGTATCACAGCCGCAAGATGGAGAACCCTCAAGAGCCCTTCGATGACGTGCTTGGGTCCACGGCGATTCGTGGGTCGTTCGCAACTGTTGTGCTCATGCAACACGACCGGAAACGCAAGTTGTACACCATTCAAAGCGATCAAACTCAGAGAGAACCTGGAATAGGGGAGATCCTCCCAACCGTTCTTGAGAGGGATGAGGCGACAGGGGAATTAAGATTCGGGCATAGCGTGGCAGAGCTGGAGCATGCAGTAAGGCAGGAGGAGGCCGAGAAGAATTCGGACCGCGTTATGAAGTACATCGCCGAACACCCTGGCTGTTCAACAGCCGAAATGACGATCGGCTTAAACATGTCGAAAAAAACCGTCCTTCCGATACTGCGGGACCTGAAATTCATCCTTGCACTGGAAGGTCGAGGTGTTGCTAATGACCCGGTCAGGTACCGCATAGAGATACCGAAGGAGGAGGTGTGCTAATTCAACGTCGCGTGCGTTGCAGAACGCACACATTCCGCCATAGCTGTACTACCGGTTGCCCCAAGCTCTTCTTCCGTTAAAGAATGGGAGTCACAGCCTTAAAAAGAGTCAGAACTTCCTAATCTTGGGGAGCAGTAAGCGCCAGCATCCTATGCTGGCGCGGATCCTATGACGAATCAAACATCGTACTGGCTAACCGCCACGGAAGCGGCTAGCTATTTGAAGGTAAAGCCTCGCACTCTTTTACTCTGGGCACGCGCCGGCAAAGTCAAAGCCTACAGCCTGTCCGGAACCGACCGCCGAACGTGGCGCTTTTTGCATACCGATCTTGATGCTATGCTTGGCGCGCCGTCCGTTGCCGATCCAAGGAGGGATTAATAATGCAACGGCAAAAAGGATGTATCTCATTAGACAAGCGAATCGGAACCTGGAGTTTTTACTGGAGAGAATCAGGCAAGCTTCGCAGCAAACGTATTGGAAGTTTGAAGGACCTCCCAACAAGAACCGCGGCTTGGCGCGCAGCAAAAGAGCTTCGTCATGCTTTAGAAGACCAGGTCCCACAATCAGCAGTCCCAACCGTTATGGCCTTAGTCGCCCAGTACCGAGTGGAACGCATGCCAGCGCGATTCAGTACGGCATATGGTTATAACCAATGGCTCAACAACCACGTTCTACCGCGTTGGGGAAAAGAGCCGGTGACTGCCTTGCAGCCGCGTCCGGTGGAATTGTGGTTGAAGATGTTGGAGCTCTCACCTAAGAGTAAAGTTGCGATCAGGGGATTAATCAGCATCATTATCGACTACGCCATGTATCGCGGCGACATCCCGACTAACAGGAACCCGATGACGTTGGTTACGATCAAGGGCGCGTCGAAGCGAACGCGGCAGCCCCGCAGCTTGACCACGGATGAATTCCAAAAGTTTATAGTCGAACTTGAGGAACCATTCCGAGTGCTGGCTCTCGTAGGAGTTTGCTTTGGCCTTCGCATCAGCGAAGCCCTTGCACTGCGATGGAATGACGTCGACTGGCTTGGTCGCGCTCTTCGGGTAGAGCGCAGTATTGTCCGGCAGCGAGTGGACGACACTAAGACCGAGGCATCGCAGCGACGCATGGCGATTGATTCGGAGATGCTGGAAGAGCTGAAACGCTGGAAGCAGACCACGCAATTTTCAAGTAATGAAGATTGGGTGTTTGCATCTCCAGTGAAACTGGGTCGATTGCCGTGGTCGTATCCAAACGTCATACGGGTGTTCCTGGCAGCAGCCGAACGTGCTGACATCGGCAGAATTGGCACACACACGATGAGGCACACGTTTAGATCGTGGCTTGACGCTGTGGGGACTCCTATTGCAGTACAGCAGCGGCTCATGCGCCATGCGGACATCCGAACTACGATGAACGTTTACGGCGATGTTGTGACCGACGAGATGAGCGTTGCCGGGGCCAAAGTCGCACGGCTGGCACTCGCTTGTTAGGTCGCTGTTACGTGACCATCTCTAAGCTATTGGAAGAATGGCGGAGAGAGTGGGATTCGAACCCACGTTAGAGTTTCCTCTAAACACGCTTTCCAAGCGTGCGCCTTCAGCCACTCGGCCATCTCTCCCGCATTTGAGGTAGGACTTCGATTGTATGGTGCAGTCCGGGGACCTGCAACCGCGGTGGTCTGGAAAGCGCTCAAGAGCTATGGCTATGGTTGGAAGGGTGTGGACTTGGCTTTGGCTACGGCAGCCCGCCACACGGCCCGGTTCCGCTGCCAACGTGTCCGACGTGCACTGCTCCGCCACCGCTGTGCGGTCGAGACTGTTGGCATGTTTTCATCGCCTGCTGTTGCTGGGGGGTAATCAAAGCCTCAAGCTGTTGATGCGCTTGCTGATGAATTTCGCGTATCTTTTCATTTCGCTGTTGGGTCGTGAGAGACGGGTCGGCACATACGGCGGAAACTTGTGAGCGCACTCCCTGCTCAATGCTTCGACGCTGCTCCATCGTTGCTTTTGATACGCCAGCTTCTTGCCAGCAGGGTTCCTGCTTCACTTTAATCCCTATCGGTGAACCAGGAGGCCTTAATGGAGGCGCGGACGGGACGGGCTGTTGTGCGGACGCCAACAGTACTGAGCCGAGGAGAATCGCGATCGAGCGAACCGATATCGGGATAGCCATGTGACACCCTCGGCCATGGTAACCCCTCAGCAGGTCAAGAGTTGTTATTTTTGAATCAATCTCAAGACAAACTAGGAGAGTTTTACTGAGGTCTGTTCAGTTGCAGTTGGGATATCCAACGCGGCGCCGTTGGTAGGATTTACCTGGGCGGGAACTGCTTCTTTGTCTGCCTCTGGAAGGCGGTTGTGCAGACAATACAGCGCCAGTTCCAGGCGATCGGCGACTCCAAGCTTGTCATACACCTTGCGTAGATAATTCTTTACAACCTGCTCGGTTGTACCCACTCGGACGGCGATTTCCTTGTTCTTCATTCCTTGGGTAACGCAGGAAACGATCAGCGATTCTTTTGGAGTCAACTGTATTTTTGAGCGCGAAGAAGAAGGTCGCGATCCCTGAGTGCGGTAAGCGCCCAAGACCCACTGAATCCCGCGGCTATCCAGCCAGGGTTCGCCTTGCCATACTTTTCGCAGACAATCCACAAAAGTCTCAGGCTCAACATCGCGGGAGACGACGCCGTATGCACCGCGGCGAATTAGCTCCAAGGTTAAATCTTCCTGAGGACGTGCCGTAACCACTACCAAGCGAAGGCTCGGGGTATGCCGCAACAGTTCTGACACTGTGTCCGCGGGATTCGGGCTGAGCGCTGCCTCCATGATCAGAATGTCGGCGGAAAACTTCTTTGCTGCGGAGATCGTTTGGGGCAAAGTCTCGGCTTGTCCAACGACTCTTATGTCGTCTTCCACGGCGAATATTTTGCGCAGGCCGGCGCGGAAGATTGCCTGCGAATCCGCGACGATTACGCGAACGAGCGGCCCGCTATTGCCTTCAGCTTCGTGTGTACTTTGGAACTCGCCTGAACTGCTCATCGCTGTCGTGGGAATCGTCGCCATCGGTATCAAATTTCCTTGCCGCAGTCAGCGGCGGTCAAAACGGTATTCATCGATGACAACGCCAACGCCACGGCGTCCACCATCTTCAGAGCTGCGTACCACCCGGCCTCGACAGTCCAGTTGAACGTCGGCGTCTGCGCCAACAATGTGCGCGGGAAGAGAAATTGTGAAGTCGACCAACGATCCCACCGGCATATCGGAATCCATCTGGAACAGGACGCCATTGGCCGAGATGTTTTGCGATTCGGTCCAACTGTCTCCCGATTTCGATTTCACTGAAATTGGCAACTTGATCGGGAAGCGCATGGCGCTTTGCATGTCCGGATAACGCAGATCGCGCGCTTTCTTGCTGGGGACTTGCACTTTCTTCGTGGCAGCGACGGTGCTGCTGTCCACTTCCGGGAGATTTGCGTTTTCCGTTGAACGAATATTGTTCGACATACGGAGGCAGATTACACCCCGGAATCAAGTGAGCAAAGTTACCGAAGGCATTGACCTGTTAGGGATAACCGCTTGCGCTTCAGCGAGTTGCGGGGAGATTAAAGAGAAATCGATGCGGCCAAGATGAAAGGCCTAGAATCTCGTGACTTCGGTGAAATTAAAATCGCGCACCTTCATTGGCGGCACCACCATATCGAATGATTCTTCGCCGCTGGCGCGTACTGGCGTGCCCATCTCTTCCACATTTGAAAACATATGGATGAGGCTCTCGTTGAAGCGAAAATTTCTTACGCCGTATCGAACTTTCCCGTCTTCCACGTAGAACGTGCCGTCGCGCGTCATTCCCGTGAGAATTTTCTGGTAGGGATCGACTTCACGGATATACCACAGCCGCGTCACCAGCATTCCGCGTTCTGTGGAAGCGATCATTTGATCCAAAGTCTTTGGCGCGGCCGGTCCGCCGAAAACTATGTTCATCGGTGCTTCGCCCATTTCGTTGGGGATGGGGAATCCGTGACCTGTGACTTGCACGGGTCCAACTGTGTCTTTGTATTCCGACTGCATCATTTTCTCAGCAGTGGCACGCGCGTATACGAGTCGTTTCACGACACCGTCCTGAACGAGTTGAACGCGCTGCCGCCGCATGCCTTCTCCATCAAATGGAGAACCTGATTGAAGTGGATGCGCGACGTCATCCCAGATGTTGATGTTGTCGCCGAAGACTTTGGTTTCTACACGATTATTGAGAAACGATCTCTGGTCGAGGATGGCGAGTCCGCCGAAATCCCAGAACATGAATCCCGCCATGTCGAGGACGGCGGCAGGCTCAAGAATCACGGTGTACTTCCCGGCGGGAATCTCTTTGGGACCGGCAGATTCCGCTGCTTTCCTTGCTGCGATTTCGGCGAGTTCGCCTGGATGCAAATTCGCAACGTTAGGTGAGTTTGCTTTTTGCCATCCTGAAGAGTCGTCGGCAAGCATCGTGCTCGAGATCTCTGATGAAGTTTGAGTATGCCAATCTGACAGGCCGCGAGAATTGAATATCCCTTCGACGGTTTCGCTTGTCGAAAAAATTCCGGCGGTTACGAGTTTGTGCTTCTGCGCGGCTGCAACGATTTTGCCGACGGCGTTTGCCCGGTCTTCCGGAGTAGTGGAGGCAGTCTGCTCAAAGTGGCGGCTGGGAAGGGGGCCTTGGCTCTTGCCGCCGTTCGGCGCCATCGGTAGCAAGTCGGCGTCGGGGTGTTGAACCTTCGCCAGTGTTTCCGAACTCTGAACTACACGCTTCAGGCTCTCATCGTCAAGCTTATTGGTGGTTGCTCGGGCAGTGCGTCCGCCGAAAACAGTTCGCACGGAAACGGAATAATTTTCCTCGGCGACATTTTGATGGATGGTGTTATTGGCGAATCGGGTGAGCGCGGTGCGGCCGCCATAGACGATGGCTTCGACCTCATCCGCAGTGGAGTGCTTTTGGATGCTGGAGAAGATTTCGGCGGCTTTTGATTTATTCAGCATTCAGCAGTCGCTGTTGAGCTTCGCTCATCGGGCCCCGATGGCGTCCGTGCCTAAGTGTTCTTCTCCTTCACGTTCCTTTATATGCGGAGCCCACTTTGATGTTTCGGAATCTCGCGGGGCTCGCGCCGTGTCCCGTTCCCATTACTTGCTGTGGTTGACCTTTGCCGCAGTTTGGGGTTCCCCATAGGGTCCATTCATCCCGCGAGCAGATTGCGTCCATTGAATTCCAGAATTCAGTTGTTATTCCTGAGTACGACGGATTCTTCAGCAGGCGACTTCGCTTGCCATTTTTTATTTCCCATCCCATTTCACATCCGAATTGGAAGTTGTAGCGTTTGTCGTCAATCGACCACGACCGGTTTGTCTCCATCAGGATGCCGTAATCGGTCGACGAAATGAGCTGCTCCAGAGTTAGCGGCTTTTCCCCCGGCAGAATGCTGATGTTGGTCATGCGAATAATCGGCAGGCGATTCCAATTTTCCGCTCGCAATGTTCCACCCGAGCGCGTGGCCCCGATGGTGTGTGCAGTTTCGCGAGAACTCAGATATCCCGTGAACAGACCATTGGTGATGATCGGAGTGCATTGCGCTGGAACGCCTTCATCATCGAACGCGAATGTTCCCAGCCCAGGGCCGTGCTCCTGGCGGGCGTCTGCGACCACGTTTACCAGATCGCTGCCATATCGGAGGGTACGCAGTTTATCGAGCGTGAGAAATGAAGTTCCGGCGAAGTTGGCTTCCATCCCCAGGACGCGATCGAGTTCGATGGGATGGCCGATCGATTCGTGAATCTGCAGTCCCAGCTGCGAGCTTTCAAGGATAATGTCGAACATCCCTTCCGGACATTTGTCGGCGTGGTGCAAGGCGACAGCTTCCTCGCCGATGCGGCGCGCGTTCTCGAACAACTTCATGTCGTCGATAAGTTCGTATCCTTTATTCTGCCACTGCCCTCCGAAGGAGCTTGGATATGAGCGCTTATGAATTTCGTTTCCGGCAAACGCGTAAGCAGCATATCCCGCGCCAGTCGTGTACTTCGTCTGGTGGATGTTCGCGCCGTCGGAGGAGACGAACCATTGCTCCTCGCGGCGAAAATTCATGCTGGTCTCGGCCAGTGTGACGCCTGCGACCGCGCGCAACTCGGCGTCGATCTTGAAAAGAAGGTCGACGTTCTGTTCGATGGAGATGCTGAAAGGATCGATCTTGTGCGGAGTCGTCCATTCCGCCGTGACGGCTTTCTCGGGAGCTAGACGGACGTCTGTCTGCTTCACCTTGGATGACGCTTTAGCAATATCAACCGCGCGCGCAGTCGTGCCTTCGACGGAAGCCCGGCTCAAGTCGTCAGAAGCGGCGAATCCCCAAGCTCCATCGGCGAGAACGCGGATCCCAATGCCCTGAGATTCGGCGTCCGATGCGCCTCCTACTTTGCCGTTCTTCGTCGCGAGGGCACGGCTGCGCTCGTCGACGATTCGCAAGTCGGAATACGTCGCGCCCCGTTGTTCAGCGACGTTAAGAGCCCAGTCAGCAATCTGTTTCATGGGACATTAGAATTTACCATAGGGTCCCGCGACAGGACTCTTCGTCGGACGAGAGCAGGGGACAGTCTGATTTTGAGGGCGTGGCTAAAGTGCCTCGACAAACCTTGTGATCTGGACCGCGTACATGCAGTGCTTCCCTGCATTGACCTTCCTCAACCTAGAGGCTTCTGCCTCAGCCAGAACACGCGACCTCAGCACTTTGACGACGGTCGCACTGTTCTCTAGGCGCATTTCGGAATCGAGTCTGACGATGGCATATACGTGTGGGTATTTTGAATTCGGTTTGTCCATCGGCCTTTAGCCCCATTTTCGCAGAGTCCTTTCAGGATAAGGCCTCTGTCAATTCGCCCGCTGACGGTCGTAAGGGCTGCTAGGAATTTCTTCGCGACTGACCGGCCGCACAAAATTCAAAAGCCCCTCAGTTTCCCGAGGGGCCGTTATTTCCGCGACGCTAATTATCGTCTGTCGTGGTCTCTATCGTATCCGCGATGCTCCCGGTATTCGCGGTATGCATAGTCCCTTCGATCCCAGCGGCGATCACGATCAAACCTGCCATAGTAACCATAGACGTTGGGATAAACGTAGCCGGGTGCGTAATACGGTTGCGCGTAAACGTATGGGCGCGAATGCACGTAGACATATCCATATGCGGGTCTTGCGAAGACAGGACCCACGTTCACGCCGATCGCTACCTGCGCTTTTGCTGCTGATGAACTGAAGACCGTTAAAGCTAAAGCTAATCCGAAGACCGCCGCTAGTACCGTTCGTTTCATCATTTCCGCACCTCCCGTTCCTACAGAATGCAAACACTTCCGCGGCGTAATAGTTGTGAAGCTGCGATGAAGCTTGCTAGTGGCACGCAGGAAGTCCTTGTCCGTGGTCGGTTTCGTGGTTTCGATGGCTCAGTGCGTTTACAATCATCGAGTTCGTTTCTCTGTCGGAGTCACAGCGAAATCAGATGCTGAAAATTAGACCGAAACAAGAATGCCGATGGGATCTGGTTAGTCTTGGCGAAGTGATGCTGCGCCTTGATCCCGGTGATGGCCGTGTTTCGACCGCTCGCAGTTTTCGCGCATGGGAAGGCGGAGGCGAATATAACGTTGCACGCGGATTGCGCCGCTGCTTTGGAATGGACACGGCGATCGTTACGGCCCTCGCCGACAATCCGGTGGGGCGCCTGATTCAGGACTTTATTTATCAGGGCGGCGTCGATCAATCTCATCTCAAATGGGTTGCATACGATGGCATTGGGCGCAACGTCCGCAACGGGCTGAATTTCACCGAGCGCGGATTCGGTCTACGGGCGGCCGTCGGCTGTTCCGACCGGGGACACACCGCCGTTTCGCAATTGAAGCCTGGCGAAATCGACTGGGAGCAAGTCTTCGAAACCGAAGGCGCTCGTTGGTTCCATACCGGGGGGATATTTGCCGGGCTGTCCGAAACCACTCCCTTGGTTGCGAATGAAGCCATGCAAGCCGCAAAGCAGCAAGGCACCCTAGTTTCTTACGATTTGAATTACCGGGAATCGCTTTGGAAAGCTATCGGCGGGAAAAAACGCGCGGTTGAGGTGAATCGCGAACTGGTCTCTCGTGTGGACGCTCTTCTGGGAAATGAAGAAGACTTTACTGCAGCGCTCGGCTTTGAAGTCGAGGGAGTTGACGAAAATCTTTCAAAGCTCAATGCCGCTAACTTCCAGCGAATGATTGAGCGAGTCTTAGCGGAATTTCCAAATCTGAAAATCGTGGCAACCACTCTGCGTAACGCCAAGACCGCAACTCGCAACGATTGGGGCGCGGTGTGTTATTACGATGGGAAACTCTATCAGGCGATCACCCGCGAAGACGTTGAGATATTCGATCGGATCGGCGGTGGAGATTCATTCGCTTCCGGTTTGATCTATGGCTTTTTGACGGATCGGGGCGCGCAATGGGCAGTCGAGTGCGGAGCCGCTCATGGCGCACTCGCGATGACCACGCCCGGAGACACAACTATGGCGACGCTTGCGGAAGTCGAAAGAGTGATGAAGGGTGCGAGTGCGCGGGTGGCGAGGTGAGAGATGATGCGCTTGATGAATTCCCGACTGAGAAAAAGCGATAAACCACCAAGGACACTAAGGTACACGAAGGAAAACCTATAAAAACAACGGCTTCGTGGTTTAGAAAAAATCGCGCGGTCGGCGAGAGTTTATGACGCAAAGAAGCAAAGCCGAAGTTCTTCGAAGAATTCGCGAAATTGGTTTAATTCCGGTCGTGCGTGCCGAATCTGCTGAGATGGCACATCGAGCCGTTGCAGCCGTCTGCGCCGGTGGAATCGCGATTGTGGAAATCACCATGACCGTCCCTGGTGCGGTCGATGTAATCCGAGCTCTGGTGAAACAAAATTCCGCTGAGACGTTAATCGGCGCCGGGACTGTGCTTGATGCCAAAACGGCGGAAAAATGCGTGGATGCTGGGGCACAATTCATCGTTAGCCCGGCGCTCGATCTCGACATGATTGCGTATTGCAAGAAGATGGACATGGCCATAATGGCGGGAGCGCTCACGCCGACTGAAATTTACACCGCATGGTCGGCCGGCGCCGATTTGGTGAAAGTTTTCCCCGCCGGCGCCGTCGGTGGACCAAGCTACTTGAGAGCGATCAAGGGTCCGCTACCACACATCAAACTGGTTCCAACCGGAGGAGTTTCGCTCCAAAACGCAGCCGCATTTATCGAAGCAGGCGCGGAGGCATTGGGCATTGGCAGCGATCTCGTCGACCTGAAAGCGCTGAAGGAAGGAGTAGACTCCGTCGTTACGGCTCGGGCGCGGCAGTATGTCGATATCGTGAGACAGAGTAGAACAGCTCAAAGTGTTCGGTAGTAAGGAAAAATCCGGCTCTGGACCTAGGTTGATCATCGTTTGCGGATTGCCGGGTTCAGGTAAGACCACATTAGCCAGGGCGCTTGAGAGTAGGCTGCGAGCAATCCGCTTTTCTCCCGACGAATGGATTCGGGCTCTTTCACTTGATCTCTATGACGAGGAGCGGCGCGGGAAGATAGAGTCACTACAATGGAATCTTGGGAAGGAACTTCTCGTGTTGGGTCTCACCGTCATCATCGAATGGGGCACGTGGGGAAGGTCGGAGCGGGACACCTTGCGGCTCGAAGCCAGAGCCCTTGGCGCGGCTGTTGAATTACATTATCTGGCCGCGTCTGAAGATGTGCTCTTTGCGAGAACCCAGCGCCGCGGTGTGGAGAATCCACCTATAAGAAAAGAAGAGCTGGCGCAATGGTTCAAGTTATTCCAAGCACCGACACCCGAGGAAATGGCACTCTTCGACGAGCCTTTGATTGCGGATCTCGCCTCCACCTGGAACCCTGCCACGAACGAATATTCCAGGGAGTGATGGTCGCCTCCATTAAGATTTGTTCCCAAACTTACGCCTGAAATTCATGGCGGTATTTACTAAACCAATGTGAGAAAACGCCTGGGGAAAATTTCCCAGAAGCCGTTTTGCATCTGAATCGTATTCTTCCGCGAGCAGACCAACGTCATTTCGAATGTCCAGCAAACGTTCGAACGTGGCCACAGCGTCCTTTTCGCGTCCTTGCAAAATATAATTGTCCGCGAGCCAGAATGTGCAGGGAAGAAAGTTGGCTTCACCGTGAGGCAAGCCATCTACATCGGGGTCTGTCGAATATCGTGCAACAAACCCTTCCTTTGACATCAGGTATTTCTCGATCGCGGCCACGGTTCCTGCGACTTTTGGATCATTCGCCGGCAGAAATCCGACGAGCGGCATCATGAGAAGGCTCGCGTCCAAATGCTTCGAGCCATAGAACTGGACGAACGAGTTCAAGTCCGAATTGAATCCGAGGCGGCAGACCTGTTCGTGAATGTTGTCTCTAATTTTTTTCCACTTGGCTAGGTCGCCGGAGACCCATCCAAGCTCAGCTGATTTGACGGCGCGGTCCATTGCCACCCAAGCCATCATTTTGGAATGCGTAAAATGGCGGCGGGGCCCGCGGACCTCCCAAATTCCGTCGTCCGGACGCTCCCAGGCCGTTTCCAGAAACTTCACTAGTGCCTCTGCCATACCCTCGTGTGTCTCTGGTGGGGGCTCGGAAAGGGACTGTCGATATTGGAAAAGCGTGTCAAAGACCTCTCCGAAAATATCGAGCTGAAACTGTTTGTAAGCCGCGTTGCCGGTTCTTACCGGCTTCGATCCTTCGTACCCGGCGAGCCATGGCAGTTCCAGTTCAGTGAGCCGGCGTTCTCCGCGCAGTCCATACACGATATTTAATTCCGACGGGTGACCAGCGACGGCTCGCAACAGCCACTTCCGCCAACCCTCCGCTTCTTCCCAATAACCGGCGTCCATCAACGCGTGCAGCGTGAGAGTGGCATCGCGCACCCAGCAGAAGCGATAGTCCCAATTGCGAACCCCTCCAATGGCTTCCGGAAGCGACGTAGTGGGTGCCGCGACCATTCCGCCGGTGGGCAAGAATGTCAGGGCTTTTAATGTGATCAACGATCGGACTACCGCATCGCGCCATTTACCTTGATACGGGCATTGGCCAGACCATTTGCGCCACCAGCTTTCGGTTTCTTGGATTGCGTCATTTACATCGAGGGAAGGGGGTTCCTCTGTGTTTGACGGATACCACGTGAGATCGAAACTAATTTGCTGGCCTTCGGTGACGGTAAACTCAGCGGTGGTCTTAAAATCTTCGCCGCGCAGAGGTACATCGCTGCGCAGGCTCACCATGTCCGGTCCGGCGAGCGCCGAAATGCCCGTCTTCGTTCGCCTTACCCACGGCACTACTGATCCATAGTCGAAACGGAGCACGAATTCCATCCTGATATCTACTTTGCCGCGCTTGCCGGACACTATTCGGACGAGTTCAGGCTGGCCATCGCGAGGAATCATGCAATCGGTGAGGACGACCGATCCAGCTTCCGTCTCAAATTCCGTCTCAAGAATGAGGGTGCCTTCCCGATAGCGCCTAGAGACACTGCGAATTGTTCCTCCGGGGGAAATCGTCCAATGCCCATTTTCATTTGTTCCTAACAAAGCCGCGAAACAGGCGCCAGAATCAAAATGTGGAAGGCAGAGCCAATCAATCGCCCCGTTCTTTGCGACTAGAGCAGCGGAGTGACAATCACCGATGAGGGCGTAATCTTCAATGGGTTTAGACAAGCGACACTCCCGTGGATTTCAAATTTGAACGCCAACCTCATCCAATCCGCTCGTCCCCAGCCGGATGTAAACTAATCTGATGCACTACTTGCCGGGGGTTCTGCATGCTTCCATTCCATCTCGTCTATAGCGATGGCTATTATCTCCCGATCGGCACGCATGTTTTTCCGGCGGAAAAATATCGCCACGTGCGGGATCGCCTGATCGCAACCGGCGTTGCCGAATCCACCGACTTTCTAATTCCCGAACCAGCGGCTGATCGCGACATTCTGCTCGTCCACACGCCGGAATATGTTCGAAAACTCACGACTGGAACGCTCCCGGCGAGGGAAGAGATGGAGCTGGAGATTCCCTATTCGCCAGAGTTGGTGAGGGCCTTCTGGCTGGCCGCAGGCGGATCGATTCTAGCCGCAAAATGCGCCCTTCAGAACGGAGTGTGCATAAACATAGGCGGCGGCTTTCATCACGCCTTCCCCGATCACGGTGAAGGCTTTTGCATGATCAACGATGTCGCTGTGGCGATCCGAGCAATGCAGCGCGATCAGAAGATTCGTACGGCCATGACCGTGGATTGCGACGTGCATCACGGAAATGGAACTGCCGCGATCTTCGCCGGCGGAAGACCCTCCGCTCATCCTTTACCGTCGACGTCGGCGGCGATTGTTCGCTCTTCAAGCGGGGTACTCAAAGAAAACGGCCGCGACGTCTTCACCATATCTCTACACCAGGAGAACAACTACCCAGCGCGGAAACCGCCATCATCCATTGATGTGGACCTGCCCGACGGAATCGGCGACGAGGCCTATCTCGCTTGGTTGGACAACACGCTGAGTTCCGGGCTGCGGCAGTTTCAACCAGACTTGATTTGCTATGTCGCCGGCGCTGACCCTTATCGTGAAGACCAGCTTGGTGGACTGGCCCTGACTATCGAAGGGCTCAAGCGCCGTGACCAGCTTGTGTTTCGCGTGGCCAAAGCACGCAATATCCCGGTTATGGTGACCTTTGCCGGAGGATATGCCCGGCGGATCGAGGATACCGTAGCGATTCATTGCAATACTGTGATCGCTGCGCAAGAGGTTTTTGCGGCGCAAAAGTCAGTAGCCCCGACCCATGTCTAATCCAACGGATTGCAAGATCGCCGACACCGTCGATGTCCAAGCCAAAGACGATCGCATCGGTCTGTGTGCGAAATGCCGATATTCGCGACAGATAAAATCCGACCGTGGATCAACCTTCTATTTGTGTCAGCGTTCGTTCACAGAGGCGGCTTTCCCCAAGTATCCTCGTTTACCGGTTATTCGCTGTTCAGGATTCGAGCTACAGCTAAAGTAAGTCCAACAGAATTAATTACTTACTGCAATTGCTTCGTGCACCAATTGCGCTTTTCCCTAGCGAAAATCGCAAGGTTTGCTATTCTGATATCTGGACCGGTTATGAAAGCCTCGAACTCCCTTTGGAAAGACCAACTCGCCGGAAGCATGCCTGAGGGCATCGCTCGGGAGATCGATATCTTCGAAACCGAAATTGTGCTCCGAAAACACGGCAAGATGGACGAGCGCCTCTTCGCTGAAACCCGGCTTCGGAGGGGCGCGTACGGGCAGCGCTACGATAATGGCCAAAGGCACGATGGAAGAAAAGTCCAGCAGATGACTTACCCTTCGGGCGACTTGACCAAGGGCCCGATGACGATGTGGGATGCCCCCGGCATGCAGCGCATCAAAATCCCCGGCGGAGGGCTGAAAGCCGACCAACTCGAGACCATGGCGGAGCTGGCCGAGGAGTATTCCGACGGCATAGCGCACGTAACTACCCGGCAGGACTTTCAGCTCCATTACATTCAAATCGACGATACACCGAGCCTGATGCGGAGGCTTGCCGCGGCTGGAATCACTACCCGCGAGGCTTGCGGTAACTCTGTCCGCAATGTGACGGCTTGCCCGTACGCCGGCGTTTGCCCCGACGAAGTATTCGATGTCACACCATACTCGCACGCGTTGGCCAAATTCCTGCTGGGCCACCCCGACGTTCAAAACTTCGGCAGAAAATTTAAGCCCGCATTCAGTGGTTGCGCCCAACATGCTTGCGGCCTTACTAATTTGCATGATCTGGGATTGATCGCAGTGAAGCGCGAAGAGGACGGGAAAGAGAAGCTGGGGTTCGAAATGTACGTTGGCGGCGGTCTTGGCGCCGTCCCCTACCACGCAAAATTGTTCGATTCGTTTGTTCCTCCGGAAGAGTTGCTGCCTCTGTCGCAGGCGATTGGAAGAGTCTTCGCCAAGCACGGCGAGAAGAAAAATCGCAACCGTGCGCGAATCAAGTTTCTGGTTCAGGATTTAGGGATTGAGAAGTTTAAAGAACTGGTTCTCGAAGAGCGCAAGAACCTGCCTTTTGATCCGCGATGGACCGAGTTTGTGAACGACGCCACGAAAATGCAGGAGAGTCCGCTGAAGCCTAGCGGCGACTGGCCTTCCGAGGCCGGGCAATCCGAACCCTTCCAGCGATGGCTGAAGCACAACACTCGCCCTCAGAAGCAACTTGGCTATGTAACCGTGACGGTTGCGCTTCCGTTGGGCGACATTACTGCGAACCAACTTCGCTCTTTGGCGGACATCGTTCGCCGCTTTACCAAAGAAACCATTCGTACCACGGTCGAGCAGAACTTCGTGATTCGTTGGGTGAGCCAGAGCGACTTGCTCGAGCTATATGACGCGCTCCAGGCCGTGGGACTGGCCGATCCGGGGGCGGGTGCGCTCATCGATATAGTCTCCTGTCCCGGAACGGATACCTGCAAGCTGGGAATTTCTTCGTCCCGTGGGCTTGCCATGGAGCTGCATCAGCGGCTCGCCGAGAAGAGTTTCCAGTTGGACGAGTCGGTTCAAAATCTCCACATCAAGATCAGCGGATGCTTCAACAGTTGCGGACAGCACCACGTGGCGGATCTTGGGTTCTATGGCGTCAGCCGGAAGATTGCCGGATACGCCGTTCCCCATTTTCAAGTTGTCTTAGGAGGCGAGTGGGAACACAACGGTGGTTCTTATGGGCTGCCAGTGGTTGCGATTCCGTCGAAGAACATTCCCCAAGTGGTCACACGGCTTACTGAGCGTTATGCCGCCGGACGCACGAAGGGGGAAAGCTTCAAGGAGTTCGTCAAGAGAATCGGCAAGGCCGAACTGAAAAGGATGATGGAGGATCTTACGCGCCCTCCCGCGGACCCCTCCGACCGCTCATTCTTCAGCGATTGGGGTGATCCCCGGGAATACAGCCTGGGCGATATGGGAGTTGGAGAATGCGCGGGAGAAGTGGTTTCCTCCATTGATTTCGGTCTTGCTGCGGCTGAACGAGAATTGTTCGAGGCGCAACTGGCGTTCGAGGCCGGACAAATTGAGCAAGCGGGAAAAAAGGCTTATCAATCGATGCTGCAAGCCGCCAAAGCTCTGGTGAAGTTGCAATCTCCAGACATTTCGGATGATCCTGATAGGATCGTTGCCGAATTCCGCAAGCGGTTTTACGACACGCAGTTGTTCTGGGATCCTTTTGCGGGAGGAAAGTTCGCCAACTACCTCTTCGATGCTCACCAGAAGGCTGGCCAGTCGTACACTCCCGACTTAAGCCGCTACTTGATCGATGAGGCCCAACTCTTCATCGACGCCGCGCACAGTTGCAACAATAAATTGGGGATAACGGTCACGGTGTGACCAGCGGCCACAACCACCTTCAATCTGAAACAAAACCTCCAATTCTTAGGCCCCGGAGTGCCGTCAGAATGCGGTCTCCGGCGTAAGCCGTGGGAAAGTAGGAAATCGACAAGCCCCGAAGGGGCGAAGGTCCCCGAGGGTGAACAAGTACCAAGGAAAACATGGAACTTCAGCACGTCAACGTAAAACTCATCTTGAAAGACCCCGACGGCCTCGATCTCGAGCGCTTGATTCCGCTGTTTCACAGTTGGATTCAAGATCAAATCTTCAATGGCCGATTGCTCGATGTCGCCGACTACCGGCACGTCCATCACGGTCCGGGAATGGTCCTGATAGGACACGAGGGTGATTACAGCGTCGACAATACCGACGGGCGTTTAGGCGTCCGCTACAACCGCAAAACTCCGCTCGATGGCAGCAATGAAGACCGGTTGAAGCAGGCTGCCCGAGCTGTCCTGAACGCGTGCCAACGTCTGGAAGCGGAAACCAACATGGATGGAAAGCTCTGCTTCAACGGTCAAGATATTGAGATATTTATCAACGATCGACTTGTGGCTCCCAATCGGGAGGAGACGCGCAGAGCCCTCGACCCAGACTTCAAGCAGTTCGCAGAAGAGTTATTTCGAGGGAATGAATATTCCCTATCCTATGAGAGCGACACCCGCAGACTTTTTTCAGCCTCGCTGAGATCATCTCGATCTTTTTCCGTAGGGGAGTTGCTGGAAAACCTCTCTCGATCCTGATGGCCAGGAACTCGTCCTAAGGCGGCTTTTTCTCCCGCCCCGTTATTTAACAGATTCCTTTGGATGCGAGTTGTTGTATTATATCGTGACACGATATTTATTTACTTGGACAACCCTTAACCGTTAAGGGGTCGTCGAAATAAGTGGGATTGTCGGGCGTCTAAGGGAGGTTCTCCATGGTGCCCCATACACACCAGTTTCCGGACGAACATGAAGACAGGGCGATGCGGGTCACATGTTACTTGATCTGCGCACTATCTATTGTCTTCCTGGCCGGTTTGTTTTTGTACACCACGTTGCGGTGACAGCTTCGTCCGATATTCCGACACCGCGGCGGTTGATCAGCGACGTGCCGCATAACCCCATCTAGCAGGAGGAACGCAATTGCTGGGACTTAAGCCGGTACACCTCATCGAAAAGCATTCCGAAGAATTGGCCTTCGGGTTGACTCAAGAACTCCGGACTTCCGAACGTACTTCCGACTTCAAGAAAATCCCTCGCGACGAGTTGCAGTTGGCGGCAGTTCAGGTCTATCGCAACTTGGAAGAATGGTTGTTGCAAAAGAAGGAGGATGATATCGGGAAAAGGTTCCGAACAATTGCAGCTCGCCGGGCTGCCCAAGGAGTCCGCCTGCCTCAGCTGGTTTGGGCCCTCGTAATCAGCCGCAACCACTTGTGGCGCTTCTTGCAGCGAGAATGCTTCGCCGACAGCATTTTGGAAGTGGTTGGCGAGTTGGAAGTCCTGCAGATGCTAAACCAGTTCTTCGATCGGGCGATCTACTATGCCATAGTGGGGCACGAAGAGTCAGTCCCGCATGACGATGCCGCGCATTCGGACAACAAAAGGAGAAGTGCATTAACTGTGGATCGGGATTGCATGAATCCTCTCCCAACGATTAGGTGAATGATTTCGGATCAAGACCCTTCGGATAGTTAGATGTACGCGACCAAGCACCAACATCATTGATGACCTGTGCTGACGGCGACAGTCTGTTTATGCAAGAGATCCGCCGCTTCAGACAGTGTGAGATTATCTGAGACTTGATGGAAATCGCTACGCTGCAGGTTCTGCTGCACGCTAATAGTCTTAAAGAAAAGAGCCTTGCCTTTCATGTCCACACGCAAAAGCGTCATTTCCCAATAACCCTGCGCGACCTCCGTTTGTTTGACGTGAAACTGACCGCCCGCATTTAAGTGTCCCAAGAAGCCGCCACCGAATTTCACTTCGCGGGTAAGACGACCGCTGAGTTCCATCAACCTGTGTTGCTTGCTGTCGACCCACAACGAGCCTTCCATCGCTTGAAAGACTTGAGCTTCGCGCGTCGGTGGACGAAAGTGGGGGTTGGGTGAAAAGAGCAATTCGACGGCATCGCCTTTCTGTTCTCCGAAGCGAAAGATCAAGGCCTCTGGAAGAATTTTGAGCATTTTCTGACTGTGAGCCGCATCGTCATTTTGCTCCTTCAATGACCTTCGGAGCGCGCTGGGATTGGCTACCAGTCTACGGATCTGTTCGTCGGCCTCATGCTCCTGCTCGGCAGTGAGAGGGCGGCCGTTTATGAGAGTAGGACGCTTGAGGTCACCGTTCTTGGTCTCCACCACCTCATCGACCTCGTTTCGGCCTGACTTCTCGGTTTCCAATTTGAGCATCCAGTGGCTGTGATCGTTGGTTTCGGCTTTTATCTCATTTTGTAAGATCGAGCGCGCAAGGTCATTGGCACTCTTCTGCGAGTGCTCCAATTCTTGAGAGGCAGCCCAGGACGGGACCATAAGAAGCAAGCCAATCGCAATCGCGATCGCGATCGTTTTTAACACAATACTATGACGACCCAAGTGATTGCTCGGTTGCCCTCTAAGGCTGTTTCGTAAAGATGCGCCTGCGGTTCAGTCGCAAATATAGCCTTACAAGAATTCTGGGGTTAACGTTCGGAATGTGAATGGCAAAACGCTAGATGGTGCGCTTCAAGCTCACCGCAATGAGCGTGGCAAACAGATTCCTGATTTGCAAGCTAGAATGCGCTGTCTCTTGCGCGAATAAGTGCAAGGAACTCGTCCCGGGTCTCTTTCTCGCGGAAGCTCCCAGCATGGAAGACGTTATTGTGGACGAGTGTTGCTTCTCTACTCCGCGCATCATCATGCACAGATGTCTCGCTTCAACGACTACTCCCACACCTTGCGGTTTGATCGCACTCGCAATCACTCCGGCAATTTGTGTTGTCAGACGCTCCTGCACTTGCAAGCGACGCGCAAATACGTCCACCAAGCGAGGGACTTTGCTGAGCCCAATCACTTTTCCTTGAGGAATATATGCGACGTGGACCTTGCCGAAAAACGGCAACAGGTGGTGTTCGCAAAGACTAAACATCTCAACATCCTTGACGATCACCATCTCGTCGTAGGCCACATCGAATGGTGCTCCCCGCAGAGTTTCCTCCGGGTTCTCTTCGTAGCCTTTGGTCAAATACCGCATAGAACGTTCCATGCGTTCGGGAGTGCGCCGCAGGCCGTCACGCTCCGGATCCTTGCCGAGACGAACTAACAGTTCTTGCATGAGTTCCTGCAACCCGACACCCGCTAACGACGGAGTTTCAAGTATTGCTTGCATCTCGTCTCACAAACCAAAACGGAAATTGGTGATCGCTTTAGAAGTGCCAACCTTCACGAGGCGTGATCGCTCAGATCAAGCGGCCACAGGCGCTTTTGCGCTCCCGTCGCGAGGGACTTCATTCTGTAGAGCGTCCGTGCGAGCTTCCGTCATACGTGCGAGCACATGCGACGTCACAACCAGCGGCTCTACCGGGTGGCACGCGCGATTCTGCGCAACGATGGCGAGGCCGAAGACGTAATGCAGGACGCCTATGTGCGCGCCTACGAACATCTGGACCAGTTTGCCGGGATGGCCAAGTTCTCGACCTGGCTCACACGCATCGCGGTGCACGAAGCGTTAGCTCGAGTGCATCGCGGAAACCGATATCAGGAGTTGGAACCAATGTCAGAACAGGAGAGGGACCCCACGGATAGGTTTGCCTCTTTGGCACCGGACCCAGAACAGCAGGCGTCAAACTCGGAGATTGGCAGTCTGTTGGAAGAGGCGGTCGAAAAACTGCCGGACACTTACCGCACCATTTTTATGCTGCGAGACGTAGAGGAAATGAGCACGACCGAAGCTGCGGATGTTCTCGAAATCAGCGAGAAAATGTCAAGGTTCGACTCCATCGTGCGGCGGGCATTGTTACGTAAGAGTCTTTGCGCGCGCGCCGGGATGGAAAGGAAAGAAGCATTCAGTTTTCACGCCGTGCGGTGTGATCGAGTTGTGAAGAATGTGTTTGAAAGAATTCAGAAGCAGGCACTGAAGACAGAAAACTCCGTGGCGAAGATGCGATGATAGTTACCTGTACAAGAAGAGCAGGCCCTGCGAATGGGTCGTATTGATCGAGAGTCAAGGAGCTAGGCATGGCTGCTAACGAAGTTCCGACAGTTGGTTACCAATCCAAATTGCTGAGCCGAGTCGAGGTTGCCGAAGGCACTGTGGCCTTCCATTTCGAGAAGCCGTCGGGGTTCGACTTTAAACCGGGGCAGGCTGCCGACCTGACACTGTCCAATCCTCCAGAAACGGACTCGGAGGGAAACACCCGCACTTTTTCGATTGCCAGCTCTCCATTTGAAAACCAGTTGATGTTTACCACGCGCATGCGTGATACGGCGTTTAAGCGCTCACTGAAGAAAGTTTCTCTGGGTACGCAGATAAAGATCGACCCACCCACGGGTTCTTTCACGCTGCATAAGAATTCAGCCAAGCCGGCCGTGTTCCTGGCCGGTGGAATCGGCATCACACCATTTCTCAGCATCGTCCGGCAAGCTGATCACGACAGGCTCCCACACAAGTTGCATCTCTTCTATTCCAACCGGCGGCCGGAAGACGCGCCTTTTCTCGACGTTCTTCCCGTGCTGCAGAAGAGTAATCCAAATTTCAAGTTGATCTGCACCATGACTAAAATGCCGCAATCGAAGAAGGAATGGAACGGAGAGACCGGCCTGATCAACCAAGAGATGCTGTCAAGGCATCTGAGCAACCGGCAGGGACCTATCTATTACATTGCTGGACCCCCCGCTATGGTTGCTGGCTTGAGGAAAATGCTTGTGGACGCGAAGATTGACGAGGACGACATCCGGACGGAAGATTTTGCCGGATACTGAAGCGCATGCTTGCGCAGTAAAACGACGTGTCGCATAGTTAGGAACAGTTCATCCGAGGTGAAAATCATGCTGACAAACAGACCTGAAACGAAAATCCTAGTTGACGGTGGCGACCCTAGTGAGACGCGGCGGGTCAAGAACCTGATTGGGTTTGTGGATGGCCAGACTACGAATCCATCCTTGATTGCTAAGAATCCAGAGATTCAACAGCTCATTGCATCCGGCCACGCCTTGACTCCCGACGAAGAAAAAAACGAGTACAAGAAGATTGTCCAGAGTATTTCACTCCTGGTGGGAGATGCTGGAGTTTCTATAGAAGTGTTCGCCGATCTTAGTACGACAGCCGAGGACATGCTTGCCCAGGGCCAGGAAATGTTCTCCTGGATTCCAAATGCCTATATCAAGTATCCCTGTACTCACGAGGGTTTCCGAGCCGCAGAAATGTCGGTCAAGAAGAAAATTCGCGTCAACATAACGCTGTGTTTCTCGCAGGACCAGGCGGCCGCCGTGTATGCCGCAACCAGGGGATCAAAGGAGCCGGTGTATGTATCGCCATTTGTCGGCAGGCTCGACGATCAGGGCGAAGATGGCATGGGCCTCGTCAGAAATATCAAGAAAATGTATGAACACGGTGATGGCCATGTGCATGTCCTGGCCGCCAGCATACGCAGCATCAACCACCTGCTTTGTGCCTTCGCTCTAAGCGCTGAGTTAGCCACTGTGCCCAGCAAAGTTTTAGAAGAGTGGGCTGCAAAAGGCGTTCCTCTGCCAGATCGAAGTTTCAATTACCGAGGGGTCGATGCGAGCGGCAAGCTTCTGAAGACGATCCCCTACAAAGAGCTGGATTTAAATCTTCCCTGGCAGAGCTTCAACATCGCACACGAGCTCACAACTAAGGGTATCCAGAAATTTGTTGCTGACTATCAGAGCACACTAAAACGATCAGCGTAGGTGTTGCCGGTTTTCCATTGCAAGTTGTTGAGAAGATTGGTGGCGGCGCGTGGACTCGAACCACGGACCTACGGATTATGAGACCGTCGCTCTAACCACCTGAGCTACGCCGCCATCTCTGACCGAAGTTCGATATTAGCAGACCGAACTTTAGAATGGCCAGACGCTCCTAGGCAGCATTCTCGCGCTGGTCGAGCGGCTTCTTGTTGTCATAGTCTCGGACAATTCATCAACGCTTGGCGTCGCTTGCTACCAAACGCGGCAGGCGTTGGCTCGAACCATTGGCTGTCCGACCTTGCATCCGTAGGCCTTCTGGAATTGCTCCATGTTGCTGACGGCACCGTTGACGCGGAATTCAGCCGGAGAGTGCGGATTGGTCTCCACCTGCAGCCGCAATGCCTCGTCAGTTGCGTTCGTGCACCAGACTTGTCCCCATCCCAAAAAGAATCTCTGATCAGGCGTTAATCCATTGATCGGATCGCGTGCGCTGTCAGGCTTCTTTGCAAGAGAAGTCATAAGCGCCGCGTAGGCGAGGCGTAGGCCGCCGTTGTCCGCGGTGTTTTCTCCAAGGGTTAGCTGGCCGTTTACGTGCTCACCGCTAGGAACAGCGAAGTCTCCGTATTCCTTTACCTCGCAGCTAGTGCGCTCATTGAACGCCTTTGCATCCTGCGGTGCCCACCAATCACGCAGGTTGCCTTCCGCATCGTACTGTCGGCCCTGATCGTCGAAGCCATGAGTAAGTTCATGCCCGACGACCGAACCAATTGCTCCAAAGTTCACCGCATCGTCGAGGTCGTTTTCATAAAAGGGCGGCTGAAGAATTCCCGCCATAAAGTTGATATTGTTTTGCGGAGGGTAGTAATAGGCATTGACCGTTGGAGGGCTGTAAAGCCATTCGGCCGGGTCGACCGGCTTGCCAATTTTGGCGAGCTGCCGTTTGGCCTCGAATTCATTGCTGCGGAGCGAATTGCCCATCGCATCACCCCGAATGATTTGAAGCGTGCTGTAGTCTCGCCACTTGTCCGGATAACCAATCTTGTTAGTGATCCGTTGCAACTTGATGAGGGCTTGCTTCTTGGTGGCTTCCGTCATCCAAGGGAGATCGTTGATGTCCTTCTGCAACGAAGCTTCCAAAGCTTCCACCATTTGGAGCGTGCGCTGTTTGCTTTCGCCTCCAAAGGCGCGCTCCACATAGGCTCGTCCCAGGGCTTCGCCAAGGTCGCCATCGACGGAAATCACGCAACGCTTCCATCGTGGCTGCTGCTCTTTCTGTCCCGCTAGAATCCGGTTGTAAAAATTGAAAGACTCGTCGTCAATTTTCTTGGGCAAGAAAGTTGGCTGCGCGCTCATCACGCGCCAGCGCAGGTAAACCTGAATGTCACTAAGACTATTTGAAGCGATGATTGTCTGCATCTGGCGGGCATACTCGGGCTCGGACGCATCCAAACTCGAAAGGTCGCCCAAGCCCACGGCAGACATAAACTGAGTCCAGTCGAAAGACGGCGTAAGCGCCTGAATCTCCTTCACGGTCATTTTGTGATAGACCTTTTGCGGATCGCGCCGGGACACGTTATCCAAAGATCCCTTGGCCAGCCCCGTCTCGATGCGCATGATGGTTTGCGCGTGAGCTGCCGCGTCCGCTGGCTTTTCCCCAAAGAGTTCGAACATGTTTTGCGCATGTTCAACGTACTGCTTCCTGATCTCTACCGACTTCGGATCGTCGCGAAAATAGAAGTCGCGGTCAGGCAGGCCGAAGCCTCCTTGTCCCATTACCGCGATTTGCTGAGTCGAATCTTTGGCGTCCTGCTCCGAGCCAAAACCAAAAAATGAATTCACACCGATTAAAGAAAAATGGGCTTGAAGAGAAGGCAATCCGCTCTTTTCTTTGAGCTGAGCGATGCGCGACATTTCGGGATCAAGCGGCACGGTTCCTCTTTGATCGATGCCGCTCACATCCATGCAGGATGCGTAGTAATCCCCGATCTTCTGGTCGGTGGCAGATCGATTCGGATTCGCGGCAGATGCCTGCTCTAAAATGCTTTTCAAAATCAATCTGTTTCGATCTGCAAGCTCCGCAAAACGGCCATATACGGCCTTATCAGCGGGCACCGGGTTTTCCTTGAGCCACGTGCCGCAAGCGTAGTGATAAAAATCGACACAAGGATCAACCGATTTATCCAGAGCGTTGATGTCAAATCCCTCTTTGAGTTTAGGAGAAGAGGAGGCCGAACCCTGTTGAGTTTCTGCCAACTGAGAACCTTGCTCTTGCACTGGTATAAGCGCAGTCTGGGCACATACAAGAGACGCGGTGCAGAGCGCAACGAAGAGAAACCGCAGTATTTGCATAATCACCTCATCAACGAGTCTTGTTGAAGCTATGGAGGCTGCTGGACGAGCTTCTCCCAATGACCAAAACAGGTTGGACTCGCGAGGTGGGGAAAAGTGAGCGGAGATCCGAGCAGGTGCTTCATTCTGGTGGCATACGGTTACGGACGCAGTCGGAAGCGTGACGAAAGCCTTGGGTTTCAGTCCGAAGCGTCGGTGAAAGTCTTAAATTGTGGAAGGTTTTTATTTACCCCCGCCAACAAAATGAACGACCTCCAGACGATCTCCTTCCGAAAGCGCCGTTTGTCGCCACATTTCTCGCGGGACAATATTTCGGTTCAATTCTACCGCAACCCGATCTTCCTTCATGCCGAGTTGCTCAACCAGCTTCGACAATGAGAGTGGTGCGGTGAACTCGCGCTCATGACCGTTGAGTTGGATCTTCATGCTAGTGGAACTGGGTACAACCAGGCAGAGGAAATCGCCGTAAATACTTATGCCTCGACCTTCCTCAATTGAAATTTGCGAGTCGCGGTGCGGCCAGAATAGTTTGCCTGCACCAGAACCGAAGAATCCGGCATGGACGCCTCGTCCACGACGATCTTCATTTCTGCGGCTCCGCCTTCAGTTGTCACTACCTGCGTGTAAAAGGGAACTGCGTCCGGCCGAGCGAAACGGACTGTAAGACGAGCTCCTTCAACTCCTGACCCTCCGTCGGTTACTCGGAGGCGCATTGTCAGATTCTGGTCGGAGTGCACTGAATCCGCATTTAGCCACTGTACATCGAGTTCTTTGATTGCGGCCAGGACTTCCGGACTCTCCCGTTTATCGAGAACGTTATCGAGCCGGCCATCTTTGATCGCGTCTAAAACCACGCGGTGCTGATCTTTCAATATCTGTTCTTTTTGCTGATCGTTGAATCCGGATTCAGAAGCCCGGTCGGCATATGACTTCGCACACTTTCCGACGCACCGGCCGCGGACAAACACCTGGGTTTGCAACAGCAGCTCGCTTTCGCGCGCCTCACTCTGCACGTGATAGATCGTATCTTCGTGCTTTACGTCGGTATTAAAACCAAAAATCATGGGATTTTCGTTTCACGCTGCTAAAAATCTATCATGCGCGCGAAAACCTATTAACAAAACAGGCCAAGTCGCTTGACACTACACACCGTGAAAACTACTCTAGAATGTTTACTTACAGCTGGCGCAAATTATATATAGCCTTTTTCTATGCCCGACAATTATTTCGTCAATTACCTGCCCTTATTAATGCATTTCCTGCTCGCGGGCGGATTTGCCGTCGCCGTGGTGACGCTTTCCTACTTTATCGGCTATCGGCGTCCTACTCGCGCCAAACTTTCTCCTTATGAATGCGGCATGGTGCCGATTGGGGACGCTCGAGGCCGCTTTTCGGTTAAGTTCTTCATGGTCGCGATGTTGTTTATTTTATTCGACGTCGAGGCGGTCTTTCTGTATCCGTGGGCCGTGATCTTGCGTCAACTCAAGATGTTCGGATTCTGGGAGATGCTCGTCTACATAGGCATTGTTCTGGTGGGCTTCTTCTATATATGGAAAAAGGGCGCGCTTGACTGGGGCGAGTCGCCCACGCGAGGTGAAATCTAATGGCTTTGGCGCCGGCCGTCACCGATCTGGAGCAATTGAAAGGTCATCCAGCGATTGCTCGATTGGTTTCGTGGAATCCCAGCGCCGTCGAAGGCGCGAAGTTCGACCGGGACGAGATGACGATCTATGTCGAGCGATCCGCCATTCGAGAAGCCTGCGGCCTGCTCAGGCACGATCCTAACTGCCGGTTCAATTACCTATCAGATGTGAGTTGCGTTGATTGGTTTCCCTCAGAGCCGCGCTTTGAAGTGATCTATCAACTGTTGTCGATTCCCAAGAAAGAGCGGGTTCGATTGAAAGTCCGACTGGGAAGCGACAGTCCAGCGGTCGAGTCGGTCACATCGGTTTGGCCAGGCGCCAATTATTTCGAAAGGGAAGTGTTCGACCTCTTCGGAGTTCGCTTTGTTGGGCATCCATATTTGCGCCGACTGTTGATGCCGGAAGATTGGGAAGGATATCCGCTCCGCAAAGATTATCCAGTGGAGGGCTACCGCTAACAGATGGGCCACCTGACCCAAATGCCCCCGCTCGAAGAGACCCAGGATCGCACCATGATCCTGAACATGGGCCCGCAACACCCCTCGACCCATGGCGTTCTGCGCCTGATCCTGGAGATTGACGGCGAGAACATCGTGCGGCTCATGCCTGACATTGGCTACCTTCACACTGGGATTGAGAAGACCTGCGAGGCTAAGTTTTACCAGCAGGTAGTGCCGCTCACCGATCGCATCGATTATCTGTGTCCTCTGACTAACAATCTTTGCTACGTGCTCGCGGTGGAGAAACTTCTCGGCCTTGAAATCCCTCCCAAGGCGCAGTGGCTGCGAGTGATGCTGAACGAACTCACCCGTATCAACTCTCATCTTGTCTGGCTGGGAACGCATGCCATGGACATCGGCGCCATGACTGTCTTCCTATATTGCTTCCGTGAGCGCGAAGATATTCTGCGATTGTTCGAGGCTGTGAGCGGTCAGCGCATGATGACTTCTTACTTCCGCATTGGCGGCGTCGCCCTCGAACCGCCGTTGGGATTTCTTGATAGGGTGCGCGATTTCGCGAGACGGTTTCCATCGAAGGTGGATGAGTACGAGAATCTCCTAACTGGTAATCCGATTTGGACGATGCGGACGAAAGGTGTGGCCAAAATTACCGCGGAGGATGCCATCGCCTTGGGAGTAAGTGGTCCGACCTTGCGCGCCAGCGGTGTGGATTTCGACCTGCGGCGAGATATTCCATATTCTGGCTACGAGAATTTTAAATTCAAGGTACCGACCGCCACCGAGGGAGACGTTTTTGCACGGTACATGTGCAGAGTTCGCGAACTGCGGGAATCGATTTTTATTGTGCAGCAGGCTGCGGAAGGAATGCCGGAAGGTCCCATTAAAGCGGACGCTCCCAAAGTTGTGTTGCCCGACCGCGAAAAGATGAAAACGCAGATGGAAGCCCTCATCTACCACTTCAAAATCATCACAGAAGGATTCGCGGTTCCCGAAGGCGAGGTTTACCAAGCTGTAGAATCTCCGCGCGGCGAAATGGGCTACTACGTTGTGAGCGATGGCACGGCGAAGCCATATCGAGTGCACATGCGGTCGGCCTGCCTGGCGAATATGCAAGCGCTGCCCGAGATGTGCGAAGGAAAGCTGCTCGCAGATGTGGTCGCCGCGATTGGAAGCATAGACATAGTGCTCGGGGAAATAGATCGATAGGCGATAGAGCGACATGAAAAACTGGATCGTGGTCGCGTTATGTCTGCTCGCAAGTGTTATTGCCAGAGGCCGAGACCAAAACCCGAAGGAATTTGGTTCTGTCACTCAAATTTACGATACGAATGTGAAAGCGATACAGCGAGCGCTTACAAGGATCGCCGGGATGATGCCGGAAGACAAATACTCTTTCGTTCCGACGAAAGGTCAGTTTAGAGATGTTCGAAGCTTTGGCGAAATGGTAAAGCATGTCGCGGTGGATAATTACATGAACGGTGCTGCCCTACTACAAGAGAAGGTACCGATTGATATTGGTAGTCACGAAAATGGACCGATTTCTATTGCTACAAAAACGCAAACCATGAAGTTCCTGGGGGATTCGTTCGAGTACCTGGAGAAGGCGGTAAATACTGTCACCGAGAAGAATCTCATGGAAAGCGTTAAGGACCCATGGGGAGGTGGCGAATTACCTCGGCTCTTGTTCGTAAATTCTGGAATCAGCCACCCTTGGGACCTCTACGGTCAAATGGTGGAATACCTGAGGATGAATGGAATTGATCCTCAGCGAAGTCATTAGAGTGATGAGATTTTCTGATCAATTCGAACTGCGATTCGTGAAGATGTTGGCCCACTATCCCACGAAGCGTTCGGTGCTGGTTCCGACTTTGCTGTATGCGCAGGACGAGACCGGCTATTTGAGTCCCGAGGTGATTCATGAAATTGCGGAACGGCTCGAGCTCACCGATCTTGAAGTCGAAAATGTGATCAGTTATTACTCCATGCTTACCAAGAAGCCGCGAGGCAAGTACAACGTGCAAGTTTGTACAAATATCGCCTGCCTGGTTCGCGGTGGAGAGGAACTTCTCGATCACTGCAAGTACAAGCTAGGAATAGGACACAAGGGAACAACCGCCGACGGTATGTTCTCACTCGAAGAAGTCGAATGCATCGGCGCGTGTAGTTGGGCGCCGGCAGTCCAAGTGAACTACGATTTCCACGAGGACTTGACGCCGGAAAAAATGGATGAAGTACTTAGTGAATATGCGAAGCGGGGGATGGAATAGATTGTCGAATTATCGAATTTCCAAATTGTAGAATTTCAATTCCGACAATTCGTAAATCCGACAATATTTAAATAAATGGCTTCTCTAGTTTCCCATCCCGACGAAGTAAAGGTTGTCTCCAAGCGCTTTGGCTTGGGTGCGACCAATATTGATCGCTATTGCGAGCTCGATGGCTACAAGGCGCTCACGAAAGCGCTGGAGATGCAGCCCGACGCAATCATCAATGAAGTAAAGAATTCCGGATTGCGTGGCCGCGGCGGTGCTGGATTCAATACTGGCCTCAAATGGTCTTTCGTTCCCAAGCAGTCCGCCAAGCCAAAATACATTTTGTGCAATGGCGATGAGAGCGAACCTGGAACCTGCAAAGACCGCCTGATTTTTGAACATGACCCGCATGCCGTAATTGAAGGTGTAGTCATTGCAGGCCTTGCCGTCGGCGCGCATGCTGGTTATATCTACGTCCGTGGAGAGTACCGCTACCTTCTCGAAATCATGCAGAAGGCCATTGATGGCGCGTACGCTCGCGGGTTCATCGGGAAAAATATTTTGGGCAGCGGCTATAACTTTGACGTTTACTGGCATGGCGGCGCCGGTGCATATGAAGTCGGCGAAGAATCCGCGCTGATGGAATCGCTGGAAGGGAAGCGTGGCATCCCGCGCATTCGTCCTCCATTTCCCGCTGTGGTTGGTCTGTGGGGCGGACCCACGGTCATCAACAACGTTGAAACGCTGGCGAGTATTCCTCCCATCATCAATGGCGGAGCTGAATGGTTCGCAAATCTCGGCACACCAAAAAATGGCGGAACGCGGCTGTTTTGCTTGAGTGGTCACCTGAACAAGCCCGGCGTCTACGAACTACCCATGGGATACAACTTGAAGAAGATGATTTACGACGTGGGCGGCGGAATTCCTAATGGGCGAAAATTGAAGGCCGTTGTACCGGGCGGATCGAGCTGTCCGTTGCTAGCCGCCGGCGAAATCGACCTGCCAATGGATTTCGATTCGCTGGCGAAGGCCGGCAGCATGCTCGGCTCGGGCGGCCTGGTTGCGGTCGATGACACAACCTGTATGGTGAAGTTTGCGCTGCGTATCATGAAATTTTATCGCCACGAGAGTTGCGGCTGGTGCATCCCATGCCGCGAAGGAACTGACTGGCTGGAAAAAACATTGAAGCGCTTCCACTCCGGCGGTGGAGTTGAGAAAGACATCGACAACATTCAATACTTGTCGGAGAACATGCTTGGCCGCACTTTCTGTCCGCTGGGCGATGCGGCCGCTCTACCGACGATTTCAATTGTGAAGAAATTCCGGAAGGAATTCGAAGACCATCTCGACGGCAAGCCTTGCCCGTTTGAGAAGCAGGGCGTTGCAGAGATGGCGATGGCCGATTGAAGAATTGTTGAATTTACGAATTGAGGGATTGTCGGATTTTAGGAGCGGCGAATTCAGTTGGTGGTTGCGCTCAGAGTTTGGCCAACGACGCACGACCAACGGCTGACGGTAAATCCTTCAATCCGTAAATTCGACAATCCGTAAATAAAAAGGATTTCATGCCTGACGTAAACATAACGGTCGGCGGCAAAAAGGTCGCGGCTCCCGCCGGAACGCTGCTGATCGAAGCCTGCAAGAGCTCTGGCATCGAAGTGCCGTCCTTTTGTTATTACCCCAACCTGTCTTTGCAGGGCGCTTGCCGCATGTGTCTGGTGCGCGTCGAAAAAATGCCCAAGCTCCAGACCGCTTGCACCACTGTCATCAGCGAAGGCATGGCCGTGACAACTGAGAGCGACGAAATCCATCAGGCGCGCAAGAGCATGGTGGAGATGCTGCTCGGCAACCATCCTCTAGACTGCCCGGTTTGCGATGCCGGCGGCGAGTGCGAACTTCAGGACATGACGTTTTCGTACGGCGCGGCGGAGTCGAAATTCATCGATATCAAAAATCATCGCGAGGAGCAGCAATGGTCTCCCGTCGTCTACTTCGACCGGCCGCGCTGCATTCTGTGCTACCGGTGCGTCCGCGTTTGCGGCGAGGGAATGGACGTTTGGGCCCTCGGCGTTCAGAATCGCGGGGTGAGTTCGATCATCGCTCCTAATCTGGAAGATCATCTCAACTGTGAAGAGTGCGGCATGTGCATCGACATTTGCCCGGTGGGCGCGCTGACCTCAGGCGCTTACCGCTACAAGACGCGGCCATGGGAGATGAACCACGTGGGCACTACCTGCACTCATTGCGCTGATGGGTGCAAGACCACGCTAGGTGTTCGCCGCTCCGAGACAGGCATGGAAATCGTTCGCGGCGACAATCGCGACAAGAGCGGAATCAATGGAGATTTCCTCTGCATCAAGGGCCGCTACGCTTTCGATTTCGCTAATCACGAAGACCGCCTCACCCAGCCCCTGATTCGCAAGAATGGACGCCTCACTCCTTCTACCTGGGAAGAAGCATTTCAGTTGGTCGGGAAGAAGTTCGCCGAGGTGCGCAAGATCGGGGCGCAGGATAAAGAGGGCGGACGGGCAATCGGCGTCATCGGCTCGACTCGCACGACCAACGAGGAAAATTATCTGCTGCAGAAATTTGCGCGCGTTGTGTTGGGCACCAATAACATCGATCATCACCGTACCGCCGACTATCCCGGATTTGTGGCTGCGTTGTCAGGCAAGACCGAATCCACGGCGAGTATGCGGGATGTGTACAACGCTTCTGCTATTTTGCTAATTGGCAATGATCCTACTGACGAACATCCGCTACTGGCGTGGCAGATTCGCAACAACGTTCGCTTGCATCAAGCGCGGCTGTATTTAGTGAATTCGAAGCCAATCAAGCTTCGACGGCAGGCGACAATTGTCTCCCAAATTCCTGAAGGCGCGGAAGCCAGCCTGATAGCTTTTCTTGCTGGAGATGATTCCGTAATCGCGGCGATCGCGACTGATGTAAATCTGCCTGAATCGTTGATAAGTCTGCGCGAAAAGCTACTAGCCGAGCCGAATCTGGTAATCATTTTCGGATCGGAGATTCGCGGTGAGGCTGTTTCTTCGCTGCTGAATTTTGGCGCACAGCTTCAAGGGGCAAAATACATTTGCCTCGGCGACTATGCGAATTCGCGCGGCGCCGCCGACATGGGTCTTTATCCTGATTTGCTGCCAGGATACCAGCCAGTCGCCAGAACTGGCGGGCTTCATGAAGAATGGGGCGGGGTCCCGAAAATACCTGGCTTAACCCTGCCCGAAATGCTGGACGCTGCGAAAGCCGACACGCTTAAGGCGCTGTACGTTGTGGGCGCAAACCCCGTCGGAAGGCTTCATCTTGAGCCTTCATCTTTGGCGAACACATTCGTGGTAGTGCAGGATATGTTCTTGACCGAAACCGCGGCAATCGCAGACGTAGTTTTACCGGCGGCCAGCGCTTACGAAAAATCGGGAACGTTCACTAACACCTGCGGCGATCTTCAGATCGTGAAACAAGCCGGGGAAGTTACCGCAGTAAAATCCGACTTCGAGATGATCGTAAGAATTGCCGATGCCATCGGATTCGACGTCAGCAAACTCGTGCCGTTCGGCCGCGGCACCCGCGCGGACATGGGACAATCGCGCGGCGCCCAATCCGGCGAAGCCGACCGGCACAGCGTATGGCTTGAATCCCATGGTCTCGAACCGAAGATGAGTCCCTTCGATCCGATGGCGATTCTCGATGAAATACAGCGGCTGGTGCCGGGCTATGACGTCTCCCGAATTGATCTACTGGCGGGCAACGATCAGCACACAACTTTGTCAAATGGCGGACCCGGCGCTCAACACAATCCGGATCTAATCGTGCCTGCGAATAATGACTTATTCAGCTCTGGAACGTTGGGGCGGTACTCCCGTACTTTGAATTCCGTCATGGAAAATCATCACAAAAATCCCGCTGAGGCTGAGGCTGAGGTTGCGGCGGACTAACGCGGACGTCACTGACTGATTAAATGAAACAAAATATTTTTCAATCGAAGGACGCCGAATTGTGAACGTAGGCCCATTCATCCTCGTTTCCCTGGTCAAGATTCTGCTCGCACTGTTTGTGCTGCTCACCGCTGTTGCCTACACGGTTTGGCTCGAGCGCAAAGTTGTGGGACACATACAGAACCGCTGGGGGCCTACTCGCGTTGGTCCTTTCGGACTTTTGCAGCCAATGGCGGACGGAGTTAAATTTCTCTTCAAAGAAGATCTGACGCCGCCGCACGTCTACAAGCCCCTATACATCGCAGCGCCGATGATAGCCGTGATTTTTGCGCTGACCTCTATCGCAGTGATTCCGTTTGGCAGCTGGCTCGACATTGGTCCGGTCTCCACAATGTTGCAGATTTCCGATGTGAATATTGGACTACTGATTGTTCTGGGAGTCACATCCCTAGGCGTGTACGGAATCGCGCTTTCCGGCTGGTCTTCGAACAGCAAGTACTCCCTCCTCGGAGGTCTTCGGGCCAGCGCTCAGATGGTTAGCTACGAAATCGCGCTCGGGCTCTCACTTGTGGGCGTGATTATCCTTTCCGGAAGTTTAAGTCTGCGCGAGATCGTCGATGCACAGGGCGGACATTTCTGGGGGTTCATTCCCAAATGGAATATTTTTTACGGCGGCCAAATCGTCGCGTTCTTTATTTACCTGATGGCTGCATATGCGGAAACGAATCGCATTCCGTTCGATCTGCCTGAGGCAGAGACGGAATTGGTTGCCGGATATCACACGGAATATAGCGCCATGAAATTCGCCATGTTCTTCATGGCTGAATACGCCAACATGATCACGGTAGCTTGCATCGCGTCTTTGCTCTTCCTTGGTGGATGGCACGGTCCGCTTGGCGGCCCGCCCTGGTTGCAGGCTCTGTTGCAGATATTCTGGTTCATGGCCAGAGTTTTTGTGTTTTTGTTTGTGTATATTTGGGTGCGCGGAACACTTCCTCGATTTCGTTATGACCAGCTCATGGCGTTCGGATGGAAGTTTCTGTTACCGCTGGCAATTGCGAATCTGGTAGTTACGGCATTAGTTGTAGCTCTGCGGTCATAGCCCTATTCGAAACTAAACGTACTTCGAAAAATGCTTCACTTAATTTTATTCTCGGTCTTCGGATTGGTTTGCGTTGCTGGCGCAATAAATCTATTGGTGCAAAGCCATCCAATTAATAGCGCCCTGTCCCTTATCGTCGTGATGGGTTCCCTCGCAGTTGAGTATCTTCTGCTGGGCGCGGAGTTTGTCGCAGCTGTCCAGGTTATCGTCTACGCGGGCGCAATTATGGTGTTATTCGTCTTCGTCATCATGCTCCTGAATGCCGGTGAAGAAGAGCGTACCAAGGGGAGCCGGGTTTCCCTGTTGATAGGAATTCCAGGGATGATCATCGGCAGCGTTCTCATGGCTTGGATTCTTATCACGCATTCCGGCACGCACGCGGTGGAAGCGGGCGCGTTACCGGGAGCTCCCAGAGAAATTGCTCAATTGTTGTTTCACGAGTTTCTTTTGCCTTTTGAGGTCACATCGATTCTCGTCCTGATCGCGATCATGGGTGCAGTCGTGCTGGCGGCGCGTCCGGAACCATTGCAGCCGGAGGGAAAGTGCTAATGGTCCCTCTTTCTTATTACCTGGTTCTGAGCGGAATTCTCTTTGCTTGCGGCGTGACTGGATTCCTGATCAAGCGCAACATCATTACGATTTTCATGTCCATCGAACTCATGCTGAACGGCGTGAATCTGTCGTTCGTGGCATTCGCCGCCCAATGGCATCAGCTTAGCGGACAAGTTTTCGTTTTCTTCGTAATGGTCGTAGCCGCGGCGGAAGCGACCGTAGGCCTGGCTATCATTATCGCGGTATTCCGCACCCGCGAAACTCTCAACGTCGACCAGGTCAATCTGCTCAAGCTATGAATCCTAACCTCCATCTCTGTCTGATCCCGCTGCTTCCCCTGATCGGCGCTGCCATCAATGGCGCTTTGGGCAAGCGCTTCTCGCGCCAGGCGGTGACGAGTGTTGCGTTGCTCTTTTGCGGAGCAGCCTTCGGGATGGCGTTGTGGGTTGCCTCGCAGTTTTCATCGCTCGCCTTGCCTCACACGGAATACGTCGCAACGTGGATTCGCGCTGGAAGTTTTCAAGCAGACTTCGCTTTCTATCTCGATCAACTTTCGCTGGTAATGCTGCTTATCGTTAGCGGCGTGGGATTCCTCATCCATATTTATTCTGTCGGATACATGTGGGAAGAAGGCGGATATTACCGCTTCTTCGCCTATCTGAATTTATTCATGTTCTTCATGCTGACGTTGGTGCTGGCCAGCAACTACCTGCTTATGTTCATTGGTTGGGAGGGCGTGGGGCTGGCGTCTTATCTGCTCATTGGTTTTTGGTTCACCAAGGACTCGGCGGCATCGGCTGGCAAGAAGGCCTTCATCGTTAACCGAATCGGCGATTTCGGATTTCTGATTGCGCTCTTTCTGCTCATTCAGCATTTTGGCTCTCTCGATTTCACAACTGTCTTCCAAAAAATATTGCCATTCAGCCCCGAAACAGCTGGCGCGGGACTTCTTACCGCAATCGCTCTGTTGCTTATGGTTGGAGCGTGCGGCAAGTCCGCCCAAATCCCGCTTTACGTCTGGCTGCCGGATGCCATGGAAGGCCCAACCCCAGTTTCAGCCCTAATCCACGCCGCGACTATGGTCACGGCTGGCGTGTATATGGTCGCCCGGTCGCATGTGATTTTCGAGCGCGCACCCTCAGCGCTCACCGTTGTTGCAATTATCGGAACGCTGACTGCTTTATTTGCGGCGACCATTGGCGTGGCGCAGACGGATATAAAAAAGGTTCTGGCCTATTCCACTATTTCGCAACTCGGCTACATGTTTCTGGCGTGCGGCGTGGCGGCATTTTCCGCCGGCATTTTTCACCTGATGACGCATGCTTTCTTCAAAGGCCTCCTATTCTTGGCCGCTGGCTCTGTGATTCACGCCTTGGGCGGAGAGCAGGACATGCGACACATGGGCGGCCTGCGTACCAAAATTCCTTGGACATTCTGGACCATGACCGCAGGCACATTCGCGATCGCGGGAATTCCTCCATTTGCCGGGTTCTTCAGTAAAGACGAGATCCTTTGGCGTGCCTATCAGTCCAGCTGGATTTATTGGCTGATTGGTTTATCCACGGCTTTTCTCACGTCTTTCTATATGTTCCGGTTGTGGTTCATGACGTTTTTCGGGGAATATCGCGGAGATTTAGAGGATTCGCATAAACATGGCGGTGCACAACAAGCGCATACTCCTGCGGCACATGGGCATGGCGGAATTCACGAGAGTCCGAAAGTGATGCTGATTCCGTTGATGATTTTGGCGGTGCTCTCGGTCGTCGGAGGATGGGTTGGGGTTCCAGGATCACTCGGCGGCAACAATCGGTTCGACAAATTTCTTGGACCGGTATTTCGCGCAACTGCGCCCGACATTAATGCCACCCACGCATCGTCCGGAGAACTGGCTCCGCCCGAGAAACAGACCGAGGGTCCTGAGCCGAAGACCGGCCCCGCCACCGAGTTGATATTCACCGGAATTTCGGTTGCTGCCGCTCTCACCGGTTTGTATCTTGCATGGCTCCTTTACCTGCGCCGGCCCCAACTTCCGCAAAAGATTGCGCGCTCGCTCAACGGTTTCTATGACATGGTGCTGAATAAATATTACGTCGATGAATTTTACGCGACGATTTTCGTCAAGCCTCTCATTGACGGGTCCCGGGTGATCTTATGGCACGGCATTGACCAGGGCGTGATTGATGCCACAGTGGATAAGAGTGCTGAGGAAGCTCTCGATGTCTCCGACAGCGTGCGCCACATGGAATCGGGAAACGTGCGCTCTTACGCAAGCTGGGTTGCGATTGGGGCTGCAGTCGTGATCGGTTACATGATCTGGGTGGCATCGCGATGAGCAACATCCCAAATCTCGACGCCTCAATCCTTTCGCTGATCACCTTCATCCCCTTAGCGGGGGCGCTTCTGCTCATGCTGTTCCCGCGGCGGGATCGCGACATTCGCGTTTTCGCGCTCGTGGTTTCTCTAATAGCTTTCGTGGCATCGTTGTACCTGCCTGCTAATTTCCAGCGCGCTCAAAGCGGCTTTCAATACGAGCACGACAATGTTTGGATTACGAATCCGAATATTCATTACCACATGGGCATTGACGGAATCTCGATGTGGCTGATCGTGCTCACGACGTTCTTGACACCACTATGCGTGCTCATTTCTTGGAAATCGATTTCAGAGCGGGTGAAGGAATTTTTCATTCTCCTTCTAATTCTTGAGACCGCGTTGATTGGCGTTTTTGTTTCGCTGGATTTATTTCTCTTTTACTTCTTCTGGGAAGCAACGCTGATCCCGATGGCGCTGCTGATTGGAATGTACGGGCACGGCAGACGAGTTTACGCTGCAGTTAAGTTTTTCCTGTACACGATGATCGCCTCCGTATTCATGCTGGCCGCGATTCTGTGGCTTTACGCTAAGGTGGGATCATTCGATTTTGTGACCGTGGAGAATGCGATTCGCAGCGGCCAGGTCCAGAACTTCTCAACCGCTGCCGAGTGGCTCTTTCTGGGATTCTTCATCGCGTTCGCAGTCAAGGTGCCACTCTTCCCGTTCCATACCTGGCTCCCCGATGCTCACGTCGAAGCCCCTACTGCGGGTTCTGTACTGCTGGCGGGCGTTCTGTTGAAAATGGGTACGTACGGAATGTTGCGGTTTAATCTTGGCCTCTTCCCGGAACAAGCCCGGCGAAACGCCCCCTGGATCATGGTGTTGGCTCTGATCGGAATCATCTATGGTGCCCTGGTCGCCATGGTGCAACCCAACCTGAAAAAGCTGATTGCGTACTCTTCAATCAGCCATCTTGGATTCGTAGTTCTCGGGATTTTCAGCTTTACCCAGATCGGCTTGGACGGCGCGACATACGTAATGCTCGCTCACGGAGTTTCCACCGGAGCTTTGTTCATGCTGGCGGGAATTTTGTACGAGCGCAAGCATACATACGAAATCTCTGAGTTTGGCGGACTTGCGACGCCCATGCCGCGTTATGCAACCTTCTTTCTGTTCATAGTTCTGGCTTCGGTTGGTCTTCCGTTGCTGAACGGCTTCATAGGCGAATTCCTCGTGCTCAGTGGAGCATTTCAGGCGCGAGCCGTGTACGGAGTTCTAGGCGCCACGGGCATCATCTGGAGCGCTTGCTATCTTTTGTGGATGTATCAGCGAGTTTTCTTCGGCAAGGTTACTCATCCTTCGAATCAGTCTCTTCCCGACATGAATCTTCGCGAGCGCACCGCGCTTTGGCCCGCCGCAGCGATGGCGTTGGTAATGGGAGTCGCTCCGCTGCTTTGGCTGAATTCGATTGATCCCTCGGTTCAAAACGCATTGGCGCCATTCAGCCAACTCGCCAGCAAGGTGGCTGGACGGTGAATTCCTCCACGCCGCTTCCTCAAATAGTTGACTACGTCCGCATTCTGCCGGAAATCGTGTTGTCGGTTTTCGGCATGATCATAATGCTGCTTGATCCGTTAATGGACTTTAGTCCAGCGAATGCCCGCAACAGCCAGAGAACACTCGGAGTCATCGCGCTAATCGGCTCGTTGGCAGCAATTGCTGCCAGCTTCTACCAGGCCGGTTACCCTGGCACCGGTTTTTGGGAGATGGTGCGCGTAGATTCATTCAGCGTATTTTTCCACGTGCTGATCGCCGCGGTAACGGCCGTCGTCATTCTTTCTTCGTTTGAATATCTGGACATGCAGGAAATCCGCTCAGGCGAGTACTATGCCCTGATTTTGTTGGGTGCCGTGGGCATGAGCCTGATGTCTTCCGCGATGGAACTTGTGTTGATTTTCATCGCGTTGGAAATTTCTTCGATATCGACTTACGTTCTGGCAGGGTTCCGCAGACGTGCCGCCATCAGCAGCGAATCTTCGGTCAAATACTTTCTGTTGGGATCGTTCGCAACCGCATTCTTTCTTTACGGCGTGGCACTTATGTTTGGCGCTACCGGGTCCACTAACATCACCGTGATCGGCGACGCCCTCAATTCCGGGAACGTCTCGGTCTTGGCGGACGTTGGAATCGCGTTGATGTTCGTTGGACTAGGTTTCAAGGTCGCCGCAGCGCCGTTTCACATCTGGACTCCGGACGTTTATGAAGGTGCGCCGTCGCCTGTCGTAGGGTTTATGTCCACAGCACCCAAGGCGGCGGTGTTTGCAGTCTTATTGCGGATTCTGTTCGAGGCTCACGCCCCCGGCCGAGTGTGGCTTATCTGGATTGCGGCGGCTTTGTCCATGACCCTCGGGAACATTGGGGCATTGGTACAGAACAATATCAAGCGCCTGCTTGCCTACTCATCCATTGCGCACGCCGGGTATCTGTTGGTGGCGTTTGCCGCGCTCCCGCATGACGGAATTCCTTCCGCCATGTTTTATACGGCGTCGTACGCCGCAATGAACGTTGGAGCGTTCGCGGTCGTCAGCCATTTTGGAAGTGCCGGTGAGCGTTACGTAACGCTGGAGGATTACGCGGGCTTGGGCCGGCGCTCTCCTTTGTTGGCCGCGGCTCTGACGATTTTTCTTCTGTCGCTGATCGGAATCCCCCTTACCGGCGGTTTTTTTGCGAAATTCTATGTTTTCACTGCGGCTCTGGAAGCCAATCTGGTGGGGCTTACAATCATCGGCGTGCTGAACAGCGCTGTCGCTGCGTATTATTACCTTCGCATTATCGTCGTCATGTACATGCGAGAGCCTCGCGAAGATGTGCCGCTCCCGCGAATCCCACTTGGTCTTGGCACTGCTCTCGCAGCTAGTCTGGCGGCTACGATTTACTTGGGCGTGCTTCCGGGTCACGTTCTCGAATATGCCTCCCAGTCCGTCGCCGATCTTGTCCGCTGAGTCGCATCGAATTATTCAAACCAACATCCCTTCCGAACATGCAATGTTTTGCGCAGATTTGCGGCATGACCCAAAAAGCGCACCAATCCACAATATTAACAGTTTGACATCCCCGTCCAGACCCGGCATGATGGTTTCAAACCGAACTCATCCCCCGGAGGTTGGTATGGCAGGGTTTATGCGTAGACTTTTCATCGACGAAGAAGGTCAGGATATTGCCGAATATGCTGTCATGTTGGCAGTGATTCTCGTTCTGGTGGTCGGAACTATCCGATTGATCGGAACCAACTCAAATACCGCCTTTTCTAGCGTCGCCAGTTCCATTCAGTAGAATTAGGTCGTGACAGCCCCGAAGAGGTGCGCGGGAATGACCTAGGGGCTTGTACCGACGCCTGGTATCACGCCGCTTTTTTTCAAGACCTAACTTTGGTAACACGTTAGATTTTGGTCAATAAGCATTCCGCTGTATAGCTTTGGAGAACGGCCCAGTTTAAGCTCCTGTTTGGGGTTCACCATTTGCTTCGAATATTGATTGTGGACGACTGCACGCCCGTGCGCCGCGCATTGCGCGCATGCCTGGAACTGACTCCCGACTGGGAGGTCTGCGGAGAAGCGGAGAGTGGGCAGGCAGGCATTGAAATGGTCCGTTCCGCCAAGCCTGACGTGGTGCTTCTCGACTATGCGATGCCGGGAATGAACGGCTTGGAAGCAGCTCGCCAAATCGCAGTGGACGCCCCCAATAGCATGATGTTCCTTTTCACTATGTACGCTTCCGAACAACTTTCGGAGTTGGCTCAATCGATCGGCGTTCGAGAAGTCATTTCAAAAGCGGTTGGCGGTGTCGGCGCCATTGTGCGGGCGATTCAGGATGCTGCTCATCAACCTCCAACGCTTTCAGCTCCGAAATTCCAAGCCTCCGGTGAGGTGGCCTCGTGACCGACGGGAAACCATCTGCGAAGGATTGGAAGCCGCTCTATCGGGCTGCGCTCCTCGAAAGCGATCCGCAAATCGTAGCCCGACTCATGGAAGAGGCTGAACAGGCCATCGTCGAGAGGGCTTTGGTGTTACATCGTGAGGCATCGAATAGCAATTCCAGCGAGCTTACTTCTCTGGCCTATTCTGCAAATTTCCTGGCTGAGCTCCGGCGCGTGGAAGTCGACTCGGCAAAGAATCAAAAGCTGTCGCTGGCCAAGGATCAAATTTCGTTTGCGCCAAGGCCACTTAGCAACGCCTGAGGCCCGCCAATCGAGGCCGTACAGCATTCTCTGTAACCAAGTTTTTCGAGCTAAAAACCTCCAAAGTTCACCCCACCGCAAACACCATAATTGCATCTGAGACAAAACAGGCGGCAAGCCTTTGGTCGTTGGCTTGCAAGCTGATGGTGGTTGACACTAAGCCACCGACAGGAGAGTGCAGTGTTCACCGCGCAAGTACTCGAGATTGACCGGGCGATCGTCGTGCAATGTAGCGGAAGGCTGGTTCAAAGCGAAGCCGCCTTTCAACTTCGTAATGTCGTCCAGTCTAGGAAAGAATCTCGACGAGTAGTTCTGGATTTCAGCGAATTGCACGCTCTCAGTGGTGGCGGCCTCGGGATGGTTGCCTTCTTACAGCGATGGACCGAGCAAAATGGCATTGCCCTCACTATTCTCCGCCCAACCCCGCAAGTCGAGAAGAAGCTGAAGGAATTTGAGCTCCGAGGACACTGCAAGTTCGACATCGAGCGCGAGAGTGGTGTAACGAAGCTGGTTGGTTTTCCCGATAGGAAGCATTGGGTGACGTCTAATTTAGCTGCGTGAAACGAGACGTGAGATGAAATCGCGAACCAAATCGGTTCTAATCGCAGTCGTCAGCCTGCTACTTTGCGAGGTCGTATTTTGCCAAGGTTTTCGCCATGCTTCTACCAAGGTCAGCGCTGCGAACAATGCCTCGCAGACTTCACCTGCCCTTGCAGCTCTCGTGGAGCGGGTGAGGCTAGCGCAACTAGCCGCCAGAACCCTTCCTAATTATGAATTGGTTCGCGAGTATCGGATAGCAGGGGAGGCCCACAACAGTGTTCAAGCAAACGTAACTGCTGCCCTGGACTTCTCGCCGGCGAAAAATACCTACACGATCGAGAAGCACGATGGCAGCCCCCGCGGGACAGACGTGGTACGGCGAATACTGGATCATGAGGTCGAGTCATCAGGCGCGAAATCCAAAACCGACTCGAGTGTCGCTCTAACCACCGCCAATTACGACTTTAGCTACGGGGGGGAGACGTCTCTCGATGGGAAACCGTGTTTCTTACTGGGCCTCATCCCCAAACGGAAAGATAAGGAATTAATCGCGGGACAGGCGTGGATCGATAAATCCACTTTTGAAGTCCGCAGAATTGAGGGAGACCTGGCTAAATCCCCTTCGATGTGGATAAAAAAAGTTCACGTCGCCATTGCCTTCGGGGATGTGGGTGGCAACTGGCTGCAAACAAGCCTCAATGCGAAGGCAGATGTGCGCTTCATCGGTACCCAGACCCTAACCTCTAATCTGGTTGACTTCCAAACCCCAGAAGAAGTGGCGCAGAAATCGTTTGGGACCGCGCATGCGCCCGGATCTTCTGCGTTTCGTCAACGTCAGTAGCTTGCGTTCACGCGCGCTCGCAATCCACTCTTCGATTCGCTCTGTTACAATCAAAAATGTTTTGACACAGCGGATATTGGCGGATGATCTGTCAACAATCGCCACTTTTTCTGAATTTTCCGCTAATCTATTAATGCGAGTGGGGACGTAGTTCAGTTGGTTAGAACGCTGCCCTGTCACGGCAGAGGCCGCGGGTTCGAGTCCCGTCGTCCCCGCCATTCCTTGCTAATTATTTACGGAATGGTTTTCTTGGTGAATCGCATTTCCTCACTAGACGTGTGTCCGTAACCCTTGAATCCTCGTAAAGTGCTCGAAATATCACCTCCGCAAGATACTGACTGACAAACCAATTTCTAGATATTTTCTCAGCTGTCCGTGCTAACGATTACCTTCTAGGCCAGTCGAATTGAATAGCAGCGGTTGCCGGGCGGACTGGAACGGGATGGTCTGGACCGAACTGAGATATATATGCGCGTGCTGCTGGACACCGTCGGCCAGACTTTGCGTACCCTCTGGGCGCATAAGCTGCGCTCGTTCCTCACCATGTTTGGCATAGCTTGGGGCGTGGGATCGCTGCTACTCCTCGCCGGCGTGGGAGAAGGCTTCCGCAACGGCAACCGCCGCCAACTCGAAACTTTCGGCAAGAACATTATCTTCTTCTGGGGCGGGCGCGCTCCTGCCGTCGAGGGCAGCTTCGATTCTATGAAGTGGTTCAACCTTACTTATGACGACTACCGCGACATTCAGAATGCGTCCAGGCTCGCGCTTAATATTTCGCCAGTGATCGCGCGCGACGATATTCGCGCCGCGAGCGACTACACCAGCACCAACGGCCAGGTTTCCGGCGTTCCCACGATCTATAACCAGGTTCGAACCATTCCCATTGAGGTTGGACGTTGGTTCAACGACGAGGACAACGATCAACGCCGCCGCGTATGTATTTTGGGCCGGGAAATGACGCGTAATCTGTTCCCCGGGCGGCCCTCAGTCGGCAATACGATAACGCTCAACGGAATTCGTTTTCAGGTGATCGGCATGCTGTCCATTACCGGAAACTTGGAACAGAATTCCACGAATATTCGAATATTCGTACCCTTCAATACCATGCGTGAACTCTTCCCGCTCAAAGGGGACAATTCGAAAGATGGGAACGCAATTTCATTCATCAATTATCAACCGCGAACGTTCGATGAAAATGAAGCCGCTAAAGACGAACTCCACGGAATTGTCGCCCGGAATCACGGTGGCTTCGATCCCAAGGAGAAGGACGTCTGGGAAGAGTGGGACACGGTGAAGAACCAGAAGACGATGGGCAAGATCTTTACTGCGATGGATTGGTTTCTGGGTAGCGTAGGTTTGGTTACGCTGGCGCTCGGTGCAATCGGAATCGTCAATATCATGCTGGTAGCGGTGACCGAGCGCACACGGGAAATCGGACTGCGCAAAGCACTGGGCGCGACTAATCGCAACATATTGTTTCAATTCTTCCTTGAGGGGGCGTTCCTTACACTCCTGAGCGGGGCACTTGGGGTGGCCGGCGCGATGCTCATCATCCACCTACTCTCGGGAGTAAATCTCCCGCAAGGTTTCGATACACCGCGTATCGTACCGGTGTCCGCCATCGGAGCGGTACTATCGCTGGCACTAGCCGGCATCACGGCCGGACTTTATCCAGCCCGCAAAGCCGCCTTGCTCGAACCCGTCGAGGCCTTACGCCAGGAGTGAATTATGACGCGTGATCTGCTGAAGGAAGCTTTCAATGCGATGCAGCATAATCGTCGCCGTACCGCCCTAACCATGTTGGGCATGGCTTGGGGGATTGCGACGGTCGTTATCCTGCTGGCTTTCGGCTCCGGCTTCGAGCGAGCTATCGGCGTCATCTTCAGCTCATGGGGAACTGACGTGATAGGAGCCTTTCCAGGTCGTACCTCACTGCAGGTAGGAGGCGCCAAGGCGGGAAGCGAAATCCGCATGCAGCTCGCAGATGTTGATTACGTTCGCAACGAGGTCCCCATGGTCAAGGGGGTCACACCCATCTTCGATAAGCGAAATGTAACCATTCAGCATGACACGCGTACTTTTACCAATCTGTTCATGACCGGCGTGTTTCCTGTCTACGAGCGAAACCGTGGTTTTGCGGTCTCCTCGGGGCGAGGTCTCAGCGAAGAGGATCAACTCCAGCGGGCCCGGGTGGTCGTGATTGGCGATGAAGCCAGAAAGAGGCTTTTCTCCGGTGAGCAGGCGCTGGGACAGAACATCCGCATCAACGGCCTTAGCTTTCAGGTTGTGGGTGTCTATCAGCGAAAAGTCCAGGACGGGGACGACAACGACAACACTCTACTTGCCATTCCCTTCAGCACCATGGGGGACTTGTATGACACCAAATACATCACTGGCATCTTTATGGATTATGAAGGCGAGAACCACCAGCAACTGGCTCGCGTGGTGCGCTCGGTTCTGGCCGCACACCACAACTTCCGCCCAGACGATCGCCGCGCCGTGTTCATCGCCGACTTCAAGCAGGATTTCGACGAGTTTACAGTTGTAACCACTGCCCTAAAGATACTACTCGCCTTCATTGGTGCTCTTACCTTGGGCATCGGGGGCATCGGACTGATGAACATCATGCTGGTGTCAGTGCAGCAGCGCACTCGTGAAATTGGCATCGAAAAGGCCTTGGGCGCGCACAGAGGACACATCTTGTTTCAGTTTCTCGCCGAAGCTTTGGCCATCACCTTCGCCGGTGGGCTGGCGGGTATCGGAATCGCTTACATAATTTCTTGGGTCGTGAGTTCTTTGCCACTGATGAGCGCCTTCGGCGACGGCCTCCAGGCTGGAGACATTCACCTGCAAATCGACGTGAGCAGCCTGCTTGTGGCGACGATCATTCTAAGTCTGGTTGGCATCGTCAGTGGTATGGTGCCCGCAATCCACGCCGCACGCCTGGACCCAATCGAGAGCCTGCGCTACGAATAGCGGTGGTCCGGGCCCTCCCTTACCGGTCGCTGGCTGGAACTGGAACGAGGACTCCACCTTCAATTCTGGGTATACCGAAATGTCCCCCAAGATGGATGAGGTCGAGGGGACTGATCGATCCTGAAACAGCGATGAAGTTGAGATGATTCTGTCCGGCAAAGAGAACTGCGACGTTTCTGACGGTGTTATTTTCGTAGCGAATCCAGAGATCGGTCGCACCTGAACTACCATCCTTGTTGTGGGTGTTGACCATGTGCCGCCAGCCTGCTGCGTGGTACTGTTGGCGGACGGAGCTGAGAATTCCCGAATCATACATCCCGGGCCTCGGGAAACTATAACTACGAACAGAGACGCCATCGACTCCAGCGATAACGCGGCGCAGGTCGTCGTCATCTTGGTCCAGTTTGGACACGAATACCAGCATGGAGTGGTCCAGGGCGAACTCGGTTCGCGATGAAGCCTTCTGTCCCAGGCTTTCTACTCCTTGAGGGATCCAGTCTTGTCGCTGTTGCTGTTGTTGACCTAAGGCAGCGATGGAAGTTGTCATCACGGCGAAAATAGCAATCCGGAAGAATCTCATAATGCACCTCAAAACTCAGACAGATCCGTGAGGTGGCGGAGACACACTACTCCAGACCTGTACGCAAACGAACCCGGATCCCGGAAATTTGTTGTGCGGACCGGTGAGGAAATCTGCATTTTTGTTTGCAGTGTAAGAACGCCCTGGTGTCCGGTGCACGACAGCCGTTACTTGTGATGTCTGTGTGTGACGTCAAAACGGAATAAACGGCCTTCGGCGCGTGTCGTGCCGATCCTGATAACCTCAAGCAACAGCTTTTGGAGACGCGAGTAGTGCCACTTATTATCAATGCGCAGGGAATTACGAAATCGTTCGGAGGGAATCCACTGTTTCGGGATATTTCCTTCACGGTTTCTGAAGGCGATCGGATAGGCCTGATCGGACCCAATGGTTCCGGGAAATCTACGCTTCTGCGAATTCTGACGGGCAGCGTGAGTCCCGATGGCGGAGAACTCGCAACCCGAAAACGTCTTAGATTCAGCTTCGTCGAGCAGGACTCAAAGTTTGACTCTGGGGATGCGGTGCAGTCCGTGATCGCGGAAAACATCGCGGCGTCAATCGCGCAACCTGGTCGATGCGGTTCAAGCCGCCATTGCTTCCGCCAGCGGCGAGCTTAATTCCCCAAGCGACTCAAGGGCCACGCGTCCTTCCGGGCACATACCAAGTCAAGTTAACCAAAGGCGATAAGTGGTATACCGAAACCCTTCAGGTAGTTCTTGACCCGCGCGCCAAGTACAACGTTGACGATCGCAAGCGGCAATATGATCTGGTAATGAAACTGTACCGGACGATGGCTCACATGACTTACGCAGTCGACGCAATCCAGGGAGTGCGTGACCACGCGCAGAGCCGGGCGGCAAAGCTGCGGGAGTCGGATCCGCTGCGAGAACAATTGCAAAAGCTGTCGCGTTCAGCGGAGGACTTGCGTTCCAGGATTGTGGCGACTAAAGAAGGCGGCATGATTACTGGCGAGGAGCGGATTCGCGAGCATATGGGTGAGTTATACGGCGCAGTTAATCACTATGAAGGACGTCCCGGGGATTATCAGGTTGCACGCACAGATTCACTATCGCGCGAGCTCGAAGATGTGATCACGGATTTCCGCAAGCTCACCGACAAAGAGCTCTCCGGAATCAATTCCAGTTTGCAGAAAAAAAAGATGGCGACGATCAAAGTACTTGCCGAATCGGATTGGCATCAGAAATATGACGGCGGCGGTTCGGCTCACTCTCCTGGGGTTTCGAGGAGAGAGCTGGACTAAGCGCGGGAAACCTGAGGCAGAACCTCAACCTGGAGGCAACGACAAATTCTGGTTCGACAGCCATCGCCCCGTATCATTTTTCGGACGATGTCCCTTTCGTGACCTGCTCATACCAGAGGCGGTGATGGGTTCTCGCCCACGCCGTGGAGACTTTTCCTTCCACCATGGCAGTAAAGCTGCCACGGACCATGGCAGTGCTCATATAAACGTGAATGATAAATCCTGCTATGGTCGCCAACGCCGCAATCACGTGGACCGTTACCGCCAGATAAGCCAGCCAGTGCAGGCTCCAGGGAATGGATTCGACAAACCACAAGCCAATACCGGAAATCACCAGCAGGATCACGCCATAAAACATGAGCCAGAAGAATAACTTCTGACCATAGTTAAAACGGCCCTCGGGCGGCACTTTCTCATCTTCGTTCTCGACGTAATATTTCATCGCCCTTGACCAGCGACGGTCCGCGTCGGTCGTAAGCAGGTCGGGCAACCACATCTTGTACATCCAGAACATGGACAATGTGAAAGCTAGCCCAAACCAGGGATGCCAAAAGCGGGCCGTTGGTCCGCCGCCCACGAGTGCTGCCAGCCAGTACATGTAGGGCGACCAAAAAGCGAGGCCAGTGATCAGGCAATAGATGTAAAACAAAGCACCGAGCCAGTGATGAATCCGCTCGCTAAATGTGTACCGGAGAATGCTGCCGCCGGTGTTGTCCGCGGTGTTTACAGAGGAAACCTGCGAAGTGCTCACGGCTGGCCTCCGTTCTCATGCTTCTCGGCATCCACTTCCTTGGGACCGAAGCGCAAGTAATGCAACGTCACACCCACGATGCCGCCCAGCATGGCGAGATTTCCAATCCATTTCGCTGGCCCTTTCCAGAAGCGGACCACCCATGGAACGTGCGGATTTTTCGGCAATCCTCCATACGCTTCGGGATTGGTCACATCGTGAAGCACATAGATGACGCCGGTTCCATTGACGCCAGCCGGATCGTAGACCCCGGCTTTTTCGATACCGTAGTTTTCGCGAAGTTGTTTGGCGCGAGTCTCCGCCAAATCTTTCATGTCCTCTTTGGTTCCAAAGTGCAGGCAGCCGGTGGGGCAAGATTTGATGCAGGCGGGCTCCAGCCCCTCGCTCACCCGGTCGACGCAAAGCGTGCACTTAAACATTTTCTTGGTTTCGGGATTGAACTTGGGAATATCGAACGGACAGCCGCTTACGCAATAGCCACAGCCAATACAATTCTCCTGCTGAAAATCGACGATGCCATTCGTATATTGCACAATGGCGCCATCTGCGGGACAGGCAGCCAAGCAGCCGGGATCGGCGCAGTGCATGCACTGATCTTTTCGCATCAGCAGCGTGACGGTGCCGTCTTCGCGCTCGTGCTCGTTGAACTTGATCAGGTTCCAGTAATTCCAAGTCGTCTCCGGCATCGTCTGGTAGGTGTTGTCGAAGACCGTATCGGTGAACGTGTAGCCATTCCACTCGAGGCAGGCCACTTCACAGGCCTTGCAGCCGATGCACGTCGTCGTGTCGACCAGCTTGCAGACCAGTTCATCGCGCTCGACGTCCTCGCCCGGAGCGGGCCCAGGGTGGCCAGAAATTCTGCGAATTGCTAACGTCGCCTGGCTCATAAGAACATTTGGTAATTGAACAATTTAGTAATTGAGTAATTGAAGGCTGTGCTCTCAGGTTTCAGTTTTTAATTCCCCAATTACAAAATTACCCAATTACTCAATCTTTTTATGCCTTTTCGAGCTTCACCAAAAAGCCTTTAAACTCCGGCGTGAATGCGTTGGGATCGATCACCGTCGGCGTAAGCCGGTTGAGGATCGTCCTCGCGTCTCTGTCTGCGTCTTCCTGAATACCGCGATAACCCTGGTGGATTGGAATACCGATCTGATAAACCTTCTTGCCGTCAATGTTCATGGGCTTGATGCGTTTTGTGACGAACGCCTTGGCGATGTAGTAGCTTCGTGCGCTCGTGACCTTCACCTTGTCGTTACCCTTGATGCCCAACTCGTTCGCCAGTTCCACTGGAATCTCTACAAACGGCTCGGGGATGAGTTGCACATTCATCTGGTTATTCTTGGTCCAGTAGTGGTAGTGCTCGGTGAGTCTGTAAGTTGTGCAGACAACATTGAACCCGTCGCCGGGCATAGCGTACTTATCCGCTGGCGTCTTTAGCTTTTTGACTACCGGGCTGTTCGACTGGTTGGGATGCAGCGCGTTTTGTACGGGACTCTCGATCGGCTCGTAGTGCTCTGGAAAAGGCCCGTCGTTAAGCCAAACGAAGAGACGGCCCAGGCCCTCCTGATTCATGATGAACGGGCCCATGTGGTCCTTGGGCGGAGAGTCAGCCTTGAAGTCGGGCACGTCATTGCCTACCCACAGCTGCTTGCCTTCGTCCCACCAAACTTGTCGCCGCGACGGATCCCAGGGCTTGCCCTCCAAATCGCAGGAGGCGCGGTTGTACATCCCACGGCGGTTGGCGGGCCATGACCATGCCCAATTGAGATAAAAGCCCAGCCCAGACGGATCGTCGGTTCCGCGGCGCTGTATCATTGCGCCGGCTTCAGTCCAGGAGCCGCAATACAGCCAATTTCCGGACAGGGTAGAGCCGTCGTCCTTGAGCCAGGCAAAACCCGGCAGTTGCTGGCCGGCTTTGATCACCTGCGCAGTCTTCGGATCGGTCAGATCGGCTAATGCCTTACCGTTAACCTCCTTTGCCAGCTCCGACAGGGAGGGATTTTGCGGCGTGGTGTATGGCCACCAGGTATTCACGATTGCGTCGGGGAACTTGCCGCCTTCCTTCTTGTAAAGGTCGCGCACGGCGAGGAAGATTTGAGCCACTATGTCCTGGTCAAGGCGAGCCTCGCCCGGAGGTGGAACAGCGACGTTCTTCCATTGCAGCCAGCGAGCCGAGTTCGTCATCGACCCGTCTTTCTCCGCGAAGCCGGCGCAGGGCAGGCGATAGACCGTGGTGTTAATGGTCTTCATCTCTTCGGGCGTGATCCCCGGCGACTTCCAGAATTCGCTGGTCTCGTCAGGATAGATTTCACCAACAACGAGCCAATCAGCTTTCTTGAGTGCATCTATGTTTTTCTGCGAGTCCGGTCCGATGGCCACTCCGTTCATGCCAAATGCAAACATTCCCTTTACTGAGCCGCGATACATGTTGTCCCAGATCTGTGTCCAGGAATAGTTGCGGTCCACCTTGGGCAGATAGTGGAACGCCCAGTCATTCTCTTTTGTCGCGGCCGACCCGTACATCGCCTTCAGAAATGACACCGCAAACTTTGGCGTATTGGAGTAGTAGTTGAACGAATCCCAACCTGCTGGTTTGACCGTAATCGGCGTAATGCGGTTAATGTAAGTCTTGAAATCCGTGTCGGCGGGAACCGGAACTTTTAGGTATCCAGGCAGGCTATCGAAAACTCCCGCCATGTCGGTGGCGCCCTGAATGTTGGAGTGACCGCGCAGGGCATTCACGCCGCCTCCTGCCCGTCCCACGTTGCCCAGAAGCAGCTGCAACATCGCCGCCGTGCGAATAATTTGTGTCCCATAACTATGCTGCGTCCACCCTACCGCGTAAATGACCGTGGCGACCTTCTTCATGTCGCCATCTTTGCGGACGGAGGTGAACAGGTCCGCGGCTTTCAAAAACTGGTCTTTGGGAATACCAGTGATGCGTTCAACCATCTCCGGCGTATAACGCGAGTACTGTTGCTTGAGTAGTTGGAAGATGCAGCGCGGGTGCTGGAGGCTGAGGTCGTAGGCGACCTTCGGTGGCATGAGCGGGATGGGGTAGGGAGGTTTGGCTGTGTCCGCGGCTGGCTTCTGCGCATGGTCATGAGACGTTGCGGCGGCAGCCTTGCTCATGTCGCCGCCTTCTTCGTAGTTCCACGTAGTTCTATCGTAGGTCTGGGTGGCGGAATCAAATCCGGAGTAGAAGCCGTCCTCCGGCAGTTTGAATCCTTCGTTCACGATGAGCGAAGCGCTGGAGTAATTGAGCAGGTAGTCCTTGGCGATGCGGTTGTTCTGGATGGCATAGTTGATCAGCCCGCCCAGGAATGCAATATCGGACCCAGCGCGAATTTGAAGGAATAGATCCGAGGTGGAAGCGGTCCGGGTAAAACGGGGGTCCACGACGATCATTTTCGCGTTGCGGGTTCGCTTGGCTTCAATGGCCCACTTGAAGCCGCACGGGTGATTCTCGGCGGGATTGCCGCCCATGATCAACATCATGTCGGTGTTCTTGATGTCGATCCAGCCATTCGTCATGGCCCCGCGTCCAAATGTTGGTCCCAAACTTGAGACCGTGGGACCGTGTCAAACCCGGGCCTGGTTTTCTATATAGGTGAGGCCCAGGCTACGCATGGTCTTGACGACCAGGTAATTGAATTCGTTGGTGTCGGTGCAACCGCCGGTCCAGGCGATGCCTTCGCAGCGGTTCACGGTGTGGCCTTGCGCGTCTTTCTCGATGAAAGTGTCGTCGCGGGTTTTCTTCACGCGTTGCGCGATCTCGTCGAGGGCCTGCGCCCAGGCAATGTCTTCCCAATGATCCGAACCGGGCCGCCGAACCTGCGGCTTCAGGAGTCGCCGCGGGTTTAGGATGTCCTGTTCCAGCGACGCTCCCTTCGGACACAGCGTGCCGCGATTAATGGGATGGTCCGGATCGCCCTCAACGTGAATGACCTGCGGCGTTACGTTCTTGGCTTTGTCCCCAATCGTGTAAATAAGAACGCCACAGCTCACCGAACAATAAGGACATGTAGATCGCGTCTCCGTCGCACGGGCAATCTTGAGTTCTTTGAGTTGAGCAACTGCGGGAGTCAGATCAAATCCCAGGAGGGAAAGACCCGCGCCACCAGCGAGCGCGCTTTTGAGGAAGGTTCTGCGGGAGAGTGCCATCGTATCCTCCGACCGCTTCGATCAAAACCCTACATGAGAAAACTAATATAGTCTTCCGGTTCGGACACAGTCAACGACGCGTCGGCAGGATAAGACTTTAGACTTACACAGTTGCTCGACGAGAGTGGAAGCCCCATAATCGCGCAGTGGCTAACACTCCTTGGCAGCAACGAATCCGGCGCGCTGAACAACTTGCTGCACAGCACTCCTTCGTCGCGGACATTCTCGGCTTCTACGTTCACGTGGCTAGATTCCAGCAAGGGCTTTATGAGCGAGTCTCCCGCCCGTCTGTTAACAAGAATTCGATGTCGAAGTCCGCTTCGATGGAATTGCCGGAACTTCTTACCAGTTTCCCGTCCTTTCTCTCGCTTGTCGAGGAAGAGGCTCCCTTGCGCCTCGCAGAAATTGGGCGCGAAATGGGCGGGCAATCATCGGCTTCATGGTCGGACCTGCTGACTCAATGCTGGTCCAACATCAACCCGCCCGAAGATCCTGCGGAATTCGTCGCTCTCGCTTTTCTTCAGCCCTATGCGGAATTCATTCGCTCACACGCTCAATTGCAACTCGGTGGCTACAACCACATGCTGTGTCCGTTCTGCAACCGCAATGCCTCTCTTGGGATCCTGCGGCAGCAAGGGGACGGTGCGCGCCGCAACTTGCTTTGCGGTTTCTGCCTCTCGGAATGGGAGTTCCGCCGGATCGTTTGCCCTGGATGTGGACAGGAAGACCAAGCCAAACTCCCGGTTTATATCGCCGAGCAATTTCCGCACATGCGCGTCGAGGCGTGCGATGCCTGCAAGATCTATATCAAGTCAATCGATCTCACTAAAAACGGCTTGGCCAATCCTCTAGTCGACGAACTGGCATCGATCCCGCTCGACCTGTGGGCGCAGGAACGCGGTTACGCTAAGCTCCGTCCCAACTTGCTCGGAATGTGATTAGGATCAGCATTCGCCTCGTCGTCGTGAAGACACTTAAAGTCCTTCTCGATTAGTAGCGTGGGACCACTACCTTCTGGGCGATCGAGCGAGAGCGAGATCTGGTCGGAGCTGGCCCATTCCTGAGCTAGGCCGAGCGGCAGCAGAACACGGATGCAGTCCTGGCTGTACTGGGCGTCAATATCTGTCAATTGCGAAGAGGTTTCCAGAATGTAGGTCAGTTTCGTCCCCGAGCCGAAGTGTATCGATTCCGTGCGGATGCCCGTCTCCAGAAATTGCTTCACATCGGAACGGTTCAGTCGTAACCGCAGAGAATCCCCGTGAATGCGAAGTTTCATTCAATCCTCGAATGGCCAGAATAAATGTTGAAGCGTTCGCCGCGAAGGAAGCCTATTAATGTCATTCCAAAGCGCTGTGCCACTTCTACCGCAAGACTGGAAGGAGCGCCAACGGCCGCCAATATGGGGATTGCGGCCATCGCGGATTTCTGCACCAGTTCGAATCCTGCGCGCCCGCTGACCAGGATGAGTGAGTCTTCGAGAGCTACGGTGCCGTCGCGCAGAGCGAAACCAATCAGCTTATCGACCGCGTTGTGCCGGCCGACATCTTCGCGCAGACCAAGCAGCGTTCCTTCTGACGAGAAGAGCGCCGCGGCATGAATTCCGCCGGTACTGTCAAAAGCGGGTTGAGCTTGGCGAAGCAAATCGGGTAAGCGATAGATGAGATCTGCACGAAACTGCGTGCCAGATTGCCGCATAGGGCGCGGTGGCCGAACTTCGATTGCGCCAATCGCGACCTTTCCGCACACGCCGCAGCTCGAACTGGTGTAGAAGTTGCGTCGGAGGCGGGCAGGGTCAAGCGCAACATCGGGTCTCAACCTGATTGTCACGCTATCGCTAGATTTTCCGGAGCCATTATCTTCCTCTTTGGGTTCGGACCGCATCGACAGAATCTGGTCAACGTTGTCGATTATGCCTTCGGTGAAAAGAAAACCAGTCGCGAGGTCGAGATCGGAGCCAGGCGAACGCATGGTAATCGAGAGCGGGGAACCATTTAAACAAAGCTGGAGAGGCTCTTCGATCGCAAGCAAATCGGACCGGATTGAGGAAGAACTCTTCTCCACGGTCTGGACTTGAGCAGGGATCGTATCAACTGGCATGGTCTTCAAAAAACCGGCTCCGGTCTTGCACGGCGACCAAAACTCAGCGTCAAAATTACGACGAGTTGCTAGCATACAACGGGAATATGGCTGGCGAACAGCCTATTGAGATTGCATCAGACCCGATTCTAGGCGTTCTCAGCTGTCAGGAAACTATGCTAGCAACTCGGCGAAGCCCGAGCTTACATATCATCATCTACTTCCGTACGGTCTTGATATTTGGATAGAAAGGGAGGATACCTTGAGACCCATTTACGAATGTCGCTGCGTATTCCTGCTGGCCGGAGTTTTAGTCTGTGCAGCCGCCGCTTCCTTTGCGCAAACCGAGGCCACATCAAGTCCGAGCACTCCGGGGCAATCGATACCAGCAACAGTGACGAGCCCGTACGCTGGCAGCGTGCCGACAGCCCGGGTACCGGGAGTATTACAGCTTTCGTTGGAGGATGCCATAAACCGCGGATTGAAGCAGAATCTCGGTGCACTCCTCTCGAAGGCAGATATCCGCTCGGCGCGCGGGGAGCGCTGGAAGCAATTGAGCGACCTTCTGCCACACGTGACCGGGGCGCCTTATGTGGCGGCCTCGGAGATTAATCTCGCCGAACTTGGCATTACGAGTATTTCAGGAGCTACAGTCCCGCCATCCGTGGGTCCTTTTTCTTATTTCGACGCGCGCGTGAATGTAACTCAGGCGCTTTTCAACTGGAAGGCTATCAACTCCACGCATGCGGCTAGCCAGAGTGTTAAATCGGCTCAGTACACATTCAAAGATGCTCGTGAGCTCGTCGTACTCGCAGTGGGCTTTGTCTATTTACAGGCGATCGCCGACGAAGCCCGCATTGAGACGGGGCAAGCGCAGGTCAAGACGGCGCAAGCGCTTTACGATCAATCAGAAGATCAGGTGAACGCAGGCACATCACCGGACATAGATGCCCTGCGGACTAAGGTGGAGCTTCAGACCCGGCAGCAACAATTGATTCAAGCGAGAAACAATTTTGCGATCCAGAAGCTGACTGTGGCGCGCGTGATCGGCTTGGCTCCCGGGCAAGATTTCGAATTAACGGACAAGTCTCCGTACCGGCCGTTCGAGGGTGTCACTGTTGATGAGGCGCTCAAACGGGCATACGCCGCTCGTTCCGACTACCAAGCGGCCATGACCGACGTCCGTGCTGCGGAATTTTCCCGCAAGAGCGCGATTGCGGGATATCTCCCAACCCTATCCTTTAACGCGGATTATGGCACGGCCGGAGCGCATCCTTCTACCGCAACGCAAGTATTTGACGTGCGAGGGACGCTGTCGATTCCAATCTTCCAGGGCGGAAGTGTTCAAGGTGATGTTTTGCAGGCGGATGCGAGACTCGAGCAAAGCCGCGAGCGCCTCGACAACCTGCGGGCGCAGATTGATTCCGACGTGCGCGCCGCCCTGTTTAACCTTCAATCCTCTGCCGAGCAGGTGAATGTCGCACGCAGCAATATTGATTTGGCGGAACAGACGCTTGTTCAATCGCACGACCGCTTCAGCGCCGGCGTTACCGACACGGTCGAAGTGGTGCAATCGCAGGAAGCAGTGGCGAGCGCACACGAGCAGTACATTTCGAGTCTCTACAGTTACAATTATGCGAAAATTTCGCTGGTTCGAGCCATGGGAATTGCTGAGCAGGGTGTCAAGGACTACTTCAGAGGGAAATAAAAATGGCCGAAGAAACCGCTCCCCCGGCAGCAGTGACCGAAAATAGCTCGTCTTTACCGGACAGAACACAGAAGCCGATCGTACGGCGAAGTCCCAAGCGCCGAAGAAACGTTGTGATTCTGGCGGTAGCTATCATCGTGGTCCTTGTCGCAGGCGTATTCCTGTGGCGCTACTTGAGCAGCTACGAATCAACCGACGACGCCCAGGCGGATGTTCATCTCTATCCCGTCAGCGCGAGGGTTTCGGGTTATGTGGTGCGAGTAAACGTTGACGACAACCAATGGGTGGAAAAAGGCACGGTACTGGTAGAAATCGATCCCAAAGATTACGAAGTCGCGGTCGCACAGGCTGAAGCGAATCTTGCGAACGCGGAAGCGACCGCCCAATCGGTGAATATTACGGTCCCGATTACGACCGTGAACACTTCGAGCCAACTACGGTTTGCTGCTTCGGGCATCGAAGACGCCAATGCCGGGGTCGCAGGTGCAGAGAAGCAGCTAACCGCAGCTCACGCGCAGC
>Ga0073928_10000992_pt1 | contig 57945 bp, 56 predicted proteins | sample PaiPotPPA55metaG_FD_76969 | JGI IMG/M metagenome (GOLD analysis project Ga0073928, IMG submission 76969) | Iron sulfur acid spring bacterial and archeal communities from Banff, Canada, to study Microbial Dark Matter (Phase II) - Paint Pots PPA... ... | reverse complement strand
CTCCACTTGCTTGGTGCTGGCCATTGTCCCATACTGATTCTGATACTGTATTTTGTTTCATAGAGCCGACAATTTAGCAGCGGGTGCTGCTAGTTGTCGGCTCATGTCATCTTTAACCCCAGGAACGGCCCCGCAACGCGGCCCGCCCTGAAAGGGCGGCAGGATTAGGCGTGGACACCCGCGTAACGGATTCGGGATGCCGAATGAGCGTCCCCACCCTCTCCAAGGCCGGCCGCAAAAGAGCCTATTTCCTTTCTTGGCTACCGCACCGCCCTCGCGATCTGCAGGCTTAACTTCAATACTGCTTCACTCAAGAGCGCGACCAATCGCGCGTCTCCTCCCGGGTTTCAACCCTGCGGCCCTGATCAAAGCCCATTGCTATCTGGGAAAAATACGGCCGTTACATTTTTGCCGTCTCATTTTTTATGAACTCAGACCGGGGGCGCGCAATGAACCAGACCGGCCTTTTCCAGGGCGTTCTCGGCAACAACCAGGTACTGAGCACAATCCGCACAAACATCTATTTCTAAATCTTTGTCGTGTGCTGATAATAAGCCATTGGTTTTGCACACTCCGCATTCGCCCTTTTTTGCCTCAATCGGAATCGGTGTCATGTTTTTTTGACCTCCGTTAACAACATTCATCCGCGGTTTTTCAGCAGCCTTACGCAAGGATTACAACCGTGAAAGGCACAAGCCCAACCGGCGAATTAGTCGCTTTATAATTAGAGATTGCCGTTTGAGAGGCGACCCCAATTCCCTACCTTTCTGCCGGCTCAAGCGGCACACCCCACTTGAGTGCATCTACTAAGGTTCTATTCCAACACGCGTAGTCGTGATCTCCGTCAAACTCGCTATATCTCACCGCATGGCCCTGAGCGAGTAATGCGTCTCTGAAACGCCGGACCCCTTCGATCTGGGATACGACCTCGAATCCGGCCGCGCGGAGTGATGGAGTGCGGGAGTGTTGGAGTACTGCGCCAAGTCCGAATTGCACCCGCGACCGCGGGGTTGGAGGTGCTGAAAAGGTTCTCGCGCTTCGGCATAAGGTATGTTTCGGTCCAGGGTTACCCTGACGACCGTAGTTGCTTCTTGCTCTCAAAAGAAATCTAATACATGGCCTTGGACCGGACGACAAAAGGGGTTTTGCTGGGCTTTGCTGCGTTTGCCGTGTTCTCTTGTAGCGACGCATGCGTCAAGCTGATCGGAGGCCAGCTACCCCCTTATGAATCGGCCTTTTTTGGCGCAGTGTTTGGTCTGACTCTCCTGCCTTTTCTGCTGCGCAAGGGGGACCATTGGATCGATATCGTCAGTACAACCAACTTGCCTCTTTGGTTAGTCAGATTCCTCGCCTATCCGATGGCTGTGATCGGCAGCGTTACCGCTTTTACCCATTTATCCATGGCTGAGGCTTTTGTGCTGATGTTTTTGCAGCCGGCTTACATCACGGTTATGTCAGTCTTTTTCCTGAAGGAACAGGTTGGTTTTCGGCGCTGGAGCGCCGTGGCGATTGGCTTCTTGGGCGTGCTGATTGTGTTAAGGCCTGGGTTTCGTCCGCTTTCTATCGGACATCTCGGAGCTCTGTTTGCCGGTCTTGGAGGAGCTGTCTCCGTAGTGGCCTTCCGAGCTGCCGGAGGTAAGGAAAAGAATGTCTCCTTGTTCGGGGCGGGAATCCTTGGTGGAGTCATCGTTTGCGGTCTGTTAACATTTCCGAGCTTCACCCCGCCTAGTGCGGACCAATGGGCGAAATTGGCTGGCTACGGGTTGCTCGCCGCCATAGCCAACGTGTTGACGATGTGGGCTGCTCGTCAGGCTCCGGCAGCGTATATCGGCCCGACGCAGTATAGTCAAATGGTCTGGGCGATTTTGCTCGGCTATGTTTTGTTCGGTGACGCGGTCGACCTGCCTATGGTCGCGGGCATCGTGCTGATCGTCGCTTCGGGCCTCCTGACGTTGATACGCGAAAACGTGCGCGGAACCCCTTTGCCTCCGTCGGTCGCCGGAGAGCGGCATGTGGCCGCGGCTTTGATTCCGGAACCAGGGAAGTAGAGGCGGCACTGCAATGGCTCGACCATCAACCAGGGTCAGCCGTATTCTTGCATATGCTTGCATTCTTGGCTGTATTTCCCAGCTTTACGATGCCGTATTGGCGCCGAGCGGCCGGAAAACAACCCAAAGAGCCATCCTCGCCCAGATCCAGCGAAGCGAGCCAACCACAGTCGGTAATCTGGCTGAGGCGCTGGTAATGGATGCTGGCGCGCGCTGGCCCATACGCTCAAGCCATTGGAGAGAGACAGACTGGTCTCGATCGATGTTGACCCGGAAGACCGGCGCAATCGGCTAACCAAGTTCACGCCGCCCGGCCGGGCTCGCCTTGCCCAATCCGACAAGCTTTGGGAGAACGCACAACGCGGCTTTGAAGCCGGTTTTGGCCGTTTAAAATCCGAAAGTTTGCGCGAAGCAATGCAATCCCTGGTGTCCGGCGACTTCGTCAGCGCTTTCGAAAAAACCATCGCCAAAGGTTCTAATGAACTACACTGCTACCCCCTCTCAGGGTCGGCTCGATCGCTCTCATATCGATTTCGAACAAGATCTCGTTCAGTTCATCAAGACGCCTGATAAGCCTTCTACGTTCTAGGACTAACTCATAAAGCGCTTCTGCATCCTCTCTCATAGGCAAAGATACACAGCACGCAAGATGTCGCGCTATAGGAAGAACGAGGCGTTCTTTGTTACCTGAATGGGTTACGCTCCTGGGCTCTGTTCCAGGGTAGACCGCATTGATGGCGGAGTTTTTAGTCCCGGTCGAAATGCTGGTAACTCCATGACCAGAGTTTCCAAGGTTTCCAAGTCCAGATCCAGTCTCGCCAAGGACTATCAAGCGCTTCACTCGTTTGCACTTTTCTTTCCGCACTCGAGACTTCGCGTGCGATTCGTTTGTACTGCTGATACTCCGGTTGGCCCCCGAGGTACATGAAGCCGGCTCGCTGGTCGACATAGGTGTACACTGCTTCGCCGTTGTCGATGTGACGTTCGACCGTGTTAGGAGTTGTTCGAAGATACCACATTTGCCGTTGGGCGTCCGGCCCCGTGAGAATTTGAAAACCGGCTGCCGACAACAGCGACTCAGTCCGAGTTGTAGACCCAGCGAAACTGTCCAAAGCGATACCGACTAAAAGTATAGTCACCGGAATGATCAATGGATTTGGCCTTTTCATAGTAAGCCTCCTGGGCGCGGCGAATTTGTACTTCTGCCCGCTGGCCCACCCGTCTCTGAATCGTCAAAATCGAAGCGCAGCCAAGTTGGGTTTTGCGTACGATAGTATCAAGCGTCCGGGCAAACAAGTAGTCGATGGGATATTTTATTTCTCACCCGAAAGGGCTGTCTCAGGGTCAGTCGAAATGGGGTCAGTCAACCCCAGAACCATCTTCAGTTCATGATCGTCAACGAATCTGGTTTCTAACGCCGATACTTCATTGATCGTCGACGGAAGCGTTGCTACGCTTGGAGCCGGATCGGCGCCTTCGTCAATCGCGGCGACGGGTCCGTTTGCCGTCCGCTGATTAGAAGAAATGAGTTCGGCCTCCACCTCCACCGTCCAACCAAAAGCCTATATTGCCGTCCTGCTCCTCTTGGGCTCAACGCATTTGCTGAACGACCTGATTCAGGCGTTGATCCCAGCGATCTATCCGATCATCAAGGATACGTATGCACTCGACTTCGTGCAGATCGGGATCATCACTTTAACTTTCCAGATCGCTGGGTCGTTATTGCAGCCACTGGTCGGACACTACACCGATCAGCATCCGATGCCTTATTCGACCGCCATCGGCATGATCTTCACCCTTGTCGGAGTGCTGAGCCTCGCCTTCTCGGCAAGCTACAGCATGATCCTCGTCTCGGTTGCTTGTATCGGCATCGGCTCCTCGATCTACCATCCTGAAGCAACGCGGATGGCGCGATATGCTTCCGGCAATCGGCAAGGCCTTGCCCAGGGAATCTTTCAGGTCGGGGGACAGGTTGGCGGCGCGCTCAGCCCGCTGCTCGCGGCTCTCATCATTCTGCCCCGGGGACAAACGACTCTCAGTTGGTTCGCAGCGTTGGCAATCCTGGCCATCGTCCTAATGCTCGGGATCGCTCGACAGCACACCACCATCCGCACGCAGTTCCTGGCCGCGACGAGTTCCCCCTCCGGAGCGTCCGCCAGCCATCGATCGCATTCGCGAGCAACTGTATGGCTTGGTCTCGGCGTACTCTCCATACTGATGTTCTCGAAACTCGCCTACGTGGAGAGTTTTCGGTCGTTTTACACCTTCTATCTCATAGACCGGTTCGGCGTTTCGATCGGGACTTCGCAGCTGATGTTGTTCATTTTCTTCTTATCCTCTGCCGCCGGCGTACTGCTCGGCGGTATCATCGGTGACAAGATCGGCCGGTACAACATCATCTGGATTTCGATACTTGGTCCGCTCCCGCTCACGCTGCTGCTGCCTCACGTGGATTTCTTCTGGACCGGCGTTCTCACGGTTCTGATCAACCTGATCATGGCCAGCGCGTTCGCATCCATCATGATCTACGCCATGGAGCTTGTGTCGCACCGCATCGGCCTGGTCGGTGGTCTATTTTATGGGCTCAACTTTGGAATGGGGGGAATTGCGGCAGCGATTCTCGGCGGCATGGCAGATGGCATCGGCATTGAACGGGTCTACCAGCTTTGCTCTTTTTTGCCTTTAGTCGGACTTCTGACAGTGTTCCTGCCGAGAATAACCGATCATCGCACCACATCTCCGGCAAAGGGCGGCGGATAACGGAGTGGCCCAACGTTCGGGGCCGGAACTCGACTAAGCCGCTTCTCTTTGCGCTCTCCCGACTACCCGGAGGAGCGATATAAATGTCCCGCTTAGAGCAATTGTTACCGATGCATCGGAAAGCTTAACCTACGGGAGGCGGCCTTTCTTATGAATCATGGAGATATGAAAACAGGAACACTCGAAAAGAAGCGCGGACCACGTAACCTTGGCTCTCTCCGTCCCTTGCAGGATAGCGGGCATTCCGTCACTTCAGATTTGAACGAAACTGCCCCGAACATTAGCCGTCGAACGGCGCTGCGTTCTACTCTGGTCGGAGTATTTGGTGGATCCATGGCCGGCTGGTTGCTCGAGTTTGCCGCCGGAGAAGCCCGAGCCGAGGCGATCAACCCAAATCAAACTTTTGTGGTTGGACCAAATGACATCCAATTTAAGCCGTGGCAGGGTCTGCCTCAGGCCAGCGGCGAGATGGCCATGATGTATGGAGACTTGAACAAGCCCGGCCCGTACCTGGTCCTGATGAAGTGGAACCCGGGTTGCTTCAGCGCGCCACATAACTACGGAACTGACCGCATCTGCGTGGTCGTGTCAGGAACATGGTGGGTCAACAGCGGCGCAGACTTCACCCCGGCACAGGCCGTACCTGTTCACGCCGGCGGATTTGTCCTGCGCCACGCACGCACGTGGCACTACGACGGTGTGCCCGCCGATGGCAAAGAGCCAGTGATCATTGCCGTCTTGGCATGGGTCCGGTGGACATCCGACTCGTGGATCCCGGGCAGCCGTCCTGGCGCCGGGTTTAGTCGTACGCACGAAGCGCTGAAGGCGCATCAAAATCGTTCTCGTCGTCGTCCTCGTCCTCGTCCTCGAATCCGGCCGCGGAGTGATGGAGTATTGGAGCGTTAGACTACTGCGCCAAGTCGGAATTGCACCCCGCGACTGCGGGGTTGGAGATGCTGAAGGCGCGTCAGAACCAGCTCGTCTGGACACTGCGCATATTGAAACCTATAAAATGGGCAACCACTCTAACTGATGCCACCGCTCTTGCGCGCCTTAAGCGCTTCGCGCTTTTGCTCTCAAATACCTAGGCCTCGCGGACTCAGCCTAGGCTAAAGTCTTTTCAGCGCTTCGCGCCTCTAGTCGCTGACACGCTCACTTTGCTAACCGTTCGGCTGAGCTCAGGTTGAAGCCTTCTGTGTAAAAGTCCGTCTTTGCGAACCGGAAGCCGACGGGGCCTTGGCCAAAGGCTTCGCAAATGGGGACAGCTCATTTGTCTCCGATGGCGCTGCCAACCACGCGGGTTGCTTTGTCCGGCAGCTCGCCTTATGACCTGTCCCTAGCCGATTCGATACGCATTACCGGCAATTCCGACACCTCCTGCGACCCTCCCGAAGGTAAAGCTATACTACTCTCTAGGCACCTCTGAAGATGATAGTGACTGTTCACTCGTTTCAGACAGATCGCGAAGGGTCGCGTGAACGGCTCTAACCATCCGGTGAGTTAGTCTCGACATTCCAACTTTTCGATTTCAACTATGAACTCGTCGTTAAAGATCGATTCCGGCGGCAATCTATTAACCGTTTATACAGCACCTGCGACGGTCACCCCGGAACGAGAAATTCATAAAACCGTGACCGGCACCAAAACGCTCTCCAGGATAGGGTTACTAGTTAGATCTACCATGGAGTTCGTTGCCGGGCTTTTTGCTGTGTTCTATTTGCTTGCAGCGCTCGCCCTAGGCGGAGCAGTGCTTTTCTTTACTTTCTGCTATCGCTGCAATTAAAGTGTTAAGACGCGACTCTGTTATCTTCTGCCTTGGCCCAGCTTTGCGCCACGGCGTCTAACAGTAAGTAAAAGGCTTGGCCCTCCGCCGCGACGCCGGGTTTGTCAAAACTCGGCGATCCGCAAACGCCCTGCACGAGCCCGAATCGGTCCACCTTGCCAGAAACGGTCTGTCTGAGTGATCGCGCGGGTTTTTCATATTCGCCGGGAAGCCATCCCGCAACCAGCCCACGATAAATCGCGTACGCCAACATTTGCGATAAATTCACTTCCACAAAGCTTCCGGGGTCATCGATTACATCGTGAAACAGCCCATCAGACCGCTTATATTTTAATAAACAGTCAACGAGCGCGCGCGCCATCTGTACTAGCCCTTGTTTTTCCGAAGACATCGTCTCGGGCAGCAGGTCAATGGTTCTGGCAAGCCCGGCAGCGACCCAACCGTTTCCGACCCCCCAAAAGTCCTTTCGCACGAACGCCTGCTTTCCGTCGTCCCATTTATGACTGAACAGCCCGGTTTGCCGGTCAAACAACGCGGTCCGATAGCCATGGATTTGACGGAGCGCTTCTTCTGGATGGCCGGCCGCTGCCAGATACGGCGGCAGCATATACATGGAGTCAATCCAAAATTCCGGACGATTCGGAACGTGATAGACAATTCCACTATGATTTCGGGGCGCTGACTTGAGCGCCCAGTTCAACAGCGAGTCACACGCATCTCCCAGATCCTTATCGTCCGTTTCCCGAAACGAAAAAATCAATCCTTCACCGACACTGCACGGATCGGTTATTCCTTCGTCCGGACGGATCATTGCGGGGCGGCCGTCGGGTATTCTGCGGTAAGCGGCTTCTTTGGCGAGCGCGATGACCACATCGCGGTCGCCCTGCTCGAGAAAAGCATCCATTGCGACGCCTTGTTCCCATGAATTCCGCTGCATGGACAGCAGAGCAAGCTTTACCAGATCAAGCGTTTTCAAAAAGAGGGTTCTTTCAAAAGGTCGGTTTATCCACGTACTCAGCGAATTTGTAATAAATCCAAGGCCTTAGCATCGCGGTCGAGTCTTAACAAGCAACAGAAGTGTCGAGAGTTTTACCCATTTCTTTTTTGCTCCCGTTTTTTGCCGAACCCTCTTTAGCGATAACCCGTTTGAGCAGGAAATAATCCATCCGGTCCGGCAATAGCAGAGAAGGTGAGAAGCCGATACGGTAGCAAAGATTTGGATTCTCGGAGTGCCGTTACGGAAAGCTTGCGGGGCAGCATTCTGATTCTGGTCGGCTGGCGAAATGGCAGCTCTACTAGTTGAACCAGCGGGTTTGAATTGGTAAACGACAATGAAGATTCTATTCGCTCTGTTATTACTGAGCCCTACCGCTTTTGCTGGGCAACGCGCCTCCAAAGAAAAAGAGAAGAAACCGGCGATAATCCAGGATGGCTCACCGGCTAAATCGTATATTCACAAGGCGCTATATGAGTTCCTCCAAAACCCGCCCTATCTTGCCATTGAAGTAGCAACCCCATTCCTCGCCAAAGAGATCGCCGGCAAGAACGTTTGGCTTTCGCTGGTTGAGTTTTCCTGCGGCACGGATGAGAAGACTTGTTTAGATTGTGCCACCATCATCATTTATGACCCGGTAACAAAGCAACACCGGTTCATGAACCCGGATGACCTTGCGGCTACGGTTGGTAAAAAACCTGCTAATAAAGCAAGCTTGGGCGATGTTTCTATTTGAGGGGCGGAGCACTAGGAACGAAGAAGGGGCCTTCACCAAAACCATCTTCAGTTCATGATCGTCAACGAAGATGGTATCGTAATCGTTCTCGCGCCAAAAAGGGACCTGACCCGCATCACCCCCGTATAGTCCGATCATCAGCTGGGCGAATCTGTCGAGTTCGCCGTGCTCCCACGCCATGAAAATCAGTGCGTTTTGATAATCGGATTTTCGCAGTTCTTCAGCAAGGCTGTCAATTTGAGTGTAGCCAAACTCCGTATTGACTGGAAGTTCGCACCGAATCGCGGTGGGTTCGATTGTCACGAGACGGCGAATGTAGTTAAAATCGCCACCATCAAATCTTTCAGCCGGGTTAGGCGCAAAGATAAATTGCGGCTTCCCCTACTTTGAGAGGAGCACCTCCGGTAATGCGAGTGCTCAGCGTGAACATCTCGCCCTGCTAGGATCGACTTCTCTCCTCTTCGGCCTCCTGATGACCGGAGCCGCGGCGCTGTTTCCGGTCATGCTCTTTTCTACGACCAAAGCCAACCTTCAATTGACAGCAGCTGATTGCGCCGCGCCGGAGTTTAGCCTCGGAATTGCTGCCGCTTGGTGGTTTCCCGCCCCCCGATTTTCCTTCCCCTTGGTTCAAGTGAGAACTCCGCTCGACCGCGATGAACGAAGTCCTAACGCTTCCTATTAAATGCTGATCAAGGTGCGATATTGACCACCGTCACTGAGGCGTCTAGGTAGTTCCCCACGTATAAGGTCTTGCCGTTAGGCGCAACGGCCATGAAAGCTGGTTCGTTACCGGTTGTGATCGGCTGACCCACTTGTTTAAGGTCGCCTGCACTAAACATCACCACGTTATTACTGGAGTAATTAGCGGCGTAAACGTACTTGTCGTTCGGCGTAACTACCGATTGCCCCATGTAATAAGACTTAGCTACGTCTATTGTCGGGACTATCAGGGCCGCCTTCTTTAGCACGCCTGCAGGCGAAATGGCAGCTACATAATTCTGGTAATCGCTGACGTAGAGCGTTCCGCTGGGCGCCACCGCAAGGCTCAACGGAGCATAAATCTCACCACCACCTAGGATTTTCGCCGATACGGTTTGGGTAACGACGTCAATAACTGAAATGAAACCCGGAACCGCAGAGTTGACCACGTAGGCTTGTTTGCCACTGGGCGAAAAAGCGATCCAATAAGGGGATCCCGGGACAGCGATCGAGGAAACGCCGTTTGTGGCCGTGTCTATGACCGAAACCAAGCCGTCATAATCGGCCACGAATACCTCTTTCCCGTCCAGGGTGACGGCTATCCCTTGTGGGTGTAATCCCACGTCCAGCGTGTTGGTCACCGCGTTACTAGCAGTGGAAATCACGGAAACGGTCGCGTCACCATAATTGGTTACATAGAGGCTCTTTCCGTCAGGCGTAACGGCAGCGAATTCAGGATATGTACCCACCGTAATGGTCGTTTTCAGCGTGTTAGTCGTGGCATCGATTACCGATACGTTGTTCGAACCGGAATTGGCTACGTAAACCATACTGTTATCCGGGCTAACCACGAAGCCATAGGGATAGCTACCGACTGTGACGGTCGCAACGACGTTGTTCGCCGGGAGTGCGTCGGAAACGAGCCCGCTGGTTGAACTTCCGTCTGCGAGCGCCGAAGTCGTCATGGCGGACGCCATAGCGAGGATGGTGAAAACTGTACCTACGTTTTTGCGCAGTAGGGGCGGGACAATCATCTTGACCTGATGCATAAGAATTCTTGATTTGGGGCTGAAATAAACTAGTCCGGTTGTAGATCCCCCTCGCCTCAGGAGTCAAGATGCAGCGCGGAGGCAAAACTGTCACTTCCTGCTGGTAACTACACTAGATGCTCAACGTTCTGGAAATGCGATGAGTTTCTGAAACCAGTGCCAATTTGTGCTGATTATTATAAAAACTAATTCCAGACAGAGGCTCCCGGACGGGGGTCGCGTCTATACAAAACGCAATTACCGACTGTGATGATCGAGCGGCGATCTCAGGCTGCCCTTTCTGGTAGTTCGCTCGAATCGAGCGGACCTCATTATCGGTCAGGATCCTCTCACGGCCTTCATGCAACAGGATCCGACTGGAAACTTCCGTTTCAGGGTCGTCGAGCGCTTCGCTCTGAGACTGAAGGACATGTCACCAGTGATCCGGCTCGAATTCCAGTAGGGCCGAAGCGGTTGAAGAAAGGAAGAGAGCATGCGAGGCAGTTAAGGAGGCGCGCCGCTTACCGTTGCGGCGCGCCCGTCACATCAGACGCTTCCGGCAGGCAATAATCTCGGGACTGTTGCGGAAAAATCCGCAAGCCACCGCTCTCCGTCTCGATGTCCATGTTAAGATGGAAACCGAGCGAGCCTCCTCGGCGAAACCCAAGACCCCGTGAAGACGACTCAGAACTGGCATCTCATTTGAATAAAGAACTTCTCGACAGAATGTTGTTTGTTAAGACGTGACCTTAAACGAGCCTTAACATCGGGTCGAGTCTTAACAAGCAACAGAATTGTCGAGGGTTTTACCCATTTCTTTTTGCCCCCGTTTTGTGGTCTAACCTGCAGGAGGCTAGGCGCGGGTGATGCAAAAGGCTCTAGACCACCGCTAGGCTTTTTGATTCAGTGTATTGTATAGACGCGACCCCATTTCCCTACCCCCAACAGTCACGCTGGTTATCCTTTCATACCGTCCTGAACTCAGCGCGGTCGAATTCTCGGCGGCTCACGCCCTATTTCTCCGCCAGTATCTTTTTGTCTTTAAAGTGAGGACACCTCAATTTTCCAAGGAAGGGGTGTAATCAGTAGGGCCAGTAATTTGTCTCTTCTGATTCTGGTGTCTATTAACTATTGACCTGTCCCCAGTCCGGTTCACTGTTGACGACCGGTTGGTCGTTTCTGGGTCGCTGTAAACGCCGTCGCGGGGCGATTCGGCTTTGTTCGTGCAGTGCATCGAGACTTCGTTACGTAGATTCTGGATCGAGTCGAATGCCAGCCTTAACAATACTATCGTTTGGAGCCTCGCTTCCTGACCTCTCCGGGGCTGTCCGGAGAGCCATGCGAACGCCGCCTATAAAGGCCGCTGAGTCGGTTTCCCAAGCAGAAGGCATTCGCCGTGGATCGCGTATCAAAAAGCTGTCCTCTCTTTTCGCCTTGACTTCGATTCCTATTTGTAAACGATTACGTAATCGTTTGCTCAATCGGTCGCGGCAACCAAATTCCGCCCCCCAAACTCATCCCCCAGAAGGCTACCTATGACAGAGATCGAACGCATGATTTCACGGCGCAAATTCCTAAAATCTACTGCGCTAGCGAGCGCGGCGTTAACCGCCGGACTATCGTCAACCAGAGCGGCAACAGGTGCGATAAACATTCGTTATTTCTGGCGCGCGCCATGGCCGTCGTCGGACGTCTACGCCAATTGGCTGATTGACGAATGGAACAAAAAAAACGGTGACCGCATCCGCGTTAATGGCGCCAGCGTCGATGGAGAGACCTACAAAACCAAACAAACGATCGAACTGAGTTCCGACGCACCGCCGGATGTGTACTACTCGTGGGAAGGCGGTCGAGCCAAGGAATTAATTGATAACGGATTCTCGGCCGACCTGTCGCCCTATTACTCGAAATACGGCTGGGACAAGTCGCTCATTCCTGCTGGAGTAACGCTCGCCACCTTCGGCGGCAAACAGTACTTCGTGCCAACGGAGATGTGCGCGTCCGTTGTCTGGTATCGCAAAGATTTGTACGAGAAGCTAGGTCTTTCAGTTCCTAAGACCTGGGACGAGTTGATGGCCAACGCAGCCAAGGCTCAGCAAGCGGGCATCGCCCCTTTCATGCTGGCCAACCAGAAGAAATGGCCTTCACAGTTTATGTGGTCGGCGATTTTGGTCAACAAGCACGGTCTGGAAACCTACGATGGTCTGGTTGGCAATAAGATCCCTTGGACGGATCCGCGTGCAGTGGACGTCACGACGATGATGCAGAAACTCTCCCAGGATCGCATGTTTGAGCCGTCATTCAACTCCACCGACGTCGGGCCAGCGATGGTGCCGTGGACGCAGGGAAAGGCGCTACACTGGTATCAGGGATCATTCAATCTCGGCCGGTTTCGCGGTGAACAAGCTCAGTGTTGTGTGGTTCCGATGGACTTCTTCCCGATGCCGCAGATTGGTGACAGCAAGCCGGTAATGTCAGTCTTCGCCGAAGACACCATCATGATTCACGCCAAGAGCCCGAACAAGGATGCGGCGGCCGAGTTCGTGAACTGGATGGTATCCAAAGAGGCAATGTCCAAGAAACTGGAGATCGACAAGCCGTACCCGTCCAATTCCGACGCCGATCTATCGCGCCTCACCGAAATGGAGCAGCGTCTTGGCAAGGCGATGAATGCCGCCGGATCGTTCACCTTTATGCATGTCGACCATGCCACGCCGCCGTCCATCTCAGACAAGTTTCTTGATGCAGTTCAGGCCGTGCTCGCCGGCGCCATGTCGCCAAAGGACGCGATGCAATTGACGGAGGAGGCAGCTATCCGCGCACGCGGCAAGGTCTAACACCGCTAAGTGAGAGTTTGAACCGCCGACGAAAGGCGCAGGAGCTCAACTACAGAGAACACGGATAAACACGGACAAAGGAAGATCAAGAACGCGGCGCGAATGGACACCCTGAACGCCAACGGAAACCCTTTCATTCGTGTCAATTCGCGACCATTTGTGGTTGAGTCTTTTGTTGGCTGGATGAATGCCGCTTCGCACAGCGCGCTGCGTCAACTGCGCTAGGCGGCTCTTGCGTTTCGACGACACAAATGTTCAGATTCAGCCTAAAGACCGCGAAGCTACATGACGATTTCCCGAAAGCAGCGTGAAAGCAGGTCGTTCCTAGTATTTGCCAGAAATCATGTCTTTGTGACGATCTTTGGTGTCGTTGTTCCGGTGGTGCTGTTCCTGGCCTTCATCGGGTACCCGATCGTCTACACGATCTATCTGAGCTTTTTTGAATGGAACGGCATGGCTCCAGTCAAGAAATTCGTAGGTCTCGCCAATTACGCTTATTTGAGCGGCGACCATTATTTTTATGTCGCCCTCTTCAATAACTTAAAATGGTTGATCGTATCACTTGTATTCCCGGTGACACTGGGGTTTCTCATCGCCTATGCGATGCGGCTGCGTTTAGTCTACTTCCCGAGCTTTTTGCGCACAGCGGTGTTCTTCCCGGTGACGATGTCACTCATCGCCGTCGGCTTGATGTTCCTGCTGATCCTGAATCCAATTTTTGGGGCGTTCGACACATTGTTACGTTCGCTAGGGCTGGGCTTTTTAGTGTGTGAATGGTTCGGCGATTTTCGCATCGCGCTTTACACCCTGGCCGTAATCTCGGGATGGGCGTTCACCGGCCTGCCGATGATCTTCTATTTTGCCGGACTCGGCGATGTGCCAAAAGAGACTATCGACGCCGCACGCATCGAGGGCGCAGGCCACTTCCGGATGATAACGGGTGTGGCCTTACCGCAGTTGCGACCGGTCACTGCCGTGGTGGTCATGTTGACGCTCTTCGAGTCCTTCAAGGCCTTCGATCTCGTGGCGGTGCTAACCAAGGGCGCGCCCTTTGGGACAACCAATGTACTAGGGTATCTAGTCTATCTAGAGAGCTTCTGGAACTCGCGCTTCGGCTACGGAGCTACGCTTAGCGTGGCCATCCTCGTCCTGTCCGTCGCGTTGGCGACTTTGCTCCTAAGCACTATTCTGAAGGGGGCTTTCCGTGAGTGACGTCGCACTGGCCCAGCCGCGCAATCGGAAACGTTTTCATCTTCGCAACTTCGGTCCGAAACTCATAGCGACGCTGCTGGCGCTTGCTCTGGCAGCGGTTTTTTTAGGGCCGATGTATCTGGTGATCATCACGTCGATCAAGTCGAACAAAGATTTTCTCGCCGGCCCGTTTGCGTTGCCATCGGGCGTGACGTTTGAGTCGTACCGCCAGGTTTGGCAGGAGCTACACTTCGGTGAACTAATGAGTAACAGCTTGCTCTATGCAAGCACCGGCGCGGCACTTGCCGTGTTGCTTGCCCTGGTTCCTGCATACGGTCTTAGTAGGTTCAATCTTCCGGGGAAGACGGTTCTCTTCGGTATGTTCCTCACCGGACTGATGCTGCCGCAGCAGACAGTGCTTATCCCTCTTTATGCCACGCTGCGTACGCTGCATCTGCTTGACTCCAAGATTGGTCTGATCATCGTGCATGGCATATACGGCATGCCCGCCCAGATTCTAATTCTCCGCGGCTTCATGACCGCGATACCAAGCGAGATTGAAAAGGCTGCGCGGATCGAAGGCGCGACGGATTTTCAGGTCTTTTGGAAGGTCATCCTTCCGCTATCCGTGCCAGGAATCATCGTCGGTTACTCCCTCAACTTTATCGCGATCTGGAAGGAATTCGTCTTTGGGCTGGTTTTCCTAAACCACGAGGCGAATTACCCGGTTACTGTCGGTATGCTGAAGTTGAACAGCGATCGCTACATGTCGGTGTTTAACCTTCCTGCTGCTGGTCTCGTAATCTCGCAGATCCCGATCGTGATCCTGTTCATTCTGTGCTACCGCAAGCTGACGAGCGGGAACTTTGTCGGCGCCGTCAAGGGTTAACCGATCGTCAACAACAGAAGCACTAAAGGAGATAGTTAAGTACATGGCGAAAGTGTTGTTCATGAATGTTGCAAAACATTACGGCAACAATGTCGTGATCCCGGACCTCAACCTGGAGATCCCAGACGGCGAGTTCGCGGTGTTAGTGGGACCATCAGGCTGCGGCAAGACCACGACCCTACAAATGGTCGCAGGTCTCGAGACGATCTCGAGCGGCACGTTGCTCATCGGCGACAAGGACGTCACCGATCTGCCGCCCAAAGAGCGTAACATTGCGATGGTGTTCCAATCCTACGCTTTGTTTCCGCATCTAAACGTCCGTAACAACATCGCGTTCGGCCTCAAGATCCGGAAAGTGCCTAAGAACGAGAGGGACAAGCTGGTCGAGAGTGTTGCTGAACGTCTTCATATTGATAGCTATTTGGACCGTCTTCCCAAAGCTCTTTCGGGTGGGCAACGCCAGCGGGTAGCGTTGGCGCGCGCGGTCGTAAGCCGACCCGGAGTTTTCCTGATGGACGAACCGTTGTCTAATCTTGATGCCAAGCTGCGAATCGAGGCGCGCAGTTTCCTTAGCAAGATGCATCGGGAATTACAGACGACAACTGTCTACGTCACCCACGACCAGTCTGAAGCGATGACGATGGGCACCAAGATCGTCATCTTGAACGAGGGTCGCATCCAGCAGGTGGCGTCGCCCCTCGAGGTCTACAACCATCCAGCAAACCGGTTCGTCGCCAGCTTCATTGGATCGCCGGCCATGAACTTCCTGACTCTTTCCCTGGAGAATGATTTGCTCGTCGATTCGGCTGCCGGTATCCGGATCCCTCTGACCGGCCAGATGCGGACGAAGCTCTCTTCCTATCGAAGGCCAACAGTCGTGCTAGGTGTCCGACCCGAAGCATTGCGGCCATTAGAGCGCGGGCTGCCCGTTCCTGCAAACGCCGTTACCTTGATAGTCGACGTCATACAACATCTTGGACACGAAATTCTTCTCGACGCCTCGGATGGGGCGCATCGGATCGTGGCCCGGGTGCCGCCGGGAGACGATTCAGGAGTTGGTGAGCGCCGGCCGTTTGTCGTCAACTTGGACATGGTGCACCTGTTTGACGTTGAGACCGGGTTAAATCTGGCAAGCACCGGATCGTGATGGTCCCCTGAGCGGTGGGAAATGCCCGATTCCGACGCGTAATTTCAGATCATGTCTACAATGAAGCGAGTTGCTGAACAGGCCGGAGTTTCGATCGCGACGGTTTCGCGAGTGGTCAACAAAAGCGGCTTCGTGGCTCCGCCTCTTCAGAAGGTAGTTATAGAGGCGATGGAAGCGCTAAGATATCAGCCGAGCGCGGTTGCGCGAGGGTTGCGGACTCGGGAAACTCGTTCCATTGGAGTACTGGTTCCTCAGCTTTCTCAGCCGTTCTTCAGTTCGCTCGCCTATGCCATCGAGAGGACCCTTTTTCGTCACGGCTACCGCGCCTTTCTGTGCAGCGCTGAGGAAGATGCTGCGGAAGAATCCGCGTATCTTGATATGTTGTTAAGGCAACGTGTAGACGGGCTAATCCTAGTACCTACAGGTCAAAGCAGGGCGAACGTTCACCGAGTTCTCCAGGCCAAGGTCTGTGTAGTCCTTGTGGACCGGGACCTTCCAGTGCTCAAAATCGATCGCGTTCTTAGCGATAACTTCTCGGGCGCTTACCAGCTTACTCGGCATTTGATTGACCTTGGTCATCGCCGCATTGGTATCATCAGCGCACCGCAACACAGCGGATCAATTGCTCGGCGCGTAGCGGGTATCAATCATGCTTTGCTGGAGGCCGGGATCCAACAGGAGCCGCGTCTATTTGTCGAGGGAGCGCAGGAACAGTTTCAACTGGGCTTCACCGTCGCCCAACAGTTCCTGCTAAGTTCAAGACCCCCTACCGCTGTGATAGCACTTAACGACGTGATTGCCGTCGGCGCTTTGCACGCCGCTTGGAAAGCTGGCCTCTCCCTTCCCCGTGACCTGTCGGTAACCGGCTTCGATGACATTCCTCTAGCCAGGTATACCATGCCAGAGCTTACCACCGCCACTCAGCCCGTTTTCGAAATGGGTAAACAAGCGGCGCTTCGTCTGCTTCGACGTATCCAAACGCCTGACCTGAAAGTGCGGCGAACACTCTTGCCGATAAGCCTCACTATTCGAGGATCAACGGCTCCAGTTAGACTGCTTTAATAGTTGATAAGAGGCCTTCGGCTGATTTGAGCGTTGAGGTTCCCCTGTTTTGTGTGCAGTCATGAGCTAGTGGTGGAGTGTGTAGTTCGCTTACCAGGCTTTATGGGTTAGTCGTTAGGCTATACCTCGAAGATATCGATTGGGACAACGGACTGATCACCGTTTGTTGTTAATTAAGACCTGACCCTAGTGACCGCCTGCCTTCGCCTGCCTGGTTTTGAGGTATCCAAAGTTAAGATGCGTCCCTGATTACGAAACCCTATCTGGGACAACCGATCTCAGGCAACCATTAGGGCGCGCGGCGCACTCCAGCCGGGCTTATAGCGATTTTTCCATGCGGAGAATCCAAGACAATGGGTGACCCCGGAATGGGCGTCAGCGAGCCGTCCGTTGCAATTTGGTACTCCCATAGACCACTGCTACCGAGATGCGTCGTGTACAAGAATTTTCCGAATGGATCTGCAGCAAGTCCGATCGGTACATCCGGAGTGAAAGGTGGAACCACGATCGGCGTCAAACTACCGTTGGCTCCGATTTTGAATCTCGAGATCGTACCGGTGCTGTTCGTGAGAGTGCTGTAAACCCCCGTGTAAATAAAACCAGCTCTTAGGTCAGCTATGGCTAGCAAAAATGACGTAGTTGGCGGATCGAGAACGAGGGTTGAATTGGGAACTAAAACTAAAGCGCCATCGTCAGCGATTTGGTATACAGCAAGTGAGCCTGTACCCGAGTTAAAGGCCAAGTCATTCATTTCGTAAATGAATTTTCCTCGCGGATCCAAAACCAGCGCGATAGGAGCGTAGCCTTCGTTATTCGTTGCAAAAGGCGAACCGGAAAGGGGCGTGAGAGCACCGTTCGAACCGATTTTAAAACCCGCGATATAGGGTGGCTCCGGAGCCCAAGAAGGTTCCTCTGCGTCAACACCAACGTAGAGATACTGGCCCGATCGATCTGTCACCAAAGGGCCGAGATTGACGCCTGTGACGAACGGCGAACCCGGGACCTCCACCAACGAACCAGACGGACCGATTCTAAACGCCGCGACATAACTCGGGGAGGGAGGCTGCAGAGGATCCAGCGTGGGAACATCAATCACAGCAAAGACAAACTTGCCGATTGGGTCGACGAGGAGATTTACATAGTTGTCGGCGCCGAACGGGGATCCCGGAACGACAGACAATGTGCCCGTTGAGCTTGCTCTGAATGCCGAGATACTTCCGGGGGCAGTTAGGGTTAACTCATTGACTACATAAACGAATTGCCCATTCGGATCTGCCGCGATGTAGATTGGTTCTTCTCCCGCCACAAACGGCGAACCGGGAACAGGTACCAGTGCGCCTGTTGACGTGATGCCGAATCCCAAGATTTTATTCGTGCCATTGGTCTGGCCCATTGTATAGACAAACTGGGCATCCAGCCGCATGGCAAAGCCGGTGGCGACGACTACCAGAGCGCAAAGAATCCTAAAGCGTCCGTTTCCCATAAGTCAGTCCTTGAAGGTGATAATCTTGACCCCCGAAAAGAACGCTTCTAGCAATTATAGTCGCTTTTGTCCATTTAAATGAGGCCGCGATTGCAGCGGTTCGGCGTTTTGGCAAAGCGATCCGAACTCAGCGAGAAAATCAGACGCCTTCGAGCGATGCAATGCAGTAAGACTCAGAATCTCTAGGGTCACGCCTTAACGGCGTGTTGCCCAATAGTGCCGGGCTAGGAGGATTTCCTAGTTCCAGAAGGAGGAGAAGAAAGGGACAGGTCAGCTATTTGCAAACCAATTGACGGTTCGTGTTCAAGGGCACTCGCTTACACGACAACCAAAACAGTTGACCTGTCCCTAAGTGAGAGACTCTGGAGGGGTGTTTACCTGTTGCTTTCTCAGTTCGAACGAGTTCATCGATCAGCTAGTTGTTGTAAAACCAAAGTTGGTAGCGCTAGCTACCCAGACTAATCCTCGCCACGCTCGGAAGCCGTTGTAGTCGGATTTGAAATCCCGTGCCGAGTCGCGCCGTAAACGCAAACGAGCCATCACGGCTTGCGATCTTAAATTGTCAGGGCTGGTATAGGCGAGCACTTCTACCAACCCCGCGCGGTCGAAGGCATCCTTGAGTGCGGCGCCGGCGGCCTCAGTGGCGTAACCATGGCCCCACGCCCGGCGCACTAGTCGCCAGCCGATCTCAAAATGCGGGCCGAGTGGATGTTCTGCAGGCGATGGCATAATACCGGTGTAGCCAAGGAATTCGCCGTCCCGACCTTCAGTCACCCAGCGGCAGAAGCCGTAGCGGACAAAAGCGGCTGCATAGCGGTCGAGCTTTGCCTCGCTCTTATCGCGGCTGAGTGGTCCTCCTTGGTCGAGCATCACCTCAGGATCAGCGTTCATAGCGGCAAACGCTTCCCGGTCGGATTCTCGCCAGCAGCGAAACCGGATGCGCGGCGTTTCGATCATGATGTCGATGATGGTCTGTTGCCGGTGAGGATTGAGCGATAGGAAAAGGGCACTGTATCCCTCCCCTTACGGGGAGAACGGCGACGGATGAAACTCGCTGCTAGGGGCTATACAAGCTTTCTTAACGGGTTAGAAATTCGACGTGATTAACTTTCAATTTGGGTCCGCGTCCTTAACCATTCTCTGACCCTCGGGAGAAAGTTTTCATAAATCGATCGAGGACCATGGGAGCGAATGAAGGGAGCGTTGCGGTCTTCCTGATTCTCCCAGAAAGCGATTCCAGCAAGAACGTAGTCATCACGAGTCAGTACTTGTGGTGGCTCACTCATATGGAAAAAGTCGCGAAAGAGCCAGAGGGCCCCACCGGAAACACCTTGGAAACTTTCCGGAATAAAGAGTCCCGGTTCACGCGCCGCCTTGGCATCAATATAATCGTACCCATTTGGCCGAGTTGAATATTCTCCTTGGGCCGTCACTAAAGTTCCGACCGTTACCCGTTGACTATCTTCCCCAGGTCTAGGTTGACGAGCTGGCTCGATCCATTCGCCCGGTGCTCCCACGACTGCCAGAATACCATAGTCATTGCTGAGTGATCTTTGCACAGAGTGTGAAGGATCACGGGCCAACGAGACAAAGTTTCTGGTTGCGCGAAGATTGCCCTCGAAATTTGTACCTCTGGGTATGCGGATAAACCCAAGGTCCGGGCCCTATTCGGCATCGTCTGCTTCGTAGTCGGTTCTGTAAGGTGTGGGAGGATACCAATCAAGAAGACGCGTTTGGATGTTGGTCGCGCTTGGCTGGTGAGTTGGGTCGTCCGGGAGCGGATCGCCAAGGTTGCCTATAAAGTAATATCTCGAGATCGTCCATAAGCCTTCGGTGTTTCGGAGCCGATTCTCACTGAAGATCACGTGTTCGGCAGTTAAGATTCCAGATTCGCCGTCTACTTCGACCAAGAGCCCGCTGCCGGCATAGCGCACCGAAAGTTCGGATCCTGTCGTATAACCGAAAAATAGCGGAATAACCGGAGAGCCAAGAGTCTCAACAATGCTCTTTCGAAGTTCGGCGGGAAGCCGATCCATTGTTAGCTTGTCGCTCTCTTCAAGGGGATTTGAGGCGGAGGACATGTCTGAGACAAAAAGGCTTCTACCAGATTCTCATACGGCGATCCTGTAGATTTCCTGCCCTTCCTTCAGCTTGCTGTGGAGCGGGTCGGTCTTAATACCAACCTCGGCGCCAGACTGTGCCGAGTCTACGGACTTGTCATTCAGTTGCAGCGAAACAACGGTGCACTGAATAAAGCCATTGCCAACTTCCCAAGCGAGACGGTCGCCAACTTTGACGTCCCGTTCGAGCATCAAGGTGAAGGCGTTAGTGAAGGAATGGGTCACCGACCCTAGGCCTTCATAGTGGGTCGGAACTGGCAAGATTCTCCCGCTCGTGTAAAAAAGCGGCTTGATGTGCTCGACCGGCCAGCCGTTTTCCCAGTGACCCCGGACCATTCTGTAAAGGTCCCAGGTCGTTAAGAGTCCGGTCTTTACATCCTCGGAATGTGTCACCATTTCCGGCCTAAAGGGCTCGTCACTCCGAGCTAGAGGCGGAATATTTCGCTCTTGGTTAACGATGAACAGCGAATTAACGTCTGTGCTCTTCCACTCATTCATCCGCATCATGGCATGCTTACCCGGCTGTTGGATGTCGGAATCTTTGGGAACACCGTTGAGTCCTTTTACGTCAACAATTATAGCAGGGCTCGCGTCCAGGATCTGCAAATCTTCGCGTCGAGTCTGACCCTGGGTGTCGCGCTCGGAATCCACGTCCTTGACATCCGAAAAGCCTAGGACCCGCAGCGCTTCTCTTACCGCAGAAACAAGCTCATCACCGGACTCTGTTAGTAACCGATGCATCCAGCCGTTCTTTTCTTGCTCGGCTCCGATTTTTTGATCGATAACCCTGATTTGTTGGTCGTATTCATCGCGTGCCAAACGACTCTGTCGGGCTAATTCGAGCACTTCCGGCAACTCATATTCCGGGGCGTGGACCCAGGTTTTCGATCCAAATTCCGGAAAGAATTCGGGGCACTTTCGAGGGAGAAATTCAGTTATAAGCCGTCGAACAAACTCCACCTTGTCGACCAGCTGCGGAACTACAAGAATTCTCATTCCGGTTGCAAAATCTGTCGCGAAAGCTGTCACCTCGCCATGCTTATTACGCGCAATACCAGGAAAAAGAGGTTTTGGGAAAACGCACTCGTACTTGCTTCCCGACAGAAATGGAGACAAAAGTCGGCCAAGCTCTGACCCTTCGTCGGCTGTCATCTCATTCCCCGTACGATATGTAATCAATAAAGGACCCAACGCGTCTAGAAAATGCCACATCGAGGCTGAGAATCTTCTGAGCGAAGTAATGGGACCCCGGTCGTACGCCCTCAGAGCCGACTCGAACTCTTGGGCATGGGGATAAGCAGCGAAGATGATAAAGACTGCTCCGTGCTCGATTACCGGTCTGAAGTGAGGCAGTGCCAGCGAAGCGCCGAGAGGACGCGGATCAATCGTCCCTGCTAAACATCGCGCCCACCAGCCTTCTTCGAATTCAGATACTACTCCTGCTCCCCTCGGCCGATCCAGGAGAGGGCCAGTAGAAAGGTCGAGTACGACAATTTCCTGCTCCGAAGCATTCGGCAACGAGAACTCTCCGATCACGGGTAACAAATCATTGCACCGAGACACTCCATATGGTCTCCCAAACGTGCCTTTGCGCACATTTAACCCCATATCGCTAAGCATCTCAGATATGCCAGAGTGGCAGTCGATGAGCAGGATCTTTGGCTTTTCGTACTCTTTGGGAGGCGGATTCGGTTGCGAGCTCATCTTTAAATTACTGAGCCTACGGGCGTCAAAGCGACTGTCACAGCTTGACCCAAATGAAGCTCACGATAAGTGGCCAAGGAGTGGCCAAGTGCATAATTTACATGAATCTCTTATCTCGCGTAAGTCGTTCAACCATAACAACCTGCCTCGCATGGATTCGAACCATGACAAAGTGATTCAGAGTCACTTGTGCTACCGTTACACTACGAGGCAAAATGAAGGGGATTCGGATACCATATCGCAGGCAAATCGCAACTGCCAACTGTCCGCACGAAGATTATGCGTCGGGACAAGAGGCCATCGGGCTGAAGCTCGGCCCTTTCGCACCCGGCCATCCGCTGCAGGATCATTCCCACCGATTTCCTGATGAGCACCCTCAACCCGTTACGCGGATACCGTTCGCAGCTGCGCGCAATACTCCAACACTCCGCTACCCCAACCCCACTTTTCGAGCACGAGGACGAGCACAGCTTGTCCGCCGTAGCCACCGCTCTATGGTGCACGCCGCTCAAGATCGGCCTCGCAAGCGAGGCGCGCTCCACAACAGGGGCTCGGGCGAAGGCGGAAGCACGAGGACGATTTTGCTGCGCCTGGTGAGCGGATTGCCGTTGCATGCAGGCTTTTCATCACTAAATAGTTGCGGCTGAAGTGGCAAAAGAAGCGAACTTGTGCTTTTCCTTTCAAGACGATGACGACGCTCGCAAATGACAAAACTCGGACCCCAATCGGCGTACTCGTCGCCATTCTAGGAATCAGCGCCGCTGCGAGCCTTTTCCTTTGCTGGCTCGTTTATTATCATCCGCCCGCCGACGTTGCCGGCACCCACTTGCTTTTTTTGCCGGCGCTCAACGCGCTGCTGAATGGCTTATCCGCCATCGCGTTGGTCGTTGGTTACTGGTTCATCCGGACAAAGCAAATTGGCCGGCACCGGACAGCCATGTTCATTGCTTTTATTTTTTCGACACTCTTCCTCGTGACTTACATCACAAATCATGCTCTGCACGGCGACATGCGTTTTCAGGGGCAGGGAATCATCCGGGTGGTTTATTTTCCGCTGCTTATCTCGCATATCGGCCTCTCGGTAGTGGCTCTGCCGATGATCCTGATCACGTTCTTCTTGTCGCTCACCGGCCGTTTCCCGGCCCATCGCCGCTTGGCACGATTCACCTTCCCGATTTGGCTCTACGTCTCGGTGACCGGCGTCATTGTCTATGCCATGCTCGCGGCGTGTCGCTGAGGCTGTCGCAAGCCGCTTCGTTCTCGTCCTCGTCGTCGTCCTCGTCGTCGTCCTCGTCCTCGAATCCGGCCACGCGACGTGATGGAGTGCTGGGGTACTGCGCCAACTCGGATTTGCACCTCCGTAGCGGATTAGGGCGCTGAAAGCGGGCTTAACTTTTGCACCTTGCCTTTCTTGGATCTCTTCGAATCGACGACTGCCGACTATATTTCTTTCTTGCCCTTTAGCATCCTCAACCCCGCGGTCGCGGATGCGCGCCAAGATAAGAGGCCATGCAAGCCCTCGGTAGCGGCGACTGTCCATGAGGTCCAACGGTGAACTCTACCTCCATCATGTATCGAAGGTGCACGCGTGCCTTACCTCAACACGCAGTCGCCATTCCAGCGCTCGGATGGCGACTGCGCGTTGAGGTAAGGATGATCTCTTGCTTCGGTTCAAAGTTAGATAATGCACGCCCTTCGACCTCATGGACAGTCGCCGCTACCGAGGGGTTTCACCGAAATCGTGCCTCGATGATCGAGAAATCATCATTCAGATGAGGCGATCCCCGTAATCGCTGAACATGATCGAGAAGCTCCTCCATGAGGTTGCCGCCTTCTCTGCCCAGGACCGCGAGATAGGCGATGCAGTCCGCGAGATTCCACATTTGCCGTTTGTCCCGAAAGATTTCGAACACGCCGTCACTGAAGATGAGCAGACGCGTCTCTGCAGGAATCTGACATGATTGGGCAGGAAATTCTGCTTGGGGGATGACACCCATCATCGGCCCTTCAGAAGAGAGTATGGTGGGATCTGGCTGGCCCGGAATAAGCAGCACGGCGGGATGATGTCCGCCGCCGGACCAAGTGAGCTTACGGGTCGTTGATTGATATACCCCATACCAAATCGTGAAATATTTGTTTCCGTGTTGCCGGCCGCCAAACGCCTCGTTCAACTGGGTCAGCACTTGATCAGGCCGCTTCAGATCAGCCCCGGAGAGCGCTCCGGTCCGGATAATGTTCGTCAAGCTGACGGAGAGCAGGGCCGAATCCAAGCCGTGGCCGGTCACATCGATCAGATAAACGGCCAAGTGATCTCGATCCAGCCAGTGGTACCCGATGATATCGCCGCCGAGCGTCGAAGCAGGGACGTATCGCCAGTCGACCGAAACCACGCCGTGCATAGGAGGGGGAATACAGTCGCGCACATACTTAAGACCGGCAGCGAACTCTGCTCGCATCCGTTCATCGACCAAGCTTCCGTAGAGCGCCGCGGCGTCGGCTAAATCCGGTGTCCCACTCCCTTCCGTAAACGCGCCGTATACCGAGCTCAAGGCGGTAAAAGCCTTTTCCCGCTGACCTTGTTTCTGCCATAGCCGCGCCAAACTTGTGGTCGCCCGAAGCTTCCACGCCTTGCTCCCTTGCTGCTCAGCGATCTCAACCGCCCGGTTGAACCATTCCTCGGCTCCGACCTGATCATTCGACTCAGCTAACAGCAATTCGCCTTTGAGCCGGCACAACTCCGCTTCTTGAAACCGTTCATCATTCTTGTCCGCCAAGGCCATTGCCTCGCTTAAGGCTTTCCCGGCTTCCGCAAATCGCCCGACCCGCAGGCAGGCCTCAGCCAACATGCTGAGATAGTAAGGGAGTCCCAGTAGGGCGCCCGTGGCCCGATAAGCTTGGAGCCCTTTCTCGAGTAACGGCAGCCCGCGTTCGATTCGTCCCTGCAACAGTAAACCGCCGGCTGTATAGAGAGTGCCCGTGGCCTGCCAGAAAAGGAACCCCTGCTCGCTGGCAATCTGCACCTGCTCTTCGGCGGCAACCTGAGTCTGGGTCCCAAGCCGGCAATGCTGATACAGCCAGCCAGCATGATGCAGCGCGTACTCCAGACTATAGAGATGATCGATCGAGCGTCCCAGATCGACCGTTTGGCGATTGAGCTCTAGAGCCTGATCCGCAAATCCGAGTTGCCACAGGGCGAGCGACAAATAGCACCGGCAAGTAATACCGGGATCTTCGCCAATAAGATTAGCCAAAGCTGCGGTCCGCTCGCGCTCATCGAACTGGGCAATCACGTCCGCGCACGTATTCCGGGCACCGCTAAAATCGCCGCGGTAGAGAGAGGTAATGCCCCGCAGGAAGAGGGCTTCCATCAGGATCCCGGGATGGTTGAGGCGTTCGGCAAAAGCGATCGCTTTTTCAGCCAATACCGCGCACATCCGGAAATCGCCCCTGACAATATGGTAAGCGAAATTCCCCCACATGATCGCGAACACCTGGGGAGTTTCTCCGACCTGTTCACAGAGCGAATGAGCGCGGTCAAGAATGGGACCTACCTCCGGATCGGCGTACCCGCGCCAAGCGATGTAGGCCGTACCCAGCGGGCCCAACAACTCCAGCTCAAGCGCGTCTCGGGCAGGCGATGCCTCGAGCTGCTTTAGCAGATGGATTCCCTTCTGCAAATGACTGACCGCCTCAACATTAGCAAACCGGTCTCGCGAACGTAGACCGGCTTTCAAGCAATACCCTACTGCCTTCAGAGTAAGGCCCGCTTTAGTAAAATGTTCCGCCAGCAATTCAGGTTGCGTCTCCGTCGCGGTTTGAAACCGGGCTTCCATCGTCTCCGCAACCCGCTGATGAAACTGGCGGCGTGCCGGCTCGTCGATTGCGGTGTAAAGCGCTTCTTCAAGCAACCCGTGTTTGAAAAGGTAACTACAATGGGGCCATTGACCTTTGCAGTATAAAATATCGGCTGAAACCAGCTTAGCTAATTCGGTGCGCAGCCGCTCTTCGTCGACGAAAGCGGTCGCCGCCAGCAATTCATAATCGAACTGGTGGCCTAACGTTGAGGTCAATAAGACGATCTCTCGATCGCAAGCCATGCGATCTAACCTGGCGAAAATCAAGTCTTGGAGGGTAGCGGGAATCTCTCCTGGGGACGCCGTAGCCGGTGGGTGCGCACCGCCCACTGCAGACGGAACCTGGCTCGCTGGCGCCGCTGTTGGCGTTGGCGCGGCCGCTGTCGTTGGCAACGCTGTTGTCGTTGGCGCGGCCACAGCCGATTCATGCACCATTCGGGTGAACTCTTCCACCAGGAGCGGAACCCCGCCGGTGCGTTGATAGACCTGCGTAATCAGAGAGTCCGGCAACGGTCTGTTTGATCCGGTTCTCATCCACTCCGTCACTTGCCGCCGGTTAAGCCGGTTAAGGGACAGGCTGGTCTGATGCGGCGCCGGCGGCCACGAGACTTTGAATTCAGGACGAAAAGTTAGAATCGTCAGGATCCGGCCGGATTGACCCTCGCCAATCAATTGCCCAAGAAACTCCTGGGTCGAAGCGTCGCTCCAGTGCAGGTCCTCGACTATAAACAAGGTGGGCCGCTTAGCGGAGCAGGCATCGAACCACTGGCGCAGCACGCGAAAGGTTTCTTCCCGCGCGCGAGCCGGGGTTAAACCGGGAGCCAAATAACGGTCGTCTTCAGGAAGAAAAAGCAGCTTAGCAAAAAGGCCGACGCTCTCCGGCGCATTTAAACCACAATCCTCTAAGTGTCGCGCTAATCGCTCAAACCGAACACTCGGCGAGTCATTAGGGCTGAAGCCGAGGAAACGGTTCATAAAATCCGAAACCGGGTGCAGCTCAGAGTTCTGGAACTGCTCGGCAGAGCGCCATTCGAAAACTTGGCACAGGGGCATAGCGCCCGAAACCGTCTCGCCACCACGGTTTTCGCGAACGAGACGGACGATGGTCTGCACCAGACGCGACTTACCCAGTCCCGCCTCTCCCTGCACAAGCACGATTTGTTTTTGACCTTCTTGAGCTTGTTCCCAGCGATCTTCCAACAACCTGAGCTCGGCGTCGCGACCGATGAGCGGGCTTACCGCAAAGGATGCAGGAGCATCGAATCCTTCCGGGCCGCCTGGTGACGTTAGAGACACCGTTGCAGCGTGCTTAGTGCCTCCGGCAAAGTCGATTTCGTTCACGAGCTTTCTCCCCAGGGGACGTCGAACAACCTAGCTCCCTTTTGGAATCTGGAAAGGATCACGTTGCCCTTCAGTAAGCCCATCCTAGTATAGGGCGTTCTCTACTATCTTCTCTGAGCCAGAGAGGAGTTGCAACCTGGTAAAACTGAATTTGTTGGTTAGCAACCACATTTTTTTTGCGGGGGCGTGCTTGTCCCGTAGAGACTAAATGATCGCAGCCAGGCATTCGGCGGCCGCGCATGGCGTCAACAAAAGGACAGAGGTGTGTTGTCCCGGAGGGACCAGATGATGGTAGCCTGGCATGGAATGCCTGGAATGTGCCATCCAGAAGTCCGTCCCGGAGGGTACGGTATGATCGGTTGGTGAGAGGGGGCTATTGTCCGGGATAGTGGACACAGTGTAGCGCCACAGATCACACCGTTCCCTACGGGATTTCCCGTCGGGTTTCTGTTCGAACTATCGCCACCCCATCAGACCTTAGGAGGAAGTTTCTCTTCTGCGAGAACAGCCAGAAAAGCAGTTCCGGCTCGGCGTAAGCTCGGTCCCAGGAATTATGTCCGACTCCCGGATATTCGGTGTAAAGCGGAGCGCCGCCGGCTTGTTTCAGCATCTCGACCATCGACCGGCTACAAACAACCGGTACTACCGGATCTTCCGCACCATGAAACGCCCATACCGGAATATGTTTGATCCGGTCAGCGAAGTTGACATCCCCACCCCCGCAAACCGGGATGGCCGCGGCAAAATTTTGTGGATGTCTGATGATCGCTTCCCAGGCCGCGAAACCGCCCATAGAAATCCCAGTTATATAGACGCGGTCAAGGTCGACCGGGTACTTCCCCTGAATCATAAATAACAACTCGAGCGCAGTCTGCAAAGGAGCCACAGGTTCAGACGCCAATTTCAATCGGTGCATCTCTTCTCGGCTGCCGGTCCACATGATCGGTTCGTTGTCCAAGTGCGTGGGGCACTGCGGAACCAGCACAAAACAAGGGTATTGAGACCGGGACTCCGGTCTGGCGAATCTCTCCACCCCATTCATCAACTGCTTTTTATTATCGTCTCCCCGTTCGCCTGAGCCGTGGAACAGGACAACCAGCGGATAGTTGGCGCCAGAGCTCAACGCACCCGGCGTCAGCAGCCGGTAAGGCATGCGCAACTTGGAGGTACCGATAAATTCGTAGAACCCGAAATCTTCAAACATGATTCGGAACAAATAGCCGCAAAAAGGCACAAAAGGCGCAAAAAGGATAAGAATTGAACAGGAAGATCACAAAGGACACAAAGACACAAATTCTTACAGAAGCTAACGAAGCAAACGAAGGTCTGTCTGCAGACGATTGTTCTTAGATTAACATCGACGCCTTACCCTTCGTTCCATCCTGCAAGAAGCTTCTGTCTTTGTGGATTTTTTCGTGCTCGTGCTCGTCCTCGTGCTCGAAAAGTTGAGGCGGCTGCCGGAAGTGGAAGCCGGTCTTGATTTCAAAATTTCCGGACGTACACGCCTCAGACCGAGAAATGCGTTTCGAATCGAGCACGAGGACGAGCACGAGGACGATTAGGTTGCGGTCATGCCGCGCTGTGACCTCCTGCTAAGAATCCGTCTTTGTGATCTTCGTGTTCTTCTGTGCCAATCTTACAGTGCGGACGCTATTTCGAGACTTGCCGCCATTCGGACAAGATCGGGCACCGACTCCGCCCTCATTTTCCGCATAACATTGCCTCGGTGCGCCTTAACTGTGATCTCGCTAATACCGAGCTCGCCACCGACCTGTTTGTTTAGCAGACCGGAAACCACCAATGCCATCACCTCCCGTTCCCGCCGGCTGAGTGATGCGTAATGGTCACGGATCGACATCATCTTCGCCTGCCGGCCGAGGGCAGCGCGACTGCGTTCGAACGCGTTTTGTATGGCGTCCAGCACCACATCGCTCTGATAAGGCTTGGTCAAAAATTCGATGGCGCCCGCCTTCATCGCCTGAACCGTAACCGGCACATCCGTGTAGCCCGTAATGAAGATGATTGGCAGATCGATCCGGTCGACCACCCGTTGCTGTAAGTCGAGGCCGCTCAGGTCCGGAAGCTGAACATCCAAAACTAAGCAGCTTGGAGCAACTACTCGCGGACGCGCCAGGAAATCCTTGGCGGAGGCAAAAGTCTCGGCCTGCCAACCGGCACTGCGGACCAGCGATTGCAGTGATTCACGCACGGATAGATCATCATCCACGATGAACACGACCGGCGTTGGACCCGGTTTTAGCCTCGATCCGCCCTCAATTGTGTTCGCTAAAAACATAGTCGCGCACCTCGGTTTTATAGGGACAATTGGAGAGGAGCCAGGAGCCAGAATTCGGGAGCCAGGAGACCTCGAATCGAATCTGGTTGTAGCCCATTATCTCACTTTTATTTCAAAAATCCGGTTCCGCGCCTCGATTGCAAGATCCCGGAGCTCGCCTACCCCCTTTATCGCTAATCGTTGATGCCTCCTACTGGCTCCTGGATTCTGGCTCCTGACTTCTATTCAACCGGGCGAGCCAAGTCTCCGATCTGCTACGCCAAATCGTTCTCAAGCACGACGCGATACCGCGCGTTCCCGGAGCGCAAATGCTCAATCGCATCGTTCACCTTCGACATCGGGAACATCTCCGTAATCGGCGCTATAGAATGCCGCGCGCTGAAAGCGAGCATATCATCAATCGCCATTGGACTGCCCGTCGGCGAACCCGCTACTGATTTCTGGCCCGCTATCAGGCTGAAAGCCGGTACCGGCAGCGGATTAAGGACCGCACCCACGTTATGCAGACACCCGTTCGGAGCCAGGGTGTCGAGGAACCCGGGCACATCCAATCCGGCGTTCACCGTCGAGATAATCAAATCCAGACTGCCAGCTATCTTCTTTAGCGCCCCATCCTCCTTAGTATTGTGAACGTAGTGGGCCCCAAGTTTGCGAGCTTCGGCCTCTTTCCTGTCGCTGGTGGTGAATGCGTGAACCTCGCAGCCCCATTTGTTCGCAAATTGCAGCGCCATATGGCCGAGCCCACCGATTCCGATGACGCCTACCCGAGCAGTCGCCGGCACATTATGGATCAGCAACGGCGCAAATACCGTCACCCCCCCGCAAAGCAACGGCCCCGTTGTTGCGAAATCTAGTCGCTCAGGGATCGGACGTACCCACGTCCATTGGGCCCGCACTCGATCGGCGAAGCCACCGTGGCGCCCCACAATCGTCCCCTGCACGGTGGCACAAAGGTGCTGATGGCCGGACAAACACTGGTGACAGGAAAGACAACTGTGTGCCGACCACCCGAGACCGACCCGTTGCCCGATTTCAAGTCCTTTGGCTTCTTCGCCAAGGGCCACAACTGTACCGACGACTTCATGACCGGGGACAAACGGGTACGCAGACATGCCCCACTCGTTATCGAGCATCGAGAGGTCAGAGTGGCAAACACCACAATGCGAAACCTTAATATCGACTTCTTCGGGCCCTAGTTCACCGGGAGCGAAACTAAACGGTTTTAGCGGGCCTTTGGCGAACGTTGCCGCGTAAGCATTGAATTGATTCATAAAAGCGCGAACTAGGTGAGGGTTGTCGTAATCGGCCGGGGCGGAAGAACACCGAGAGATAGAAGAACAAGTTGCGTACCAATCTACCGCTCGAGGCGTTTCATGCTGATTCTGAGCGTGTTACGCATTATCTACCTCACCCAATCGAGGTACGATTTTTCGGACTTACCGATTTCCGTTCGCGGTGCGGTTATAGTTATAAGTTCTAGGTTCTAAGTTTTATGTTTTACGTTTTAAGTTTTACGTTTTAGGTCGGCTGCCTGCCGTGGAGCGCTGCCTTCCGGCGACCGCGGGACGAGGACGCGTTAACGCGCGTACGCTTGAAAGGGTGAGGAAGGAACACAGAAAGATTGCAAACGCACAGCGGTTAGAATGGCCCGACGCTTGGAGGGGAGCCGCTTCGTAGTATGGCAGCTCTATCGGTTAGCAGCAGGCGGCTCCCGGGAACGTTTCGACGTGCGGCAGTTCTATGGGCCGTTGTATCCCCACCCAGAATAGAAGCGATGGGCAAAACATTGCGCTGGGTCATTCCCGGGAGCCGCCTGCTAGCAACCGATAGAGCTGCCATCTTGTAAAGCGGCTCCCCTCCAGGCCTTGGGCATGCGACGCCGTGTTCCTTAGGAGAACGAAGACGACGCGCCCTAGCGGTGCGACGGCGCCCACATTCGATTTCCGATCACCTTCTGTGCATCGGCGAACTCAGAAAGACCATGTTCGGCCGCCCTTGTAGGGCGGGTTACCTTCCAAGTGACCAGATCGGATTCCGCTGCCAAGATGGAATCCGTTACTGACAAATTAAACTCCAGATAGATCTGTATCAGAGCCATTAGGTTTCCGAGGTATGCGATCCGACCGATTTGATTGACAGGAGCTGTATCCATTACGCGTAGCGCCGTTCTGTGCCTGCTCTAAAAACAGATTGCGTGCCAGCTCCTAAGCCATCACTCATTCTGCTTCTCTCCCAGAGGCTTCACCGTCGAAAAGCTCAAGAAGAGCTGTACGATTTCTCGAACATACGCATTTACACCCGCTTCGGACTCGATTTTTGGGACTTCACTCAGATCCGGAAGCTGCCTTTATTCAAACCGAGCTGGATGGCAACGTGAACTGAAAGACCGCGCCCCTCGGTCTATTTGAGCTGACCCACAGCCGGCCATAATGAGCTTCGATAATCGAACGGCTAATCGCCAAGCCCATGCCCATCCCCAGAGATTTCGTCGTATAGAAGGTCTCGAAAATATGAGGTAATTGCGCTGGATCCAGCCCCGGCCCTGAATCTTCGACCGCGACCAATACAGAGCTTGATCCTCGTCCGTTGACAGCGCCAACCGCAATCGCTTCTTTCCCCGGCTCTGACTCGGTTATCTTCTGAGAACTCACCCGCAACACTCGCTGCCTCTCGGCAACTCCGTTCATTGCTTCGATTGCGTTCACTACCAGATTCAGGATCACCTGTTGCAACTGAATCTTGTCCCCTATGACAGCCGGGAGTTCATCGGCCAGGTGGGTCTGTAGCGACACACGATTGGTACGCAATTCGGGCTGAGCCAGCGCGAGAACTTCTTTGATCATCGTGTTAACGACGACTCGCTCTTGGGCGGCCGGCGCTTTTTTAAACAAAGCTCGCATACGGGCGATTACATCGCTGGCCCGGTTCCCATCGCGAATGATGCGCTGAATCGCATCTCGAACTTCCACCAGATTAGGTGTATCGCCGGCCATCCAGCGCAGACCCGCGTTCGCGTTAGTTAACATACCCGCTAGCGGCTGGTTGACTTCGTGCGCGATCGACGCCGCTAATTCTCCCATCATGGTTACTCGGCTAACATGAGCGAGTTCGTTCTGCGCTTCTCGTAAGGAGATTTCCTTTTGCTCTAACTTTTCTTCGGCGAGCTTGCGCTTGGATATATCGATAATTACGACCGCAAAGAACGCAGGGCTGTTTCCGCTTGGCGGGACAAAAACCGAACAAACGTCCGTCCACAATACTTTTCCATCTTTGCATAGGTACCGCTTTTCAATATGATAAACTCGTCGTTGCTGTTCTTCAGTTTCAGCGAGGCGAGTGCGGCCTTCGGTGGCGGCACGATCTTCCTCATGGGTAATGCTAGCTGCCGTGCGACCCTGCAGCTCGGGTTCGGTGTAGCCAAGCATTTTCTGGAGAGCCACGTTCGCCGCGATGAAGCGGCCATTGTGAGCAAGCAGAGCGATCCCAGCCGATGAATTCTCAGCCAGCATGCTCCACCGTTCTTCGCTTGCCCGTAGGGCTTCTTCGGCCTTCCGGCGATCATTGTTTTCTTGGATTAGATCAGCGTAAAGCCGGGCGTGATCGAGGGAGATCGCTGCCTGAGAAGCCAGCAATTCCAACATCGCTAGCCGCTGGGGAGTGAATACTCCTGGGGCTAAATTGTTCTCGAGATAGAGCACACCCATCAGTCTGGTCTGCTTCACGAGAGGCAGACAAAGAATCGATCTGGGGCGCTGCTGGCGAACATAAGCGTCTTCTGCAAACAGGTTTCCGACTTCGCTAAAGCTAGGTGTTGGTTGAGTACCAGCTTGGTCCCGCGAAGCGGGACTAGGGCGGACCAGTCGTCGCGACTGGGTCTGAGTGGAAGCGTCTTCCAGAATGACACTTTCCTGAGTTCGCAGAACGTAACGAAGCAACGAGTCAGGTAAGACAGCGGGCGAAGCCGGAGATTGTTCCACCCGGACGTCGACCTGATCACCCCCGGTCTTGGCTTCGGCTACAATCCGATACTCCTCGCCAAAAGGCGGGATCAAAAGGCCGCGTTGCGCTCCCGCGTGCTCAATTGCAATCACCATCAGCTTTTGGATCAGCTGCTCCAGAACAATCTCCTCGGAGACCGCGTGCGAAACCTTCATTACCGTCGCTAGGTCCAATCGCTCGACCGGTGTTTCGATAGTACCGGCGGCCGCAGGAGCTCGCTCTTCATGCAACGGAGAAAACTCTTGATCAATCTGTCGCACTTTGCCGAGGGCGCCCCAACGAAGATAACAGTAGCGCGCGCTCTTAACGTAAGTTTGAGCGAACGCTGGGAAACCGCGCTCGGAATAGAATCGAGCGGCGATCTCATAGGCAAGAGCTTCGTTTTGAATGAAGCCGTTTTCGCGGGCCGATTGAATGGCTTCTTCGTAGAGGCGCATCGCCTCAAAATCGCGATGCTCGATGCGGGCGATCTCCGCCGACAACAAAACGTAACGATTGCGATAGTTCTCCGGACAGTTCTCCGCCCAAAAGCGAAGCTTCTTCAGTTTGTCCTCCAGGACACGCCGGTATTCTATCTGTTGCGCACTCGTGGCCGTTGGATAAAGAGCGGTCAACGTCAGGGCATGAATGAAGTGATAGGTAGCCTCGATCGGCATGGCCATGGCTGCGCTAAGCACCGGTTCGGCTTTGCCAGCAGCCTCGAGTGCTTGCGCATACTCTCCATGAACGAAGGCGAGGATTTGCTGCATGATCCGGTAGAAGACAATTCCGCATCCGAAGGTTGCTTTAACAATCGCTGCGAAACAGGACTCCTCATCAAACACATCGTCCCCGAAGCTCAGCGGGCCCGACGTCCTTCCCTGCAGACAGGCAACAAACTGTTGCTCGAGCCTGATGGTCTCGTAGACAGCATCGTTGTGGCTCTCCCGGGCGAATGCCGCATACTTCGTCGAAAACGCGAGTACGTCCGGAAGCGTATCCCCCTTCTCCATCGCCTGCCAGACAGTCTCAAAAGCAAGAAACCCTGCATAGACAAGGTCCCCAACCTCTAGACAGGCCAGAAACGCCTGCTCCAGAATCGGCATTCCGGTTGCGAAATGATGCTTCCAAAAATTGATATGGTCCCCATGCAGGTGCAGCAAGGTTCCGCGCAACCGGGGATTTTTCAGCTTCTCGTTTAGGCGCAGCGACATTTCGGAGTACTCGAATGCCGTCGCCAGATCGCCCGCCAGAGAAACCAGCATCAGCGCGAAAACGCCGTAAGCAAAACTGGATTGTTCAGTATGTCCGTAACGAAGAGAAAAATTTACTGCCTTGGAAGTAATCAATGGAAAGAGCTTCGGCCGGCCGATATAGGCGCAGGGAACCGCTTCGATGAGGAGGTCAATAATTGCCCGTATGGCCGGGTCGGCCGCCAATGGCGAGTCCACCAGTTCGCTGATGCGACGCCCTCGCAAGTTGATCGGAACGCGTGCCAACTCGGCCTCAGACGCCGCTCGAATTTCCTCGTCCGGTTCTGGCAGCGTGACCTCGAATAAGCGAAGAGCCTCGATGGCTACGGTTACACCGTCGTCATATTTACCGGCAACCTGGTACAGTTTCATCCGCAACCCGTAAACCTTGGCGCGGTCTAGATTCGAAAGCGCCCTATCCAGGAGCAAATCAAATAAATTATCAGCCGCCGCGAAGTTGCCGACCAGATACTCGCACTCGGAGAATGCAAGATAGAAATCGAACGTTTCCTGATAACGTCCTCTCCACGCATCCGGCGAAAGGAGCGCCTCAGCCAAAGCAAAATAATTGCGGGCGGAAGCGTACGCTATTGCGGCCCGGGCTTTCATTCCGGCAACAACGTTTAGGCGAAGTAGCGACAATCTTTCCTCGGAGTCCTCGATCAGGTCGACTGCGCGGTTTAACTGATTGACTACATCAAAAATCGATTCGCTAATCTCTTTCTGACTCATCCTCTCCATGAGCACCCGGCCGATACGCAGATGGACCTCCGCACGGCGCTCAGGCGGAATAAGGGAATAGGCCGCTTCCTGAACTCGGTCGTGGAGAAATTTATAGGAACCGGGAAGTCTCAGCACCAGTTCTGCCTGCACCGCCTCCCAGAGGTCCGCATGGATCTCCTTTTCCGCATTTACCATTGCCAGGGTCGAGATTTTTACAGTGTCACCAAGGCAGGCTAGCTCCTTAAGCATTTCCTGGGTCGCGACCGGCAACCGTTTTAGCTTTTCGATCATGAGTTCCACCACGTTATCGGTGAAACCTCGGGTCCGAATCTCCGTCAGGTCCCATTGCCACGTGGTGGTACGCGAATCGAATTCGACTAAATGTTCTTCGGCCAGGGCGGTGAGGAATTGGATCACAAAAAAAGGATTCCCCGCCGTTTTTCGATGTACGAGCCGCGCGAGGGCTTCAGCACGGCCCCGCTCGCAGCGGAGAGCGTCCGAGATAAAGTGGTTCACGTCCCCAAGTGAAAGGGGCTTTAGCACAATCTCGTCCATAGCGACGCCGGAATTGCGAATAGCGTCCAGGGTCAGCATCAAAGGATGAGACGGGCTAACTTCATTGTCCCGGTATGCGCCGATTAGAAGGAGGTGCTTCACATCGGCATGAGTGAGGAGATGCTCGATAAACCTGAGAGTGGCGACGTCAAGCCACTGCAGGTCATCAAGAAAAAGCGTGAGAGGGTGTTCCTTCTGAGCAAATACACAGAGGAACCGCGTGAAGACGGCCTGAAACCGGTTTTGCGTTTCTTGAGGAGGAAGCTCAGGAACAGGAGGTTGTTTCCCGATAATTAATTCAAGCTCAGGGATCAGGTTGACGACGAGCTGACCGTTGGGCCCCATCGCTTGCTGGATCGCCGTCCTCCAGCGGGTCACCTCCTCTTCGCTCTTACCCAAGATCTGGCGGACCAGGTTCTGGAACGCTTGGGCTAAGGTGACGTAGGGAATGTCTCGCTTGTGTTGATCAAATTTTCCGGCAATGAATATGCCGCGCGGTAGCACGATCTCTTTGTGCAACTCGTTGACAACAGAGGATTTACCAATCCCGGAGTAACCGGATACCAGCGCCAATCCGGAAGTTTCGCGGGTGACCACGCGCTCGAACGCGCCAAGCAGTGCCTTCACCTCCCGGTCGCGACCGTATAGCCTCTCGGGAATCCAAAGCCGGTCCGACACATCATGCTTTCCGACAGAGAACGAATCGATGCGACCTGACTTTTCCCATTCTACCAGGCACCTTCTAAGGTCCGCTTCAACGCCGGCCGCAGTTTGGTAGCGCTCCTCCGCGGTCTTGGCGAGCAGTCTCATGACGATCGCTGAAATTGGTCCCGGGATCCCTTTGACCCGCTGATCCGGAGGCATCGGCCGCCTGGCCACGTGGCAATGAACCCATTCCATGGCGTCAGTTGCGGCGAACGGTAAGAATCCAGTCAGGATCTCGTAGAGTGTCACTCCATAGGAATAGAGGTCGCTGCGCGAATCGGTAGACCGATTCATTCGTCCCGTCTGTTCGGGCGCCATGTAGGGCAGCGTGCCTGCGATGAACTCAGGAGGGTCCGGAGACTGACGCTCGCGCCGGAGCCGTGAAGCGATCCCAAAGCCCATCAGCCAAACGTCACCAGTCGCAGCGTTCGCCAGGATGTTAGCAGGCTTGATATCCTTGTGGACCAGCCCGCGATGGTGCACGTCGCCAATCGCGGCTGCCAGGCTAATCGCCAAACGTAAAGACGATCTTAACTCAAACGCCTGCCCCAGTAGCTGGCTCAGAGGCGCGCCCCCGGGGTCCTGAAGCACGAGTACGGGCCGGTTCCAGTGAAAGGTCAACGCAATTGGCCGAGCAGCCCACGCCGGATCGAGCTCTTCTCTTAGAGCATATTCATGCTCCAATCGTCTCACACTCTCGCGACGGGGCTCCTCCTCGGCAGGTGCAAGCACAAGCACCTGCGATAAATCCTCCTCCTTGCGCCCACGATAGAGGATCGAGTCCTCGTCTCTACGGAGAGGCTCGAAAACATGTTTTGACAGTTCGATCACGGGGGCGAGTTCCTGTCGAGAATGGCCTCTCCTAGCATGCGAGCTGTCGATTGTAAACGGGGCGAGCCTAAGACTGATAATCTCTAATCTTCAAACTCACCGGAAACGATACCTTGGTATAATAGATTTGCCTGCGGTTTTTGGCACAATTCCGTGATTGGGCCTCGAGACCCAAGTAATGCGGCTGGAGCCGACGTGCTGGTGGCTGGGTCCGCCATCTTTGATCATGCCGACGGAGTGGCTACCGGTATGAAACATCTGCAACTCGCTATAAACTGCACAGGAACGAGCTAGCGAAAAAACCGGTCACGAGTTTATTAACACCAGCTTTATTAGAAATTGAGAAAGATTTTATGAACGCGTCCAGTATCAAGCAACAACAGCAACGAAAAATCCAGACCCAGGCCGGCTTCTTTGCAGCGCTGGACCAGAGCGGTGGCAGCACGCCCAAGGCCCTGCACTCCTACGGCATCAAGGAAGGCGCGTGGTCCAACGACGAGGAGATGTTTACGCTCGTGCATCAGATGCGCGCGCGCATCATCACCAGCCCCATCTTTAATGGCGACCGAATTCTTGGCGCGATCCTGTTCGAGGGCACAATGGACAGGGACATCGAAGGCCAGCCATCCGCGGACTATCTTTGGAACGCTAAGCGCATTGTGCCGTTTCTGAAGGTGGACAAAGGTCTAGTCGACGAGAAGGACGGCGTCCAATTGATGAAGCCGATACCGGGGCTAGCTGCCTTGCTCGCCAAGGCCAATGCGAAGCGCATCTTCGGAACCAAAGAGCGCTCCTTCATCAAGCAGGCCAACCCTGCCGGAATCAAAGCGATTGTCAGCCAGCAGTTCGAGTTGGGGGCGCAGATTAGCGCGGCTGGGTTGGTACCGATCATCGAGCCGGAAGTGGATATTCATTGTCCGGAAAAAGCTAAGGCAGAAGGATTGCTAAAAGCGGCTCTTCTTGAAGAACTCAACAAACTCCGGCCCGATCAGTTGGTCATGCTCAAGATCACGTTGCCGGAAGAAGACAACTTGTACGCTGATTGCATCAAGCATCCGAACGTATTGAAAGTGGTTGCTCTGTCGGGAGGATATCCGCTGAAAGAAGGGAATGAGCGGCTTCGTAGGAATCACGGTGTCATCGCGAGTTTTTCGCGGGCGCTGCTGGACGGGTTGTTGCTGCAGCAATCTGATGAAGAGTACAACGCCGAGCTGGACTCAAGCATTCAGAGCATCTACGAAGCGTCCAACACTTGAGGTAGGGGGCGTTTGGGGGTTACCCACGACCTGGAGGGCGGGGCTGACTGCGCGGCGGGGACTGCGGCCGCGGGATGGAGGCGTGGGAGGCGCGAAGCGCTCAAACGAATGCACAGCCTAGTAGAGGTGCGAAGCACTGAAAAGAATTTAGTCCGGCGGCTGCCGGATGAGTCCGCGAGCCCTAGGTACGCGTTAAAAAGGCGTTCAAGCGCTGAAGGCGCGTAAGATTGTGGGGGTCGCGGCACACGGCGGTTTACCCCACGGAACATCGCAGAGCACAATCACTGGTCTATCGCGCTTTCAGCGCTAAACGCTTTTTTGACCGAGTACCTAGGGCTCGCGGACTCACCCTAGGCTTACATCTTTCAGTGCTTCGCACCTCTACTAGGCTGCGCATTCGTTTGAGCGCTTCGCGCCTTCCGCCTCGTCCCGCAGCTGCCGGACGCTCCCTCCCAACGCTGGGTTCCGCGGCCGGGACAAACACAGTTGCGTCTCATCTAAACTCCGGACTGGCTTTGATCAGGGAAGGCTCTGGGCTTCGGGAACGGCGGATCGCGAGGACGCGATCCCTCCCAGCGCTGGGCCCGGCGGCAGCCGCCACGCGCCCGCGTGGCAGTGAACGCAGCCGTGCTAAAGATAGTCCATGATCACGCGGATGCCGGCTTGGTGCGGTAGTCGCGGCAGCCGAGCCAGGTTCGTGCTTTGCTAGACCTTCTTATTGGTCCCTTCTCAAAGCGTGAACCAGCGCGGCCGACATAAGGACCGCCACGGTAAGCCAGGAGACAAAGAGTGCCGGCATAGATGCTCCAAGTTGCAGTGTTAAGAACGGGATGCCTTACGCGGCCTGGCCGCGGGTTCGCAATTTATCAAGCGTAACCGCTAGGACGATGACCGCTCCTTTAATGACCAATTGCCAATAGAACGAGACGTTCAGCAGAGTTAGTCCGTTGTTGAGCACCGCTATAATCAGCGCACCCACCAGAGTCCCGAAAACGTTCCCAATTCCTCCCGAGAAACTCGTACCGCCTAAAATAACGGCGGCAATCGCATCCAATTCATAGCCGATACCCAGTTGACCCTGAGCGCTATAAAGACGACTCGCGCTCATCGCTCCAGCCAGACCGGAAAGTAACCCGCTGACGCCATATACAAAGATTAACACCAGCGAGACGGAAATGCCCGTCAGCCGGGCGGCTTGCGGATTGCCGCCCACGGCATACACATGCACACCTAAAACTGTGCCATGCAGAATAAATGCGCTCACTGCGATGATTAAAAGCGCAATTATAACTAACCAGGGAATGGGTCCCAAGTAACCGTTCCCAATCCAAGCAAAGCCGATGTTGCTGTTAATCACCGTGGTTCCGCCCGCCGCCAGGTAGGCCGCGCCCCGGATGGCGGTGTAGGTCCCCAGTGTCACGATGAAAGGCGGTAATCCCAGGTACGCAATGATCACTCCGGTTAGTACGCCGATTATTAATCCGGTTAACAAAGCCGCTGGAACGGCGGCCCAGCCGAAACCTGGGACCAAAGACACAACCACCGCCATCACCGCGGTAAGTCCGAGCACAGACCCGACGGCCAGATCGATGCCGCTAGTGAGAATCACAAACGTCATTCCGGCGGCCAACACAATGTTGATCGATGCCTGGCGAACTACATTGACTATGTTGTTCTCCGTCAGGAAATTTGGGCTAAGCACAGCAAACAAAATACAAATGAGAATGAGCACGGGAAGCATGCCCGCCAGTTGAATCAGGGACCGCCTGAGGTCCTTGCGCTTCGCCGCTGCTAGATCAGCGGGTTGGCTTAAGATATCAGTTGCCATTGGTTAGTTCACTTCGAGCGACGTCCGTCGCCAGTTTCATGATGTTCTGTTGGGTGATTTCAAACCCGGTATCACCGCCAAGTTCTCCCGAGATTTCTCCCTCCCGCATGACCAGGACGCGGTCGCACACGCCCACCACTTCCGGCAATTCGCTGGAAATGAATAGCACGGCCATTCCTTTCTCGACCAATCGTTGGATCAATGCGTAGATCTCGGCTTTGGCGCCAACGTCCACGCCTCGAGTCGGTTCATCCAGCAGCAATACTTTCGGATTGATTTCGAGCCAGCGCGCCAATAGCAGCTTTTGCTGGTTTCCACCGGATAGACCCCCCGCTGCAGATGCTAATGACGCCGTGCGCACGTGCATCGCCTCTATCTCGGCGTTTGTTCGTTCCTTTAACTTGCCGAAGTTCAGAACGCCGCCGACCGCAGAACGCCCAATGATGTTCATCGTTATATTTGCTGCCGACGACATCTGGAGAAAAACGCCTTGGAGCTTTCGGTCCTCCGGTACGTAGCCGATCCCCGACCGGATGGCGTCTTGGGGCCGATTAATTTGCAACTTTCGCCCGTTCAAAAAGATTTCGCCCGATTTCCGTTTGTCGGCGCCGAAAACCATTCTGGCCAGCTCAGTTCTGCCCGCTCCGACCAGCCCGGCTAACCCCACCACCTCGCCTTGCCGGAGCTGAAAGCTGGCGTGTTTCACCCGTTTGCCGTCGCCCACGTCTTTTACGTCCAAGACGATAGGCCCTGCCGTGTGGTTAGCATGTTCGTAGAACTCCTCTACCCGCCGGCCAACCATCATCTCGATCACCTTCTCTGCAGAAAATTCAGCGCGTTCGAGTTCGCCAACGTACTCGCCGTCCCGCAGGACCGAGAGACGATCCGCTAACTCGTAAACCTCGGCCATGCGATGGCTGATGTAGATAATAGCGAGTCCTTCGGACCGGAGTTGCCTGACAATTTCAAAAAGTCGGGTGGTCTCGCGATCGGACAGCGCCGCCGTTGGTTCATCCATAACCAGCACCCGACTCTTATGGAACAGGGCCCGTCCAATTTCGACCTGCTGCTGTTCCGCCACTGCCAGATTCGATGCGCGAACCGATGCGTCAAACCTAGCGCCAAGCCGGTGCAGCACCTCTTGGGTTTTCCGATCCATGGTTGTCGTGTCTTTCATGAACCCGAAGCGCTTAAGCTCGGACCCAAGAAAAACGTTCCCGCTCACTGTCAGATTGGGCGCAACCGTTAGTTCTTGATAAATGATGCCGATTCCAGCTGCGCGCGCATCGTAAGGATTACGGAATTGCACTGCTTTCCCGTCTATCAAGATCTGACCCGAGTCTGGACGATAGGCGCCGGAAAGGATCTTCATCAACGTGCTCTTGCCCGCGCCGTTTTCGCCCATCAAGGCATGCACCTCGCCGGGCCAGATCCGAAGATCGACTTTATTGAGAGCCCGTACTCCAGGAAAACTCTTACTGATCTTGCGTACTTCCAGGACCGGCTGCTCGTTATTTGGTCCAGCCTTGGTAGCTGTTGACATTGTCTTTGGTGATCAACTGTACGGGAATCAGGGTGAGTGGGGACTCCGGCTTCTTGCCGTTCATAATGTCGTAGCCGATGCTTACGGCTTTCTCTGACATAGTATACGGATCCTGTGCCGCAGTGGCCGCGATTAAGCTGGTCGGATCCTTGAGAAAAGGCACTACTTCAGGAGCGCCATCGACACTGACGATAAAGAAATCTTTCCGGCCAGCCTGCTTAGCCGCCAAATCGCAGCCGACAGCTTGGGGATCATTGATCGAAAAAACGGCGTCGATTTTCGGAAAAGCAGTCAATAAATCTGTCATGACCCGCAGGCCGCCATCCCGGCTGCCACCGGCATTTTGGTCTTGGGATAGAATTTTAATGCCTGGGTATTTCTTCATTACCTCAAGGAAACCCGCTACGCGGTCGGCAATGGATGAAACCGGCGGTCCATTTACAATTACGACCTGCCCCTTGCCCTTCAAACGATCCGCCAGATACTGCCCGGCCACTTCGCCGGCTTGCTTATTGTTTGACGTAACGGTTGCATCTACGCCGCCGTCTGCGGTCACATCGACCGCGATCACGGTCATACCTGCCGCTTTCGCTCGAATCACTGCCGGCGCAATCCCTTTACTGTCGGCCGCGTTCAAAATCAGTAGCTGATCTCCAGCCGAAATAAAATTGTCGATCTGGTTAGCTTGGTTGTTGACGTCGTAGTTGCTCGATTGAGCGGTGAATTTTACCGCCGGATTAATCTTCTTTGCCTGATCCTGCGCTCCATGCGCGATCTGAACAAAGAACGGGTTCCCGAGGTCCCCCACCGTTACCGCCACCAAGTTAAGTTTCTTCTGTCCAAACGCCGGTCCGGCTAAACCGATTGCAAGTAGCAAGCCGACGACCTGTCGCGCCATAGCGGAGCGGCGGCGGATACCCTTTCCCCAAAGCCGGTGAGAAAATAGAAAGCTGTTCTTAAAATCACCAAAAGTCATACCAAAGTCCATAAGTTAACTCCTAACTGCGTAGAACAAGTTGCGTGCCAAGCTCTCCTGCTGCATTGTTTCTGCCTGGCTGTGAGCGGGTTGTGCGAAGAATGGATTGACAGGAAGCCGGTTCGATATTCCGTACTTACCCAGTTCCGTATTTCTTCGGCCCAGACAAACGTCAACCTTGGTGTCACTCCCACCAAGCGCGACGCTAAGCCCATCATTATCGATTCCAATAGTAATTCCCATTGATACAATTCGAGTTTTTGCAAGTTTAGTCAAGTGTACTGCCAAAGCCTATCTGCTTACCGGTTTCCTACCAATAGGTTGCACTTATACGGATGATAGCTTCCGCCGATTTGCACCAGCGGTCGCATTCGTGTTGATTCGCACCTGTCCGCTATAGCCTTTCTCAATCACAGGTATCTGCTAGCTCCCATTGAGCGAAGGCGTATCCATTCGCGGTTTGAAACGAATTGGGTTACGGATACCTTTGGCGCATGAAACCAGACCCGAAATTGGCATTACTGGTCCGTTTGGAGGCGAAAGCGGGCAAGGAAGCGGAATTAGAACAATTTCTGCACGCGGGATTATCTATCGTCCAGGAAGAGCCTGGCACGACAACTTGGTTCGCACTTAAACTAGGCCCATCGACTTTTGGAATTTTCGATACATTTGGGGACGAAGCTGGGCGAGAAGCACACCTTTCCGGCCGGGTCGCTGAAGCGTTGATGCAGAAGGCGCCTGAGTTGCTAGCCCAGCCGCCCACGATCGAGAAGGTCGCCGTCCTGGCGGCAAAGGTTCCTTGATTCAAGACGCATCAAAATCGTCCTCGTTCTCGTCGTCGTCCTCGTCCTCGAATTCGGCCGCGCGGAGTGATGGAGTGGTGGAGTGGTGGAGTGGTGGAGTGGTGGAGTGGTGGAGTGATGGAGTGATGGAGTCATGGAGTCATGGAGTCATGGAGTCATGGAGTCATGGAGTCATGGAGTCATGGAGTGTTGGAGTGTTGTGCCCGGTCCGAATTGCACCCGCGTGGCGGGCTGGGAGCCCTGAACGGGCGGAAGATATTGATGGTGATTGGCGAGGAGCTGGAAAGCGAATTGTTGGGTTCCTGCCCCGAAGGGGCTGTAGGACTGAGCCTGGGGTTTTAACCCCAGGTATGCATATAAAAATAACCCCGCCCCGGAGGGGCGGCAGACGGGTTGTGACAGAGGTGCTTCAAAAAACGAAACGAGTGGCAGCCCGATACCTTAGTCCAATGGATTTCCCTCCTCCTCAGGGCGTAAAATACGGCCATGAGCCAGCCAGGAACGAAAACACCCGATACTAACCGAGCACCTCGGCCAGCGGAAGAGCCGGCCAAAGCAGGTTCGCGTCTCCGAGACTTGGGCATCGTTCTGCCGACGCCGCCCTCGCCTTTAGGCGCTTACGTCGAGGCGTCTCAAGCTGGTTCTCTGCTCTTCATCAGCGGTACATTACCGCTGGTCGATGGCAAACTCGCTATGTCTGGGCGTATCGGCAGAGACCTCACCGTGACCCAAGGTCAGGAGGCCGCGCGGTTAGCAGCACTAACCGCCTTAGCGGCAGCTAAAGAATACATCGGCGACTTAGACAAACTTAAAAAGTTAGTAAAACTCACGGTCCTCTTAACCACGACAGAAGATTTCACTGAGCACGCCGCAGTCGCCGATGGCGCCTCAAATCTCTTTGGCCAATTATTCGGTCCCGAGGCAGGGCATGTCCGGGTCGTGTTCGGCGTGTACAGTATGCCAGTCGGCACGCCCGTGATCGTAGAAACAATATTTGAGCTTTGATTCTCTCACTTCCTCCACCTCCGCTGCGCTTCGGCGCGACGGGTTCCGCCGCCGCTTCGCTTTTCCAAAACACATTCCGCCGCCGCTGAGCTTTGGCGCGACAAGTTATGAAATCGCTCGGGTTAATTTTCGTCAGTGTCTTCCTCATTATGAAGAGTACAACTGCTGCCATCGAACCTGCTGTCTCCTACCGGTCTATTCGGGTTGATAATCTGGACATATTCTATCGAGAGTCAGGACCCAAAGACGGCCCTATTATCCTTCTTTTACACGGCTTGCCGTCATCCTCTCGGATGTTTCAACCGTTACTGGAGTCTAGTCTCAGCGAGCATTATCATCTGATAGCGCCCGATTACCCCGGCTTTGGTCATTCCTCTTGGCCTAGCCCGAAAGAGTTCACTTACACTTTCGATTCTCTCGCCAAAGTGATGCAGGATTTTGCTGATGAGCTCCACTTGACCCGATACACGCTTTTTTTGCAGGACTACGGAGGTCCGGTGGGGTTCCGCATGGCCGTAGCGCATCCGGATAAGATTCAAGCCATGATCGTTCAGAACGCAGTCTCGCACGAGGAAGGACTGTCGCCGCTTTGGGCCGTTCGTCGCGCCTTTTGGGAAGATCGAGCCGGGCACGAAGCCGAGGTGCGAACTAACCTTCTGTCACTCGAGGCAACGAAGAAACGGCACGTGGGAACATCGCCGGATATCTCCCTCTACAACCCTGACCTTTGGGTTGACGAATATTACTTCCTCAACCAACCGGGACAGGCAGATATCCAACTGGACCTGTTTTACGACTATCAAAACAATGTTAAATCGTACCCGAAGTGGCAACAATGGTTGCGGGATCATCAACCTCCGCTGCTTGTGCTTTGGGGACGCTACGACACTTCTTTTACTGTCGCCGGCGGCGAAGCTTATCACCGCGATGATCCGCGGGCTGAGGTCCACATTCTCGACGCCGGACATTTCGCCCTGGATTTGAAGGCACCGGAGATTATTCAGCTAACCGCAGCCTTTATGAAGGAACAGACACTCCGGAGATGATTGGTGAGCAGTGGGAGGTGAGAAGTACCACGCATTCCGGGCGGACGGAGTTTGCAAAGACAGGAAGTTTAGTTTTAGTTGGCAGTCTTTCTAAGTCTTGGCTGCTGTTAGCAGTTTTTCGACCTTCGCGTCCGATGGAAGCGGTCGCCCAGGCCCGGCGCCTCGTCTACCGAATCTTAAAACCAGACCAACAAGTAATTGCCTTAAAGGATAATTCTATGCTTCGGAGAAGTGTTCGATTTACGGTCTTAGCTCTTGTTCTGACTTGCACTTGCCTGATCGCCTGCCGTGCGCAAGCACAGAAAAGCGACCAGCCCGAATGGGCTTCCTTTCACGTGAAAAACGCATTCACGGTGAAAGTTCCCCCGGGAGCGCATAGCGTGCGAGTCTGGTTCGCCGTTCCGCAGGAAGACGCATTCTCGACAATCACGGATTTCAAGGTGCTGAGCGATTTCCCAATTCGCTTCGACTGGGACTCATGGGGTAACAAAGTCGGATATACCGAACTCCGCGACCCGACAGTTCCGCAAGTTACAATCATCGAGGAGTTCGATTTAAAGCGTACCGAAATGCGCGACCAGGTCGACCCTAAGGCGACGCGTCCGCTGACCGACGCGGAGCGCGGGGCGCTATCACGGTATCTCGAACCCACGAAATACGTGATTGTAAATGACCAATTGAAGGCGCTTTCCGCGCAAATCGTCGGCGGAGAAACCAATCCGATCCTGGCGGCGCGCAAACTCTATAACTGGACACTGGAGAACATTGACTACTGGGTGAAGGACCCCGATCACCTGAAGGCTTCCCCGGTCGGCAGCACCGAGTATTGCCTTGGCAGGAAAACCGGCAACTGTACGGATTTTCATTCTCTATTCTCGTCGCTCTCGATCGCAGCCGGCATTCCAGTGCGCATGGTCTACGGCTCGCTGCTGAAGCCCACGCTGAATGGCGTGGCCATCGACGGCAGTTATCACTGCTGGATTGAGTTTTACGCGCCGCAAGTGGGATGGATTCCGCTTGATGCCTCACTTGCTAACGTCTACGGCAAGGAATTCGAGTTGACTGACAAGAACAAGAACCTCGTGGAGCTGACCACCGCCACGGGTTATCACGGACTCGACAAAAGTAAGATTGACTACTACTTCGGGAACATCGACGATCGACGAGTCGTTTGGTCAATTGGCCGCGATCTGATGATGCAGCCGGCACAAGACGACGGTCCGGTAAATTCCTTACCGAAGGCTTATGTCGAAGTGGATGGCAAGCAATCATCGGATTACGTGCGCCAGTTCACGTATAAGGAACTCTCGACGAGCAGCAGCTCAGATTAAATCAACGCTTTGACGTCTGAATAAAACCAGCCGGACTGGTGGTATGCCAAACGTCGTTTTCTACTCAGCGTTAATCCAGGTGTCTGATCCCGTCAGCTTAACAGCCACATTCGTAAACGACTGGGTTAGGGGTGCGCCGTCCGCCGTGCCTTTGTGCTCTGTCGAGAACAGCAGTGGCCCAGCCTTCTTGTAGCCTGCCCAACCTACGATCACCAGGCTGGGTTTTTTGGGGCCGCCTCGGTGGTAGTCCATTTCCTGAACCCGATGGTCCGCGTCAAGGTAGAGTTCCCAGGTATCGCCCGGCGTGTAGCCAGTATCTCCTGCATACTTCACCGATATCCGATCGGCGGAACCGTCCGTCAGCGACATTTTCTGCATACCGTCGTCGGTGACGGTAGCGCTGGTGTCCCAGATAGCGTGGAACGGGATGAGCAACCAATATTGATCGTTGAAGAAAGCCGGATCGACGACATTCTTGACCATATCAGATTGGCTGCTGAGCTGCGACCGCAGGTAGGTTACCTTAACCGGGTTGCCGTCTTTGTCTTTGCTCTCATAACTAACCTGACCGGTCTTGGGTTCCCATTCCCAGCTGCGCACGAGATTCAATCCGGGGAATGAGAGGTTGAACGTGTATCGGATTCCCTCGATTTGGCCGAAGGAATCGATTCCCAAGGTCTTAGCCATCTCTTGGGCGACCGGTGGGATCTCACCCGCACCAGAGGTTGCGGCTAGGCCTGTCGTTGACAAAGCAAAAGCTAAGAGTCGGATCAAGTTGAGGCGATTTGAAATTGGCATACGGGTAGCTCTTTAGTGAGTTGAACGGTTTCTATTTAAGAGGTGGAAAGATGGCTTGGCCAAACGAGTGCCAATGAAGTAATCAATCCGCTCAGCATTTTCTGCAAGTTTCATGGTAATTGGTTTTGTAACTACTGTTAGTCGAACCCACCTAATAGTGGGCGGCGACTGTTTAACTACCTTCAAATGCCGAGGTCATGCTATTGGACGAAGGTATTGGTGGCCGGTCGGTGTGGTGACTTCTCATACCACATTTTCTGTCGAAGAGCGAGACGCGGTTCGTCGTTTAAGCCGGTGCCATAAGATAACGGCGCCGACCGTTGCCATCGATCCATACTCCAGTACCGTGACCCAGCCAGGAAGCAACCAGGGGCGGCCAAGTGCGCGTAAGTACCAAACGACATAAGTGGGAATAATGCTGACGGTCCAGATAGTGATGGGGAGCGAGGAAAGTGACCGAAGAAACGGCAACAACCATACGAGGTACCAAGGATACACTACCGGTGCACAAAGGAGCGACCCCGCCATCGGCCAGGCAAATGCGTCCGGAGACAATGGCGAAGATCCGCTTCTCAGCCGGATGGCGATTAGCAGACCGACGAGTACTGCCAGTGCAGCAACGAGTTGCGGGGCCACCATTCGTTCCAGGATGGCAAACACGGGGTCATTAAAGCGAAAGCTCTGGATATAAGTGGATAGCGAGCCGATCGGAATCCAGCCGCCCTGCAAAAAGGGAGCGTACAGGAGTCCAACGAGGATGATTGCCAGGATGCTGTCGCGTATACGAACCCGCTTCCAATAGAGCGGTAGCAATACGATGGGCAGCAATTTCACTGAAACCGCCAGTCCAAAGGCCACGGCTGCAACCGCACGCCACCGACGGTCCAGCGCGGCAAAAGAAATCAACAGGAGCAGAGCGCCAAGAATATCGATGTGACCGCTGCCAGCTACCTCTATCGCCAGCAACGGATGCCAGGCGTAAGCCAAAACCCAGTGCATTCCTTGCCCGGCACGCCGCAAGATGTCGAGCAGCAGGAGAGCGATTCCGAAATCGCAAAACACAAACACTACTTTCAGGGCAAAGATAGACTCATGGATCGTGGTTACGGCGCGGAAGAAAAGCTCAGCTCCGGCGGGATATGGGGTCGGTACATCCGGGTGGTTGAGCGTGCGAGTCTCGGGTGTGTGCAACCTGCTAAACGCAGGATCGCTGGGAACAATCAAGTATGGGTTGTAGCCGAGGCGCTGCACCCGGCCATCCCAAACGTACCGATGAATGTCATCGTCTGGGCCAGGCGGCATCCGCAAGAATTGGACATGCCACAGAGCAGAGAGCAAAAGTCCGATCACGATAACGTACCACGGGAATCGCGGCGTAGAGAAGAACTCACGAATGGCGAGCAGGTAGCTAGAACCCGCAACCACCAGGGAAACCAGGAAGGTTGGACTGCCGACCCTGCTGAAATTGAACGAGCAGAAGAACAGCGATGCCAGCAGAATTGCGCCGAGTCCGCACACCCGGTGGGACGCAGTGAGCTTCATCGGCCGTCCGTGCCGGTTCGCAACTGGGTCACTGCATGTCGCCATTCTTTGAGCCAGATCGCGGTTCGAGGCGCTTGGGCTGGGGTACGCTCCAATTCCGCAGCGAGCCGAATCAGGTCATCGGCTACATCAACGTCGTAAAAAGGATCGGTGAAACCGACGGAGAGCTCAAGAAGTCGCGCTTGTGACAAGAGTCGCTCCAACGCGCTGCTCGTGCCCATACCGTTACCTGTAAAAAGCTGAGGATACGAGCTATTCGCCCCTACCAGATAGTAGCCTCCGTCGTGGGTCGGTCCGACAACGACGTCATGGGCTGCGAGGATTTCGAATGCTTCTTCAAGAACCGCGCGCGGTAGATGCGGGCTGTCGCTGTTGAAGGCAATGGTCCGGCAGCGATGATCCTCTGCAAAGTGGGTAAATACGGAGGTAAGGCCGGACGCAAGGCCATCACCCTTCTGTGGAACTACGCACACTCCGGGACCGGCTAAGCCAGCTAATTCGTGGACATCGGATTCCGGGCACATGATCGCGATCTTTATGCCGCGCAGTGACCGCGCCAGCGCCAGCGTGTCATCCAAAAGACAGCGATAGAATGCAGTGACAGCCTGAAGTGGAAGACTCGGAAGCAAGCGGGTTTTCACCGCGCCCGGCCTGGGTGCTTTCGCCATGATTACCAGCACGCGGTCGTCGTGCGGCGGCGGCACCACGGTCTCTCTTGAGGAGTCCATAGAAAATCAACACTCAGTTGCGCGGATTGATGGATTCCGCAGTTTCCGTTGACGAAAATAATAGCGCACCGTCAGGCTGAGAATAAACCAGGCAGCGCCGACCGTGCCCTTCAGCGTACCGCCGATCTTTGATTTTCCGATACGCGGGTAGTAGGTCACAGGCACTTCAACCACGCGAAATCCATTCAGGACGCCCTTGAGGATCATCTCGACCGCCCAGCCATAGGTCGCTTCTTGGAGGGCGATTGCGTGAAGCACGTCGGCGCGTCCAGCGCGAAAAGGGCCGAGATCGGTGATTTTTAGTCCGTACAGAAGACGGATCAAGCCGGCTGCCAGACGGTTTCCAAACGCCTGATGCCATGGCAATGCCGCCGGATTCCGCTGCTCGCCAAGCCGAGAGCCCACCGTGATATCCGCTTCTCCTCGGATAATCGGTTCGAGGAGAATCGGCAGTTCAGACGGGCGGTCGCTGTAGTCGCCATCGAGGAATACAACAACGTCGGGAGAATTCGCGGCCGCCATCCCCGTAAGGCATGCCCGTCCATATCCACGGAGCGGTTCCTGAACGACCCGCGCCCCCATTCGCGACGCAATTTCCGGTGTTCCATCACTCGAATTGCTGTCGACAACGATAACTTCTGTAACGAGATAGGATGGAAGATCTGCAATAACGCGGCCAATCGCCTGCGCTTCATTGTGGGTGGGTATGATGACCGACACACGCATGCGGCTTAGATTACCACCACAACGAGGATGGCCATCGTTGGGCGAGCCACGCGTCGATCCCCCATTTCCGGCCCGCGCCCCCGAGTGCGAGCCCAAGGCAGGCAAGCACCGAAACCAGCAGTTCCCAGATCCACGACGTACCCAACTCCGATATCCAAAGGCTGCCGAGAAACAGAAAAGCCACGAATGCGGCCGGACGGGTAAATAGACCGATGACTAGCAGGACGCCGAGAGCAATCTCGGTCATGGCCTGGAGAGGAGCTGCGATCGCCGCGTGGCTCACCGTCAGCTCCATGACCGCCTTCCACACCGCCGGCGAGTGACTCGACTTGATGTAGTAGTTGATGACTCCCGCATAGCCTGCGGGAGAGTACGTGCCTTTTCCCAAATTTTCGAAAAAAACCGACACAAACATCACCCCGATCGTCACGCGTACCACGGCAAGCCCAGTTGCTGCATCCAGCAGGCCAGCGGGTCTGGGGACGTCGTTTTGCGCTGAATTCATCTTCGTCATCGTAAACCTCCGACCGGAATTTTCATCACCCGCAGAAAAATCGCCAGCCGCAGCTTGCCGGTGCCGGAAGCTCCGGCGCCCAGGCCACCGGTACTGTAAACCTTGGCCGAATAGAATACGTTTTCGCTTTCTCTCATGTCAGTTTCCTTCTCGATGTCGGTCTTCGGGTCTTATTTTCTGAAGAATTTTCCGCAACCTGGATTTTGGTTCACGGGAGAAATTCTACCGAAACGAAGAGGCAAATCGATTACACTAAGGTATCGGTTCCGCCGGGGGCTGGCTACTAATCGAATTTGATCTCGACGAAACCGTGGTCGGGGCCTTCGCAGGCAGACCAATACCTTGATCCAATGGAATCGGCCCACATTTGACCGAAGTTCTCGTGTATGACAACGACGAGAACCGCAATTGTGACCGGTGCATCCAAAGGGATTGGAGCCGGACTGGTAAGCCGATTTTTGGAAGAGGGCTATAACGTCGTAGGCAATTCACGTAGCATTACCAAATCGACGAACGTCACAGCTTCGTCTCAGCTTGCACTAGTAGACGGAGATATCGGTGATTCGACCACGGCACAAAAAGTCGCCGATACCGCTATCGAACGGTTCGGCCGCATTGATGTGCTGATCAATAATGCCGGTATTTTTGTGCCTAAGCCTTTCACAGAATACACCTCGGAAGATTTCAATTCGCTGGTATCGACGATCTTGGGAGGCTTCTTTTATATTACGCAAAACGCCATTCGACAGATGCTGCAACAGCAGTCGGGACATATTGTCAATATTTCGACGTCGCTGGTCGATCAGCCGTTCGCCGGCGCTCCTTGCGCCCTGCAATTGTTGACCAAAGGCAGCTTGAACGCGGTCACGCGAGCACTGGCCATCGAATACGCGGCCCAAGGCATCCGCGTCAACACCGTCTCCCCGGGCGTGGTTAACACGCCGATGCACGAAAAGGACGATCACGAGCTTCTAAGTCAACTTCATCCGATCCATCGGCTGGCCGAGATTTCGGAGATCGTTGACGCCATTTTATATCTGACATCGGCGACCTTCGTTACTGGAGAAATCCTCCACATCGACGGAGGCGCCCATGCTGGACGCTGGTAGAGGCGAAAGGACCTGACCATGGCATCGCGGCGCTTTTCTTTGTGGCCTGAAGTGGACCAGTACATTTTATCGATTATGGATCTTCTCGTATACCGGTTTCAGCGCAAGTTTGCGCTGTGATGAACGTTAACGAGCCCCGAATCGCCTACTACAAACTTGCGCCCGAAGGGATCAGGCCCTTGCATGCATTGGAAAGATACCTCGCCAATTGCGGTCTCGAAAAATCATTGCTGGAATTGGTGAAGCTGCGCGCATCCCAAATTAACGGGTGCGCTTACTGTCTGGATATGCATAGCAAAGATGCATTGGCCGCCGGGGAAACTCCGCAACGTTTGGTGGCTTTGAACGGATGGCGGGAAACGCCTTTCTATACTGATCGCGAACGAGCAGCATTGGCCTGGTGCGAGACCGTTACTCGAATATCGGAGACTCATGCTCCCGACGAAGCTTTTCAAGCGATCCGCGAGCATTTCAATGAAACCGAACTGGTTAACCTGACGCTAGCGATTACAGCGATCAACACTTGGAATCGAATCGCGATCAGTTTCCGCCCCGTGCCAGGGAGTTACCAGCCGAGTCCAGCGGCCTAAGCGGAACCAAACAGAAGGAAAATCTCACGCAAAGGCGCAAAGGCGCAAAGGTAAAACGAAGACTGGAATAGCCACAAAAACGCGCAAAAAGCTCAAAAAAGCTGAACCGTAAGACGACGGTAGTGCGGCACACATCGACGCCTGAAGCTTTCGATCGATCCATAGCGCCGCAGTGAAGGTCCGCTTACTAAGTTTTAAGTCCTCCTTTTTTGCGCTTTTTGTGCCTTTTCGCGGCTATTTCTGGTTTCTCTCTTTCCTTTGCGGCTTTGCGTCTTTGCGTGAGATTTGTCTGGTTTTCGTGCTCGCATTTACAGACTAACGCGTCCGAAGATCGGGCGTCCTCTCGTCCTCCGGGTCTGCAAAATCCGTGTTTGGAAGAAGCGGGTACCACTCAGGGCGGCCCGGATCACGATCATACGGATAGCTGCCGAGCCTCCGGTATAGCTCCGCGTACGTTTCCAACTTCTCGCGGTCCAGCGTAATCCCGAGACCAGGGCCATGCGGTAATCGGATACAACCATTCCGGTAGTCCATCTTGCCGCCGGCGATGACGTCATCCAAAAGGTGATGGTAATGCGCGTCTGCTGCAAAAACGAGGTTCGGTAAAACCGCCCCGAGATGGAGCATGGTGGCAAGTTGAATGCCGAGCTCGCCAGACGAGTGCACCGCGATGCTTAAACCGAATGCTGCACAGATCTGCGCCGCCCGGATACACGCTCGAATGCCGCCCCAAAAGGTTGTGTCCAACAGGATCACGTCAACAGCCGGGTCACGCACATTGGTCGCCAGTTGTTCAAAATCGATAACAACCGTGTTGGTCGCAAGCGGAGTGGACAGCTTTTGACGCAGGCGACGCATTCCGCCTAGGCCCCAGGTTGGGTCCTCAAAATAGTCGTTGCGCAGCCCGGCGATTGCCTGTCCAAAGCGCAATGCCTGCTCGACGGAGAGCGCGCAGTTCGGATCGTAACGCAGAGTGTCGTTCGGGAATGCTGCAGCCAGCGCTAAGTAACATTCCAATTCATAGGCAGGATGAAAAACGCCCGCTTTCAGTTTGTGCGTCGTAAAACCATGCTTGGTCTTTAATGCCTTTGCGTGGTCGATGAGTTGCTCAATCGTGCGCACTTCACCAATGCCGGACTCCGGGTTGGGATACCGATAGAAGAGATAGCTGGCGAATTTTATCCCATCGCGTACCCGTCCGCCGAATAGTTGATAGACCGGCACTCCCAGTTTTTTCCCGATAATATCCAGGCAGGCGAACTCCAGAGCTGCATGGAGCTGCGTCCGATTATTATAAAGTGAGGCTGTCGGGTTGCAGATCGCATACTGCATCCGGTTGAGGTCGAACGGGTCGTGCCCAATCAGGTAGGTTTTCAGCCCCGCAAAAGCTAGCGCGGCACTTTCACCGCCTCCGCCCATTTCGCCTAGTCCAATGATGCCTTCGTCCGTCTCGATTTCGACCACGGTCCGAACGAACCGGCCCCAATGCGCGCCGTTGCTGTGACGCAAAGGAGCCTCAAGGGGAACGGTGACCGTGGTGGCTCGAATATCTGTGATCTTCATAAACAATCGGAGTGGCGAAGAATTGGAGTGGCGAAGAATTGGAGTGGTGGAGTAATGGAGTGTTGGAGTGGTGGGTTATGGAGCGATGGCTCTTTGACTGCCCCTAAATTGTACGCCGCGACTGAGGTGCGCATCAACATAACGGCGACTCCATCCCTCCATCCCTCCATCCCTCCATCCCTCCATCCCTCCACCACTCCATCACTCCACCACTCCACCGCTCCATCACTCCACCACTCCACCACTCCATCACTCCATCACTCCACCACTCCACCACTCCACCACTCCACGCTTCGGGCACGATTCCCACCCCTCCCCCTTGTAACCGAGCCCCTTTCGATTACACTCCTCGCCACTATGGGAGGCTATAAAGGTCGTGTGAATGTAAAACACCGCAAACGGCGCTCGGCGAAAGCGGAGCGCATAAAAGCCGTTGCTGCCACAAAAACAGCCGCAAAGAAAAGCGATTAGACAAAGCCGGGGCTAGCCCGCGATGCGTACTCTGGTGACAGGGAGCTCCGGCCATCTTGGTGAAGCGCTCGTCCGGACTTTAAAGCGTTTGAACCATGAGGTCATCGGCGTCGACCTACTTGAGTCGCCGTTCACGACTTGCATTGGGTCCATTACCGACCGCGCTCTGGTACGAAGTTGTATGCCGGGCGTACAGGTGGTCTTTCATGCCGCCACGCTCCACAAGCCACACGTCGGGACCCACGGCCGGGAAGCTTTCGTCGACACCAATATCAGCGGAACCCTTAATTTATTGGAAGAAGCCGCGGAAACCGGAGTCGAATCCTTCATCTTCACCAGCACGACCAGCGTATTTGGCGACGCGTTGATTCCGCCTGCCGGAGCTCCCGCTGCCTGGGTAACCGAGGAAATCGTGCCGGTCCCAAAAAACATTTACGGTGTGACGAAGGCCGCCGCCGAAGATCTTTGCCAGTTGTTTCACAGAAACCAAAGGCTCGCCTGTATTGTGTTGAGGACCTCCCGGTTCTTTCCGGAAGCAGACGACAACGAGGCAGCACGGGAAGCGTTTCCTGAAGAAAATCTTAAGTTGAACGAATACCTATTCCGGCGCGTGGATCTGGAAGATGTGGTGAGCGCGCATCTGGCAGCCGCAGGACGAGCAACCCAGATTGGCTTCGGCCGTTATATCATTAGCGCCACGACGCCTTTCTCAATTCGCGACCTGTTCCAGCTGCGCCTGGATACCCCTTCGGTGGTCGAGCGCTACGTCCCGGATTTTGTTCGAGAGTATGCGCGCCACGGCTGGCGAATGGTTCCGACCATTGATCGCGTCTAGGTGAATCAGAAAGCCCGAACCGAGCTGGGTTGGAAGCCGCGGTACGATTTCAAATTTCTAGTAGACCAGTTGCAACAAGGCAAAGACATACGCAGCCCGCTGGCTCGCCTGGTCGGATCAAAAGGATACCATTCAGAGATATTTGCCGAGGGACCCTATCCGGCAGAAGGAGCTCGGAGCTAGAATCTAGGAGCTAGGAGGAAGGCTATGCGCTCAGGACCTTCCTCGAATAAGCGCTATCACAGGACTGGTGACATCCCATTAGTCCCTTTGGTCCCATCCGAACCACCCCGTATCGAGTGCCCCTCCTAGCTCCTAGATTCTAGCTCCTAGCTCCTTTTTCTGTCCCAGAACCACGGGCTCGTTCGTCGCATCTTTGAATATGAATACTGATTACGGCTTCTTTCATTTGTGTAGCGCGCTGCGATCTCTACGCGAAAACAAAATCAAATCGAGGTTCTGCGAGGCGCCATCAGAGGTTGAAGAAAAGCTCCCGCAGATCAATTATTCGGTACTGACGAGTCTGCCCGTCCATCAGCAGCGCTACCAACAGCACCCGTTCCGCCGGAAGTGTTTTGACCTTGGGATTTCGGCTAGGACCCAATGCCCTGATTACAGTCGCTGACCGGTCTGGAGACTCAGGATTAAATAGGAGAAAAATCGCTTGAGCTCTCAGAAACCGAAAATTGCCGATCCAGAAGACCCTTCCGGAGGTATGGAGTCCGAATATCTGCTGTTGATCCGCAACACCGCGTGGCAAAAGAACTTCTCAGCCGCTGAGATCGATAAGGTCCTGGACGAATTCAGCGCCTGGGTGACCCGCCTGAAGGACGCAGGCACTATCAAAGTCGCTGTTCCTTTAGTGCATCGCGGGAAATTATTTGAGGGTAAAGACGTGATTGTCGACGGCCCCTTTATTGAATCTAAAGAAGCGATTGCGGGTTTGATTATCTTTGAGGCAGAAAGTTTCGAGGCGGCCGTCGAGCTAGCGAAGGGAGCTACCTGCCTAAAGTTCGGGCAAACGCTCGAATTAAGGCCAGTCGCTACCGAAGAACCGGAACGGAGCGCTGCGCGCATAGCCAAAAGCCGATAGGCGCGAAGCGTTGACAAGAATTTAGCCTAGGCTGAGTCTTCGAGGCCTAGTGTCCTGTCCCATAAATAGCATGGCTTTCGTTGCGATCAAAATGGGCCGCCGGCAAGGCGCGAGGAGGGCGCATATCTGAATGGATACGTAACCGACGAGCAACGCAGCCGTCGGCCCATT
>Ga0073928_10000987_pt1 | contig 58163 bp, 51 predicted proteins | sample PaiPotPPA55metaG_FD_76969 | JGI IMG/M metagenome (GOLD analysis project Ga0073928, IMG submission 76969) | Iron sulfur acid spring bacterial and archeal communities from Banff, Canada, to study Microbial Dark Matter (Phase II) - Paint Pots PPA... ... | reverse complement strand
GGCCAGCCATTCAGTCGGATATCCGCTGACGCCAAGACCGTTGAACAACTCGATGGCCGACTTGCACCAGAAGACGAGCCTCTCGGCCCCGTCTCGACAATGGAACCAGCCGCAGGAAAACGGCTCCTTCTGGGCGATCACCACCAGCTTTACGTGGTGACGTTCCGCTAGTCTTGCAGGAGGCGTCCCCCTCCTTCCACGTAAGGGGGGAATGAACCTGCTTTGGTTGCGAGCAGGCGATCTTAGATGACGACACGACACATGCCTGGAAAGTTCAACCGAAAGGTCATCGCAATTCTGATGGTCGTCGCCGGCTCGATTTGCCTTCTTGCCGCTGCCGGATGGTTCGTCTACTCGTGGCATCTCGTCGCAACATCAACGCGAGCGACAGGACAAATCACGGAACTGATCGAGCGTCCCGACGGCAAAGGCGATACGTTCTTCTACCCCGTGTTTACCTATACGGATCCGCACGGAATCGAGCACAGAATCTATTCGAGCGTTGGGTCGTATCCCCCGCCGCACCGCGTCGGCGAGACCGTCACCGTGCTTTATATTCCGGGGTCGGAGCAGAACGCACAAATTGACGATTGGTCATTCATGTGGAGCATCCCGCTGTTGCTCGTGTTTCTGGGCGTCTTCAACACCTCAGTGGGGGGCGTTTTGTTTCTTTGGGGCCGCAAAGGGGGACGGGTTTGATACGTCGCAGTTCGGTCCTATGGATGCGCCTACGGCGAATCACGCCGCTCGCACGGAACTGCAGCGAGCGTGTCCAGCGGGATTAACAATGGGGTTCACCCAAAATCCACATCCGCGATCCGGTGCCGGGTGAGGCCGGTGAGATACAGCTCAGTGAGCGGCTGACGCCCATCCCAGCTCTGCCAGAGAATGATCCGCTGTCGGTCGGCGGAGACGCCAGCGATCAGGTCGGTGGAACCGGCGACGACGCGGAAGCCGCGGTGCGGGCTTTGGTATTGGGTGACGAGCTGGTCGTCGAAGCCGACGCAGGCGACAGGCCCTTCATCGCCGGCCAGCAGGAGGCGGTTGGTGCCGAGCCATGGCAGGCCGCCGGCGGCGCGGACGCGTTGGCCGCGGCGGCCGATGCAGCTCGTCTTTCGCGTCGAGCGGTCCAGCGCGCACAAGGTGCCATCTTCATGGACGACGATCATCTGCCGGTCGTCCGGGAGGATCGCTATGATTTCCGAAGGCGATTCGGTCGATAGCGGCTGTACGTCCTGAAGGTCGGTGACGAACAGCCGGCTGCCGGCGCTGAAGACGAGGGCACCGTCGTCCAGCGCTTGAAGGTTGCGGGGGCCGACGCTCTGAGTGCTGCCGGAGGCGGAAGTGGTCATCGGCTCGCGCGGTCCCAGTCGCTCGGGGCGGAGAGCGGCCGTGGGAGAATCGGCCTGGCCGCGCTCCCATCGGACGATTCCGGCCTCTCCATGTGAGGCGACGAACCCCCGCCCCTCACCCCAGAGGATGACCTGATTGAACCCGAGCGACGATTCGATGCCGCCGTCGCGGTAAAGCTGAGGCTCCGATGGCTTGGCGGGATCTACTACCATGAAGCCCGAGCGCGCCCCGACCAGCAGTCGGCGCTGCCCGTCGATCTGGGCCGCCTGCACGCTCCGCAACGGCCCGAGCGCCGGCGGGAGGGGAATTAGCTGCGGCCGCGGAGGCGAGGTCGTTTGTGCGTCGATCCGCACGAGATACGGCCCGGCCACGGCCCAAAGCCGATCGGCCTGCTGCTCCCTGGCTGATGCCAGCAGCAGCGTCTGCAGGACGGCCCCGCGATCGGCCGGGCTGATCTGCTGGAGCACGCGCCCCGGAGAAAACTGCGGGGTCGAGTCGCGGATCGACTGGAATTGCTTGAGCAGCTCCGCCGCCCGGTGGACGTGCTCGATCTGTCCGGCGGTCTGTTGCTCGGCCAGCGCCTGCTGCATGGCCCGAAGCCGCTGGCGCTGATAACTGGGGCTTTGAACGTCGATGTCGAACGGGGGGAGCAGCTCGACGCCGCACCCGAAGGCGATCGGCTTGGCCGCCGACCGCAGGGCGTCGATCATTTCGTCTTTGATCTCGTCGCCGACCCACTGAACGGCGGTGTGCTTCTGAGCGACCTTGCCCGCGGCGGTGCGGAGTGCCGGCTCGAAGTGATTTGCCAGGTCGTCGTCGGTGAGAGCGTACCTCCCGCCCAGCAACACCTCCTCGAGCATCCGCCGCTCGCTGGCGTCGGGAATGGCCCGGGCGCTGCAAGTGAAGACGGTGCGCAGCTCGTGCCCGTCGCCGGTCAATAGTTCGTTGAGGCCCCAGCGCACGCGCAGCGGCGTCGGCCGGAGTTCAATCCGTCCGTCCTGTCGGCGTGCGAGCTCGTTATCGCGCAGTAACATGCATCGACCCCTGCGGCCGCGGCGGCTCCCGGACCTGCGCGGGAGGCTCCTGCCGCGCGGCACAGCTCATCTCCATATCATACCCATCGGGACGGGTCGTGGGGATATAAAAGAACGTGATGCCCAGAATCGCATAGACCGCCAGCAGCAGCACGCCCTCGAACCAGTTGGTCTCGCCATTGGCTCCGATGACGATGACCACGCCGACGCTCAGGAGGACGGCGGCCACTTCCATGGGGGAGAAGATCAGGTCCAGCCGCCGCGTTCCGTGCACCCGTGCCGCGACCAGAATCCCACTCAGCAGCACCAGAAATGGGGTGGTGAACAGGGCGATCTGAAGGCTGCTTTGATAGGTAATGGCCATCGCGGTGTCCATGTCGTTGCGCCGGGCGAGCAACAGCGCGGTGGATTGCTCGGCGGCGTTGCCGAAGATTGCCAGCAGGACAACGCCGACGAAGATCCGATTCCACCGCATCGACGACGCGACTGCTTCGACCGACCCGACCAGCAACTCCGCCACGGCGGCAATCAATACCGACGCCAACAGCAGTGCCAGCACGCCACGTCGCACCGACCAGCCTCCTTCGGCGCCAAGCCCGCGCGGGTCTTCATCGGATTGCGGCGGCGTGGGGGAATAGATGTGCCGATGCGTCCGCAGCGTGAACAGCAGACCCAGGCCGTAGACGACCAGCAGGACGATCGCCGTCCCGATTGAGACCCTGGCCTCGTGCTCGGCCAGTTGGCTGTCGGACAGACGGAAACTGAAATGGAAGATGGCGGGAAAGAACATGCCGACGACAGCCACCGCCAACAGACCGGAGCTTGTCTGGGCCGAGGCGCGGGAAAACGTCTGCCGCTCGCGGCGCCAGCCGCCGACGACCATCGCCCCGCCGGAAACCAGCAGGAGGTTACCCAGGATCGATCCGGTCAAGGAGGACTTGACGACCTCATTGAGCCCCTTGGTCAGCGCGATGATAGCGATAATCAGTTCGGCGGCGTTTCCGAACGTCGCATTCAGCAGTCCACCCAGGGTGGGACCAGTCCTCACGGCAAGTTGCCCGGTCGCCTCGCCCATGAGCTGGGCCAGCGGGATGACCGCAACGCCGGAGAGCAGAAACGTGATGAGCGGCTCCCACCGCCGAAACGCCGCGGGCCCATCGCCCGCCAGCAAGTAATGAGAGACAAATGCCAGCGGGATGGCGACGTACCCAAGCCGCAGGAAAAGCCGCATCGCCGGTGATTGTGGGTAGGGCGGCGGAAGGCGTCAACTGCCAGTCAACAGCTTCAGACGAACGGCAGAATTCGCGGGGCCCGCTGGCGGATGGCGTCGAGGTAGACGGCTTCGGTCTGCTCCGCCATGACCCGGCGGGTGAATCGCGAGCGCGCGTAGCCGTGCGCCGCCTCGCTCATGCGGCGCGCCAGTTCCCGGTCCGTAAACAACGTTTGCAGCCGCTCGGCTAGCGCGCGGTCATCGCCAAAGGGCACAATGAAGCCGGTTTTTCCGTCGACGATCTGGTCGCTGGCGCCGGCAGATGGAGTGCGCAACGGGACCAGCCCGCAGAGCATCGATTCGACGATGACCAGGCCGAAACCTTCCGTCGTGCTGAGTAGAACTGAGGCATCCGACGCCCACATCACCCTTCGGCTGTCGCCGTGGCCAAGCAGGCGGATGCGGTCGGCAACGCCGGACTCTCGAGCCTGATGCTCGATTCTCCGGCGGTCCGCGTCTGTGCCCGCGCCGGCGCAGAGCGCGACCACGTCGATCCCCCGCTGCCGCAATGCCGCCAACGCGGCGATCAGCAGGGCATGGCCCTTGCGCTCCTCGAGGACCGCGATGGTGCAGACCACCCGGTCCGCGTCGCCCAATCCGAACGCACGACGCGCATCGGCGCGCTCGGCGGGGGTCGGCGGGCGAAACCGCTCGTCATCGACCCCGTGCATAATCGTCCGGACACGGCGCCGGGGCAGGCCCAGTCCGTCTACCAGCAGCCGGGCCATGTCCGTGCTGATCGCGATCGTGGACTGGCCGAACGCCTTCGGCAAGAGCCGGCTGCCCAGCCGCGCCAGACGGACCTTATTGGGCCCGAGCGTTTCGAGGTGCAGCGTTGAGACGGTGGGAATCTCGTGCCGCCAGCCGACGATCCCGGCCCAGGGGCAAAGGGTGGGGGCGTGGACATGAAGCAGCTCCGGGCGGAAGCGATGGACGATTCGATCCAGCGCCGCCAGCGTTTCGGCGGCCGCCCTGGCGTTGGCCGCGGTGAGCCCGTACAGCGGGAATGGGGCCTGAAAGAGGGTTACGCCCGCAGCTTCGAACCATTCGCGTCCCATCGGCGTGCCCGCGTCCAACTCCCGGGCGACGATCCCCACCTCCCATTGACGCGCCTGCAGCCCGCGCGTCAGCGTCATCATGTGTCCGCCCACCCCAGACAGGTTCAACTTGTGAGACGCGAACAGAACGCGTTTGCCTCTGAACCTCCCGGGGGCCATCGTCCGATCATGCTAACTGGTCGTCCATCGCCCGTACAATGCGTCGCATGAAGCGGTTCGGACAGGGAATCGAGGTCGATCGGACCCGCCCGCACATCTTCCATCGCGACTACGTAGCCCTGCGGGTGCTGACCGAGGGCGTGGCTTGCTTTCTGGATCGCTTCGGGCATGAACTGGCCGGGGGAACGGTGCTGGATCTGGGCGCTGGCGATTCCCCGTATGCGGCGATGTGTGAAGCCCGCGGCCTTCGTGTGGTTCGGGCCGATATTGCGCCGACGGCAACGAATGTTCTGCCGATCGACCCGGCAACCAGCCGCGTTCCTCTGGACGCCGATTCAATCCAGGCGGTCCTCAGTACGCAGGTCCTCGAGCACGTGTCTGACGTCCCGGCGTACTTGAACGAGGCATACCGCGTGCTCTGCCCAGGCGGCCTGCTGTTTCTCACCACCCACGGGAATTTCGTGCTCCACCGCCATCCGCAGGACCTGTGGCGGTGGACGATTGACGGCCTGCGCTTGCAGATCGCCCGATGCGGATTCGAAGTTGAGAGTGTGGTCCCGCGCATCGGGATGCTGGCGACCGCGACCCACCAGCGCGGGATTGCACTGGGCGCCCTCACGCGGCGGCTGCCCGGCACCGGGTATCTTCGGCCATTTATTTATTTGTATACGAATCTCCGAATGCTGCTGGAGGAGCGGTTGACGCCCGCTGCCGCCACCGAGGCCTTACCCGAGCTGCTGCTTGCCACGGCTCACAAACCGTTCGATCGCTCGTGACTGGGCGGGAGATTGGCTTTATAGTGGCGAACGTGAGGCTGTGATCGCATCAACTTTTTCAACACCTCTCTTTGGCGCGCTGAAAGCATACTCGCGGATGGCCCCGACAGGCCGCGGGGGCTTTCGGCTGGCCCGGCTCGCGCGCCGGGCGCTGCCGAAAGAGCAATGGCAAGGCCAATTCCACACGCCCGACGGCCTTTGGCTTCGACTCGACCTGGGGACCTACCCGGACTGCTGCATGGCGTTCGGATTGTACGAATTGGACACGGCCCGGCTGATTCGCCGACTGCTCAAGCCCGGCGGGTGGTTCGCCGATTGCGGCGCCAACATCGGCTATTTCACGCTGCTTGCCGCACGGAGAGTCGGTCCGGAGGGCCGTGTCGATGCTTTTGAGCCGGACCCAATCAATCGCCGGCGCCTCGAGCAGCACCTGGCCGAGAACGCGCCGCTGCCGCAGGTCCGCATTCATCCCGTTGCCGTGGGAGCCCAGGCCGCGACGACAGAGCTGTTTCACCCCAACGCCGGCGCGACCAATCATGGAACGGCCAGCACCTACCGGTCGCTGACGGCCGACGCCACCGACGTGTCGGTCTTCCCCATCGATGTTGCGCGGATGGAGGATGAACTCGGTGGCGTTCCGGACGTGATCAAGCTCGATGTCGAGGGGGCAGAATTGGCGGCGATCGAGGGGGCATCCGACTTGCTGTCGAGCGAAAAGCCACCGGCGCTCATCGTCGAGCACAATCCCGCGACGGCTGCCGCCGCCGGATACCCGCCATCGGAGATCATGTGCCGGCTTCAGACCGTTCAACCGCGATACCGCCTGTTTGAGATCGGCTGGCGGCTCCGAGCGATTGCGTCGCCGCACCACCTGGATGCGCTGCCGCGGGAGTGCAACCTGCTGGCGATTGTGTGAGGCGGGCCTTACTTCTGCTGCCCCGAGCTTTGCTGCTGCTGTTGTTGTTGCTTCCGGGCGGCGTGCTCGCGCAGTGCGTTATGGATCAGCTCGGCGGTAATGATGGCAGACACCTGCTGCTTGAGCACTTCGCGCACCTCCTGCGGCGTTTTGTATCTCCCGGACTCGATGCCCGCCGTCGTGTCGGTCATCACCTTCTGGATCTTCGGGACGACCGACTGAAGTTGCTCCCGCTGGCGGAAGGTGCTCAGGTCAACTTTCCAGTCGCGGTCGACTTTCTTAAGTTTGAGGGGGTCTTGCCGATCGCGGCCGCCGATGCTGGCGGTCTGGCCGTCAACGTGCTCTTCCCCCTCTTCGATGTGATGTGCGAAGTCCGACTGCACGTCCTGGGTGGCCTGTTTGCCCGGCTCGCCAAACTTGGCGACCGCCGCCTCCTGCAGCTTGTGGCCGGCGTCGATCAAATGCGACAGGGACTCGATGATCTTGTAGTCCTCTTCCTCGCCGATCGAGACGGCCTTCACCGTGGCCATGTCCCCGCACTGCACGGCGACGGCAAAGGCCGACGCGGACTTCTTTGGCGTCGACAGGTCGGGTTTGTCCTCCGCCCCGGCCGGCGCCGAATAAGCCAGCAGGCACGCGAACAATGCCGTGATCCGACCGCACGATTTCCCAATCATTTCACGCTCCTGGCTTGTTCTCATTCGACCCGGCAGGGCTACGGTACGACCTTAGAAAGTGATGGGCAAGCCCTCGATGATGGCGCGAAGATGAAGCAAACTTGAGCGATCCGGCCTCGGCGGTTCAAATCCCACTTACCAGGCTCAAGGGCCGAAAGGAATTGGGATGAGGCGCGCGATCGCGGGCTTGCTGGTCGTCTGTCTCGGCGCGACGGCGACGGGGCAGACGGCAGACGAGGAGCGGTTTGATCGGCGGATGGAGCAGTTCCGCCGAGAGACCCGCTTCCCGTCCGCCCAGTCCGCGCCCGTCGGGCAGCAGATGCTGTTTCAATACGGCGCCTATGCCGAGTTCGATTACTTTTCCCTCGACGACCGCAACCACGACAATCACGGCGGCCGCGAATACTCCCTCACTGGCTACGCCCGCGCCGACCTTTGGGACGCCCACGAGTTTTTCGTTCGTGCCCGCGCCGACTACCGCACCTTCAACGATGGGGACAGCTTCAACGGCAAGGGAAACCAGTGGGTGCAGCCGGCCCTCGAGCGGGCCTATTACCGTTTCGACCTGCGCAGCCAGGTCAGCCATTCGCAGGGCAAGCTGCTCGACTGGGATGTCTCGTTCAAGGGCGGCCGCGACCTAAGCTACTGGGCGAACGGCCTGGTGGTGAGCGAAGTGCTCGACGGCGGCGTGATCGACCTGAGCTACCACAAGCTGAGCCTCGAAGCCATCGGCGGGATTACGCCGGGCCACACCGTCGACTTCGACACCTCCCGGCCCCACTTTGACGACAATACTCGCCGCGGCATCTTCGGCGGAATGCTTTCGATGCAGGTGGGAGAGCATCACCCGTTCGTGTACGGCGTCGTCGAGCGCGACTACAACGATGACGTCGCCCGGCTGCACGCGGCTGGTCCGGCCGGAAGCTCGCTCGTCAGCACCCGCTTCGATTACAATGCCGATTACCTCGGCGCCGGCTCGACCGGCGCCCTGACCGACCGTCTCAGCTACGGGTTGGAGGTCGTCTACGAAGGCGGCACCAACCTGTCCAACAGCTTCATATCTAGTGGCGGAGCGCTCTCACCCGTTCCGCAGACCACCGACAACATCCGCGCCTATGCCGGCGATTTGCGGCTCGACTTCACGCCCGGCGACGTTAACCGTTCCCGGTTCAGCGGTGAAGTCCTGCTGTCCAGCGGCGACAGCGATCGGCTGGTCACCAACGCCACGCTCGGCGGCAACCGACCTCACACGCCCGACCTGGCCTTCAACACAGTGGGCCTGATTGATACCGGCGTGGCCTTCAATCCCGTCCCTTCAAACCTGACCATGTTTCGCGTGGGCGCTTCGACTTTCCCGCTTCCGCAGACGGACTTCCTGCGCCGGTTCCAGATCGGCTCGGATTTGTTTGTTTATCTGAAGACCGACGTGAAAGCCCCGATCGAAGAGCCGACGCTGGCCCGACGATATCTGGGCCTCGAGCCGGACTTTTACGTCAACTGGCGGATCACCAGCGACGTCACATTCCTCGCCCGCTATGGCGTGTTCTTCCCCGGCGACTCGATCCGGTCGAGCCATGCCGTCCGTCAATTCCTTTTCATGGGGGTGAACGTTGCGCTTTAGGTCCCTGCCTGTATTGGCGGTTCTTTCAGGCGGCTTGCTGGCCGGGTGCGCCCCCGCCCACGTTCCCGAGCCCGTGACGGTAAAATACGGCGCCAACGACGATAACGCGCAATTTGAGTTCTGGCGGCAGCTCTCCGAACGGCCGCTCACCAGCAACGACGAGGCCTTTCACGGCCTGCTGCTGTACCTCTATCAGAAGGATCCTGTGAGCGACTACGCCGCGCGAGTCAGGCTGCTGAAAGACCGGGCAATGTTGCCCGCCAGCTTCGACCGGCCGGGGGACGAGGCGGTGAGCCGCGGCGTCCTGGCGGTGGCCGTCGCCCGGGTCCTGAAGATCAGGGGCGGCTTGATGATGCACCTGACGGGCAACAATCCGCGCTACTCGCTGCTGGAGCTTCAGGACATGGAGTTGTTCCCGCCCAGCAGCGAAAATCAGACGTTTTCTGGTGGCGAGTTCGTCGGGATCATCGGTAAAATGGAAGACTATCAGCACGGGGACACCGGCAAGCTGCCTGCGACCGATCTCGGGCCGCCGGCGGCGGGGACGCGGTGATCCGATCATACTCGAATGGGGAACGCGCCATGTCGCGACGGACAGTGCATTGGATCGTGAGTTGTCTCGTGCTGCTGTCCGCCCATGGGACGGGATGGGCGCTGCAAGCGACTCAACCTCAGTCCTCGCAGCCGGCTTCCAACCCATCCGGGCTGCCGGAGGGCCCGCTCCAAATCTTCGTCACCAGGGTCATCGGCAAGGTCCAGTACCGCACGCCCGACAGTGACAAATGGCAGTTCGCCAAAGAGGGAATGGAACTGCCGGAGGGAACGGAGTTCAACACCATCCCGTTTTCGCGCCTCCAGTTCCGCATCCTGCCGGACCAGGTCTTTGCCGTTGACCGCGTCACTCGGGTGAAGGTCATCCGGGCCAACTTCCGCAGCGGAAAGCTGATCACCGAGGCGGGAATGGAATTCGGCCGGGTGCGTTACGATATCGAAGGGGCCGGCGTCGAGCACGACGCGACCATCCGAAGCCCCAATGCGACGCTGGCGGTCCGCGGGACGCAGGTGAGCCTGTACGACCAGCCGCCCTTTGTACCGCAAGCGATCAGCCTGACCGGGCGAGCGCAGTTTCGAGATGCCCGCAAAGCGGTCGCGTTTGGTGGAAAGGGCCGCACGACCGTCGTCAGCGCCGCCGCGCCGTCCGCGGCCCAACTGGCCCTGGCCCAGGCCGTGGAGGACCCCGATCTGCAGCGGGCCCGCACGCCATCCGAGGCAGCGCTGATCGCGCAATTCATCTCCCGCGGGTCGATCCAATTCTTCGATCAGACGCGCGGCATCGAGGTGATCCGCGGCGGCGTGCCCCCGGCGCCGCAGTCGCTCGCCCGCACGCTGCCGGGGTTGAGCGTGTTCCTCTCCTGGACGGGGAACGCCAACCTCGACCTGAGCGTCGGCGTGCAGAGTAACAACGAGTTTCTCTACCCTGTCGGCGGCTTGAACCGCTATCCCAATCGCGACTTCATCCCCTTCGATCACCAGGGCGGGCCGCACGGAGGTGTCGAGCTGGCCTCGTTCCCGCGGATCACCAACTCGAACGTGAACGAGCTGCTGTTCCTGGGCGCCAGCCACATCTGGGGCAAACCCACCGACATGACCTTCAGCGCATTCCTCAATGGCAAGCCGGCGATGCTTTTCGATCTGAGCCAACTGCAATGCGTGCCGACGATCAGCGCCACGCTGGGCCCGGGTGAGGCCCAGGCCGCCGAGCTTCCACTCGGCCAGGAAGCACTGCTGATGTGCCTGGCCGGCGTCGGCAACTTGCCGCTCTCGGCGTCCGTCGGCCAGGGGGCGCCGTCCTCGTCATCTCGATCCGCTCAAGCTCGATCGGCTCGGGTCGCTGCTTCACCGCGTCATGCCGTTCCCACACCCACCGCAGCTCGCTGCCTGACACCGCGCAGTGGTCGATAAGGCCCTCCCATCAGCGATGTCTCGCACATCTCACTGCGGGTAATACTTGTGCCGATCGAGATCGTAATCGAGGCGGGGATCGCCGACGACGATCGTGTGCCGGTTGGGGCCCCGGGAGAAGAAGTCCCGCTGACCGTTTCGCAGGTAAATGGTGTCGATGCCTGAGCCGCCGAAGACGGTATCGTTCCCTGGCCCGCCGACGAACGTGCTGAACGGGCCATAGGCGCCATAGATGGTGTTGCTCCCCCCGTCGCCGAAGATCCGGACATTGGCGCCGTAAGTGGCAAATAGCGTGTCGTTACCCGCGCCGCCGTAGATGACGGCGTTGTTGGAGCAGAAGATGCGATCGTTTTCGCCGCGGAGGTATTCACCGGACGGCGACCCGTCCAGGGCGACGCGGACGTTCGTCGCGCGATGAGAGAAGTCGAAGGCGTTGTCGATGCCGGCGCCGATGAGGACTTTATTGCCGGAGGGGGCGCCGCCCATGTAGAAGAAATCGACCCCCCCGCCGCCGCGGATCGTGTCGTTCCCGTCGCCGCCGTCGAGGAACGCGAAGGTGGTAACGGCCTGGGAGCCGTCGGGGTTCTCCAGCTCGATGTCATCGCTGCCCGGCCCGCCATTGACGGCGACGCCCAGCGGCAGTTGGGCGGCGTTGTAAACGCCAAGCGAATGGCCATTGACGTTGACGACGATATTCGGCCCGATCTGCCGCAGGTTCATCGTGTCGTTGGAGACGGTCCCGAGGACGACCAGCAGTCCGCCGGGGGCGATGTATGCCGCCGGTGCGGCGCCGATGGGTGCCGCGGCGGCGTCGAGGTAGGGGTTGCCCGATGAGACGGTGGGCGTGACCGCGGCCGCCGTACGGGTGCCGGGCGTGCGGCCTCGCGAGGCAATCGGCCGGGACGCCGCCGCCGGCGCTGGTACGGGCGGAGCGGGCGCGCCCGGCTTGGCGGGGAGCGGATTGTAGTCGTACTCACAATTGAGGATCAGGTCGTTGGGGTCGCTCTCGTAGGTATCGAACCCGGGGCCGCCGTCGACGGTGTCGCGGCCGCCGCCCCCGTTTACAAAGATGTCGTTGCCGGGCCCGCCGGACATGTAGTTGTTGCCCGGCCCGCCGATCAGCAGGTCATCGCCAAGTTCCCCATACATCTGGTTGTTGCCGGAGCCGGCGATGAGGGTGTCGTTGCCGTCACCGCCGTACATGGTGTCGTTGCCGTTTCCACCGACGAGGCGATCGTCGCCGGGGCCGCCGTACAGAAGTTGATTGCCTGTGCCGGCGTAGAGCAGGTCATTGCCATCCCCGCCGTCGAGGGTTTGCTGGCCGGTGCCGCCGTAGAGCGTGTCATCCCCGATCCCGCCGGAGAGAGATTGATTGCCTTTGCCACCGATGAGCAGGTCGTTGCCTTCCTCGCCCAGGAGCAACTGATTGCCGTCGCCCCCTTGCAGGGTGTCATCACCCGCTCCGCCGATGAGGGTTTCGTCTCCGAGGCCGCCGATGAGCAGGTCGTTGCCGTCGCCGCCGTCGAGGAAGTCCCCGCCGCCCAGCCCGCCGTGGAGCGTATCGTCGCCCGGTCCGCCGAGCAGGATGTTGTTCTTACCGGTGCCGGCGTAGAGCAAGTCGTTGCCCGGGCCGCCGAGGAGGATGTCGCTTCCGGCCCCGCCGCGAAGGGTGTCATCGCCGGCGTCGCCTTCGAGCGTGTCATTGCCGGCGCCTGCGACAATCGAGTCGTTGCCGTCGCCCCCGATGAGCGATTCAGGCCCGCCCCCTCCCAGGATCGTGTCGTTCCCGGCGCCCCCGTCCACGGTGGCCGGCGCCGTAACTGAGGCCGCGAGGCTGATGAAATCGTCCCCTCCCAGACCCTGCACCGAGACCTGCGCCACCTTCGCGGCGTCGAATGTCGACCTAGCGCCGTTCACGTCGACAGTTAAAACGTTGCCGCTTTGAGTGAGGACGATCCTGTCCGCCTGCTCGGTCCCGGCGACGCTCAGCACGCCGGTGGCGGGATCGAGCGACGCCGACAACAGATACCGGCGTTCAAGCGATTCCAGCATGTGCCGCGTGTGCCACAACGTGCCGCCTCCGACCTTGCGTTATTTGGTACAGCCGAACTCGGCTCCGTCTCCGATCTAGTGCAACCGCCTATGGCGGGCTCCCCATGTGGCACAGCCGCCCTCGGCTGTGTTCCCCATGTGGCACAGCCGCCCTCGGCTGTGTTCCCCATGTGGCACAGCCGCCCTCGGCTGTGTTCCGCCAGAGGCGGAAATCTCACGACTGATTTCGACCTTCGGTCGAACACAGCCGAGGGCGGCTGTGCCACAAGCACGACCACAAGATGGTTATAGCCTCTGCCCGGTCTCAATCCCATTGCCCTCTTTGGGGCCATCGACACATGGGGAAGGTCCGATAATAGTTCGGGCGAAATGTTCCGTTTACGTTATGCGCGGCAGCATCAGAACAGTATCAACCGCTCGTTTCCCCCGGAATTTCGTTGCAAGGACGCGGAAACTTGGGTAATTTCATTGGCGGCCTCGGCCCGATGGGCCGGGTCAGGTCCGGGCCTCATTCACGTTAGCAACGGTACGAGTTTGTCTGCGCGTGCGATGGTGCGGCCCTGAGCGCCGCGCGGTCGGGCGGAGGATGCAATGCGACAGATGTGCAAGCCGCGGGACTCCGGCCAGCTTGGGACGGTGCGCCGCGCTGCCGCATCGGTCATGGAATCGCTCGAGCGGCGGACGTTGCTTGCCGCCGTCTTCTTCAGCGCCCAAGGCGATGGCACGAACTGGACGGACCCGAAGAACTGGTCGACCGGCGCTCTTCCCCAGCCGGCCGACGATATCACGATCAACACCGGCGATCGGCGCACGATCACGCTCGCCTCGGGGGCGCAATCCATCCACAGTTTAATCAGCAGCAATCCCATCCAACTTTCCGGCGGCTCGCTGGCCGTCGCGGCGAGCGTACAGACGTCTCAGGATGTCTCTGTAGCCGGCGGAACGCTTATCGGCGGAACGTATGGCGGGCAGGGGCGCATCGTTGCCTCCACCGGTGCCTTCGACCACATCGCCGCCAACCTCAACATCCTCGATGTCAACGCCAGCGGTGCGCCGCCGCTCCAGGTCGTCAATGGGCTGACCGTTAACGGGTTGTTCACCATAGGCAGCGCGACGTTTAACGTCATGCCGGGGACCGTCGATTTTAGCGGAAGCCAGACCCTTGGCGGCTCCGGCCAGGTGCAACTGGTTGACGCGCGAAGTTCGCAGATCGCAGTCATGGGCGCCGCTGCTCCCGCCACGCTCACCATCGCGCCGGGGGTGACGGTTCATGGCCAGGGCATCCTGACCAGCGGTTCCGCCGACACCCTCGTCAACCAGGGGACAATCGCCGCGGATGTCGCGCAACAAACGCTGAGCATCACCGCTTCCACGTTCATCAATCAGGGAACGCTGAAAGAGGCGAACGGTGGAATCCTGAGCATCAACCCCGCCGGAGGTAATGGCGCCGTTCAGTTCACCGGCGGCGCCAGCGTCATCAACGGATCGCTCAACGTGGCAACGCTATCAATCAGCGGCGGGCAGGTGACGATCAACAGCAGCACGCCGGCCTTCATCAAGACGCTCACGCTGTCCGGCGGAACGCTGGATGGCACCGCCGCGATCAACCTGACCGGCAATGCGTCCACCTGGACGGGAGGGTCGCTGGCGGGTACCGGAACGATGACCGTGCAACAGGGAGGCGTTCTATCGGTCAGCACCAGCGGGACGCTGACCAGCACGCGGCCGCTCAACGTCGCCGGCACGCTCAGGCTCTCTTCCGGCACGCTGGAGCTGGACGGCAACGGCACACATTCCGGGACCCTTTTGCTCCTGGGCACGCTCGCCATCGGCGGCGCCGCCCAGCAGGACATGCTCCCCACGTCCGCTTTGGTTGGCACGGGAACCCTCGAACTGAAGAATTCAGCCAGCGCGTTGATCCAAGGCGCTTACAGCCTGACCGATACAATCGTCAACGACCAGGCTTCGTTGACCTTCGAGGGGCATAGCGCGATCACGGAAACGTTGCACGTGAACGGCGGGACGCTGATCGTTGGCGCCCCAAAGTTCCCCGCGGCCGCCCGCGCTGCAATCCCGGCACAGGCGCCGCCGGATTCGCTGGAGGTAGTGCTCAAGAGCGTGATCGCCGGGTCCGTCGTGGTGATGCCGGGATGGCAATTGGTGGACGACGGGGACCTCCTGTTCACCGGGTCGGCGGGCCCGTCGGTGGCACTCGAGTCCGACGTCAGCACGCCGGGCCAGATGCAGGTTGGAGGAAACCTGTATTTCAGCGGCGGCTCGGGGATGGCGTCGATCCGCTCCGACGGCGCCGCCGCGCTTCCTGGGCAGGTACACCTGACCGGGGCCGCTCCCGAATTCCTGGTCGGCCCGTCGCTGACGCTGTTGGTCTCCGCCCCGGTCGATGGGGCGTCGGCCCATCTGGACGACGGCGGGCTGCTGGAGCTCGCGGGCCCCAATACTTTCGGCGGCGTGATGGTGGGAGACGGCAAGCTCCAGGCGGACAGCCCCGCCGCACTGGGCGCCGGGGCAATCACGTTCACTGGCGGCACGCTCGTCCTGCACACCGCGTTGCCGATTGCCAATGCTCTGACGGCCGCCCCGACCGACAGCATCTCGGTGGACGTGGAAATTCCGTCCGCCCAAATCACCGGCGCGATCACCACGGGGGTCGCTTTGAATGTCATGGGCGTCGGGACGCTTCTGCTGTCCGGCGCGGTCACGCTTCAACACGACCTGGTGGTCCATAATTCAACTGACGTGACGATCACCGGCGCGATCTCAGGCGCGTTCGGCTTGCAGGAAACCGGCCCGGCCAACCTGGCGCTGGCCAGCCCACCGGCTCCCGGTCCCGCCAATCCGAACACCTATAGCGGGCTGACGCAGGTGTTCGGCGGGACGCTGCTCCTGAGCAAGCGGGCCGGTGTGGCCGTTCCGAGTGATCTGTCGATCGTCGGTCCCGGCACCGTCCGACTGACGGCCCCGGGCCAAATCGCTGCCGGGTCAAACGTCACCTTCGACGCCACCGTTGGACCGGCCACCCTCGACCTGAACGGCAACGCCCAGACGCTCGCTTCCGTGCAGATCGGCCCCGGCTTCACGCCGCCAAGTCCGCAAAACGATGTGCTGAACGTCGGCGCCGGCGCATTGACTCTCGGCCACGCAATTGCCAACTCGATCGGCACTCTCTCGATCAACACGGCCGGCGGCGGGCAAGTGAACCTCGGCGCCGGCAGCCTCTCGATCGTCTACGGGTCAGGCCCCGACCCCGCCGCCACGATCCGCTTCTACCTCGCGAGCGGCTACGCCGGCGGAGCATGGAGCGGCCCGGGCCTCATGACCAGCGCCGGTCTTGCCCTCGGCTATGCCGATGCCGCGGACGGCATCGTTGCCGGCCTCGCTCCAGGCACGCTTCTCGTCAAGTACGCCCGCCCCGGTGACGCCAACCTCGACGGACAAGTCAACTTCGCCGACCTGGTCAACCTCGCCCGCCATTTCGGCAAAACCAACGCCGGCTGGGACCTCGGCGATTTCGACTATGACGGGAAGATCGGGTTCAGCGATTTCGTCACGCTGGCGCGCAATTTCGGCAAGTCCGCCCTCTCGGCCGCGGTGTTCGCCTCCGCTGCTGCCCTAGTGAAGGCGAGTGTAATGGCGGGCGACTCGTTGCCTCTTGATCCATCCACGTTTCTGAGGCGCAGGAGAACGCGCTGACCCTCCCACTCGTCGTCGTGAATCCGATGATACTCGTTCCTGAGGACCGCAGTTAACTTTCCTGAGCGCCCGTAATATGTTCTCTCAGTGCCTGAATGACCGCGAGGGCTGCTGGCTCCAGGTTCGGTTGAATCGCGGCCTGGTAGGCGCTCTTCAACTCGTCCAGATTCCTGATCGTCTTTTCCTTTTCGCTCTCACCGCCCGCGAAGATGAGGAAGAAGTCGATCCACGCGTGGACAGGTATGCCGCAGAGCCGGTCATCGAGAATGCGGGTGAGGTAGTCATCCATGATCCCGATGCGGGCGATTCGCCCAAAGTTTCCTCCTTTGTCCGAAGCCGGGGAGTCGGAGATACTGTCGCTCTTCTTGGGATAGGTACTCGGCGTGACGGTCGGGGAATGGATGGTAGTGTCGGATTTGGCTCGACGAATGTGCCGCCACCAATAGTTCCGGTACTCGGCGATATATTTGGATTGTTCGATGTAAGGTTCTAACGCCTTTGGCCTGCCAGAAAGCACGCCCGGCAAATTCCACGGCACCACCACGAACAAATCCCATGGGTTGATGGCGGCCGGCGTTACTTTGAACCGCAGATTGGGCATTTTCTCCTTGGCGAGCAAGTACCAGCCCTTGAGCTCTATTCCGATGATCACTTCGTGGTCGGCAGGATCAGCTTTCCGAAGCACTACGTCAGGGTACTGCTGCGGTTGTCGGACGAAGTGGTACAGTTTGTAGTTGCCGTCGTCCCAAATTTCGCGTAGCCGGTTGAGTGTGGCGACGACCTGATCCTCGATGATCGCACCCACAACCTCGCTCATCGTGTAAATGTCGAGAACTGACAGATGATCGATCTGCATGTCGGTCTCAAAGTGGACCGGCAGTGCTTTAAGTGCAGCGATGATGCGATTTCGAAGGGGCGCGTGTCTCCAAGAGGAGGGGATGGGTGTCCTGTCGGGTGGTTGCGGCGCGCTCGGACTCGGAGCCGAAGCCGAACTCTGAGTCAGACTCGCGTTCTGGGAAGAGCTTTTCGGTCTTTTGGCCATCGGCGTCTGCCAGCCTCCTCGCCGCGGCGGCGAAGAACTTCGGGTTAATCTCAGCGGCGAACCCCCGTCGTCTCGTCATTCCTGCGGCCACGGTGGCCGAGCACAGACCACCGAAGGGTTCCCATACGACATCGCCTAGGTCAGTGCTCGCCTCAATGCATCGAACCATCAGGATCAACGGCTTCTGGTTCATGTGGACGTAACCGCCGCGCGCTTTAACTCGCTCGCCATTGCGCACGGCAGGTACCTGCCAGACGTTGGTAATTCCGTTCTTGAAGTTGAATTTCGCCCGCATCCCCCCCCATTCCTCGCGGCTCAGCCGCCGTTTGCCGTCAGCAGAGAAATATGGACGACCCTCGGCCCTGCCATGTCTGTTCGCATAACTCGCGAGCATCTCAAAGGCTTCCGGCGGGGGATAGTACCAGAGATGACACTGAGTGAAATATTTGCGGGTCGCGGCGTTCTTCACCCCGCACGCCTCGTTCGTCTTGTTCAGGGGCAGCCCGGACCGAAGCCACTCTGACCTGAGCCACTCCTTCATGGACCGCGGTCCTGTTGGGGACGGAAAGATGGCCCGCTTAGTGTATTGGACGCACACTTCTGTTGTGACTGGGAACTTCCGGAGCGTCGAACCGTTCGAATTCCCGGCGACGTGGGCCATCCCCTTATCCCAGATGTGGCAGTTGCGGTATTCCCAACCATACCGTGCGAGCACACCATGCACTTCCGCCCAGCCCAATTCGCTATTCCAGAACCAGAGCGTCGTCTGGGGCGTGGAGTACTTCGACCATTTCTCGATGTGTGGTTCGTACCAGTCGGCGAGCCTCTGCGGTTCCTTGAGGTCGCCTGGATAGCTCGACAGGCCGTACGGTCCATCCGAGATGATCGCAATGGGCGTCGGCCACTTGCCGTAAAAATCTATCGCATTGCCGAGTTCAATCTGCGTCACGTTGCCTCCAATCGTAACAGAAATGGGCAGGAGCCGTCCAAGTGACACGAGCCACTCGACGAATTGTACACACTAGAGTGTACCACGGGCATGAAGAAGCTGTCCACCCTGGTGCATAGGCGGTGCGTTCCTAAAATCTCCGGATGCTCGATCTCGATAAGTTGCGCGCGCGAGTACGGGCCATGGGCGAGGCGGGCATCAGCCAGATCGAGATCGCAAAACGGGCGGGTATGTCGAAACAGCGGCTGGCGAACATCCTGGCGGGGCGGCCGGGTACATCCAATGTCAAACTTGAGACCCTTGGCTCTTTGGCGAGTGCTGTCGGCGTTGAACCGAAGGAGTTGATGAAATGACACGCCGACAATTACATTTTCCGCCTACAATGCTCGCGTCGGAGCGCGGACCATGCCGGAACCGGCCCAGCACAAGCAGCCTCCATCGGTCGAAACGGACCCGCGCTTCCCCAGCGGAGAATGGAAAGGGTTCTGGCTCCAGCGGGGCTTCCCCGGCCGTCAATGGATGCGGCTGGTGATGCAATTCACCGGAGGCCTGATCACCGGCGAAGGAAGCGATTGCGTCGGCCAGTTCGTTCTCCGCGGCACCTATGACCTGGAAGACGGCCGCTGCGCCATCACCAAGACTTATCTTGGCCGGCACGCGGTCCATTACAACGGCAGCAACGAGGGTGACGGTAAATGGCTCTGGGGATTGTGGAAGCTCCGGACGGAAACCGGCGGCTTTCATCTCTGGCCCAGGGGCGAGCCGGACCCCACCGGATCCGACCTCGCCGCCGAGAAAGAGCTCCCGGCCGAACAGAAGGTTCGCCTCGATCTCGTTCCCGTCTAGAGCGGGGCATGCAAAAGTGCATAGCACGCTCCAGGATCAACTTTCATCTGCCACACTGGTAACATCGATCATGCACATTCGCTTCTTCGCCTCCATCCGGATCTGGGTTGCCGTGTGGTCGATCGCGATGGTCCTGGGCGCGAACACTATCGCGGCCGAGTGGCCGCAATACCGCGGCCCCGAGCACAACGGCGCCACCCCGGAGAAAATTGATACTCACTGGCCGACCGCCGGCCCCAAAGTCGAGTGGAAGATTCCGCTCGGCTCGTCCCTGGGCTCGTTCATCACCGGCGGCGGCAAGGTCTTCGTGTACGAGATGAGGGGCGACAAAGAAGCCTGTTTTGCCCTCGATCCGTCGACGGGCAAACCGATCTGGTCCACCGATGTCGACAAGTCCATCTTCGACAAAGATGGCGGCGACGGGCCGCGCTCCACCCCGGCGTTCAGCGACGGCCGGGTTTACCTGCTTAGCACGTATCTCACGCTCGCATGCCTGGACGCCTCGGACGGAAAGGTGCTCTGGTCGCACGACCTGAAGGGGGAGTTCGGCGGCAGCGCGCCGCACTGGGGCAACGCCGCCTCACCGCTGATTGATGGGGACATGATCTTCGCCTGCGGCGGCGGCCGCGGACAGTCGCTGCTGGCCTTCGAGAAGGCCACCGGCAAGCTCGCGTGGAAGTCCCAGGATGACGCTCCGACCCACGCCTCGCCGATTCCAGCCGACCTGCTCGGCGTGCACCAGATCATCTTCTTCACGGTCAAAGGGCTGGTGTCGGTCGATCCGAAGACGGGCGATGCGCTCTGGCGCGCCGCGTTCCCGTTCCGCGTTTCGACCGCGGCCTCGCCGGTCGTCTGCGGCGACGACATCGTCTACAGCTCCGCCGGGTATGGCGTGGGGGCCGGCGCGTTCCGCGTCGCAAAGCAAGGCGGCCGGTTTACCGTCTCCCCACTCTGGCGCAATCCCGGCGGCGACATCAATCACTGGTCCACCCCCGTCTACAAGGACGGATACCTCTACGGCCTCTATGGCTTTAAGGAGTTCCACACCGAGCCGCTCAAGTGCATCGACGTGATGACCGGCGACGAGAAATGGTCCAGGCCCGGCTTCGGACAGGGCCAGGTCCTCCTCGTCGACGGCAACCTGCTGGTGCAGGGCGATACCGGGCAACTGGTCCTGGCCAGGGCTTCGCCCGAAAGCTATCAGGAGATCGCCCGATTCCATCCCATCTCCGGCAAGTGCTGGACCGACCCCGCCGTCGCCAACGGTCACATCTACGTCCGCAGCCAGACCGGCGGGGCATGCCTGGATGTGACGCCGGGGAAATGAACCCCACGGACGCTCACTCCAGCACGCTCGCACCCGCCGTGGCGGTGGTCGCGAAGACGGTGGGGCGCTTGTGAAAGCGAGGCTCGTAGCTGCTGGTGAGGTGCGCGATAAGAGACTCGACCGCGCGGGGCTGGGCCAGGGCGACGATGCACCCGCCGAAACCGCCGCCGGTCATTCGGGCGCCGTAGATGCCTTTCACTTTCATCGCTTCCTCGACCAGGAAATCGAGTTCCGGACAGCTCACCTCGTAATCGTCGCGGAGGGAGCTGTGGCTCTGGAGCATCAGGTCGCCCACCTCCTCGTATCGTTCGGCGGCCAACTTGGCGGCGGCCTCGATCGTGCGGGCGTTCTCGGCAACCACATGCCGGCACCGGCGGTAGACCACGTCCGGCAGCTCGCCCCGTGCCGATTCGATCTGTTCCATGGTCACATCCCGCAGCGCCCTGATCTGAGGGTCGCGGCGGCGAAAGTAGGCCACGCCCTCCTCGCACTGTTTTCGCCGCAGGGCGTACTCGCCGCCGCGCAGCTCGTGCTTCACCATGCTGTTGGCGACCACCACCCGGAGGTCGCGCGGATCAATCAGCACGAACTTTTTCGACAAGTCGCGGCAATCCAGCAGCATGGCGTGGCCGGCCTTGCCGCTGGCGACGGCGGTCTGGTCCATGATTCCGACCGGCACGCCCGCATAGTCGTGCTCGGCCTTCTGGCACAGCAGTGCGATCCGGCCCCGGTCCATGTCGACGCCCGAGACGGTCAGCAGCGCCAGCGCCGTGGCGACCTCGATGGCGGCGCTGCTCGACAGTCCGCCCCCGACCGGCAGCGTGTTGGAGATCAACGCGTCCATCCCAGACAGCGGAATGCCGGCGGCGACCAGCTCGGCGGCCACGCCCCGGCTGTAATTCGTCCATGCCGGCTCGCCCCGCTCGATCTTCTTCTGCACCGAGAACTCGACGACCTGGCCGGGAAAGGCGGTGGACGCGAGCCGGACGCAGCCGTCGTCGCGGCCGCGGCAGGCGAGGCGCACCTCCGGCTCGATCGCCATCGGAAAGACAAACCCTTCGTTGTAATCCGTGTGCTCCCCGATCAGATTGACCCGCCCCGGGGCGCGAATGACGTGGGGGCGATGCCGCCGGGCCCCGGTCCCAACGGCCAGCTCGCCGCCGAAGGTCCGCAGGAACTGCTCGTAAAGCTCCGACAGCGCCGGTCCCATGGGTGAAAATGTAAGAGCGGGCGCGACAGACGGTCAAGCGCTTAAGAGCGTGTGTGAGAAGCTAAGCCGCCTTGGCGGGCTTTTCCGGCAGTTCTTCAGGGGCCATTTCGCTCGCGGAGCGCGCCCGGTTGATCCCGTCCAGCGCTGCAACCTTGTAGCACTCGGCCAACGTCGGATAGTTGAAGATCGATTCGACGAAGTAGTCGATTGGCATGCCGGCGGCCATGACGGTCTGGCCGATATGGATCAGTTCCGTTGCACCGGTGCCAATCGCATGGACGCCCAGCACCCGGCGGCTCTGGGGATGGAACAGCAGCTTCAGCAGCCCGTGCGGGTCGGCGATGAGCTGCCCGCGGGCGATCTCGCGATATCGCGCGATGCCCACCTCGTACGGTGTGCCCTGCTGCGTCAACGCCTGCTCGGTCTGCCCGACCATGCTGATCTCGGGGATCGAGTAGATGCCGTACGGGAACAGCTTGGAGGGCGGCTCGGCCGGCAGCCTGCCCTGCGTCGGGTCGAAGGGCCCATGGAACATGTGGCAGGACGCAAGCCGGCCCTGCTCCATGCTGGTGGCCGCCAGGGCGGGAAAGCCAATCACGTCGCCCGCCGCGTAGATGTGCGGCACGTCGGTCTGATGCCACTCGTTGACTTTAAGTCGGCCGCGGTTATCGGCCGACAGCCCGGCGGCGGGGAGATTCAGCTTGTCGGTGGCGCCCTGCCGGCCGATCGCGTAGAGCAGCGTGTCGGCCCGCACGGTCTTATTGCTGGCCAGCGCCGCTTCGACGTGGGCGTTCACCATGGCGATGGCCGAGACCGATTCGCCCAGCCGCAGCCGCACGCCCATGTCGCGCATGCGGAATTGGAGGGACTCGGCCAGTTCGTCGTCGATGAACTCCAGCAGCCGCGGGCGGGATTCGATCAAAGTGACGTGGACGCCGACGGCGGCCAACATGCAGGCGTACTCAGTCCCGATCACGCCGCCCCCGACGATAATCATGCTTCGTGGCAGCTCGCGCAGCGTGAGCAGCTCGTTGCTGTCGATGATTTTGTCGGCCGTGAACGGAACGCCCGCCGGCCGGGCTGGCTCGGTCCCCACGCCGATCAGCACGTGATGCGCCTTGACCTCGATCGCCTCGGCGGCAGAGGAGTCCTCTTCGCCTCGGGAAATCCGCAGCGTGTGCGGATCGACAAAGCTGGCGGTCCCGAACAGCATCGCCACGTTGTTCCGGGCCATTTGGTTGCGGATGACGTCCACCTCGGTCTTGACGACGTGCCGGCAGCGGTAGAGCAGGTCGGCCATGGTGATGTGCTGCTTGACCGAGTACCCGTCGCCGTACACCGACCGCTCGCGCAGGCCGGTGAGGTGAAGGACGGCCTCGCGGATCGCCTTGGACGGGATGGTGCCGGTGTGGATGCAGACCCCGCCGATGCTGAACGATCGCTCGACGACCGCCACGCGTTTGCCAAGCTTGGCGGCGTTCAGCGCCGCCTTCTGCCCGGCCGGCCCGGACCCGATCACCACGAGGTCGTAACAGGGGTGGGACATGTATCAGTGGTATCGGTTCGTGCGAGTCGCCGATTGACGCTTCGCGCATCCCCCAATGGAATAGAAGCGGCGGCAATCCGGCTCCCGGCGATAGGGCCGGTAATCAGCACCATGCGAGATCAGGCGGACGCCGCATCATTGAATTATGCCGCCCAAGCGCGAGGATGAGGCAGCCGTGAATAATACCCAGACGGCGACCCGACCAGACCCGAGTACCACGCAGAGCAAGGCTCGACGCAACGGTTCGTATGGACTGGACGCTCCCTTTCTGCTGCCGGTGGCCGTTCTGCTGAGCGTTGCCAACGTCGTGAACGCGGTGCTCGCGCGATCGGCCTGGCCGTTAGTAGGAGCAGCGGCGGTGCTGGCCTGCTGTACTACCGGGCTGTACGCTTCGCGGCGCGGCAAATTCGTCGTCTGGGCCAAGGTGCTGAATGACCTCGAGTGGCGCGGCGACGAGCGGGTGCTGGATATCGGCTGCGGCCGCGGCGCGGTGCTGCTGATGGCCGCCGAGCATTTGACCACGGGGCGGGCGGTGGGCGTGGACCTGTGGAAGCGCAAGGACCAGTCGGGGAATTCCGCCGACGCGGCGCGGCGGAACGCCGCCGCCGAGCACGTCGCCGACCGGGTCGAGCTGCACACCGCCGACATGACGGCGCTGCCGTTCGAGAACGACAGCTTCGATCTGGTCGTTTCGAGCATCGCGATTCACAACGTCCGTGGGAGCGCCGGCCGGCTAAAAGCCATCGACGAAGCGGTGCGCGTGCTGCGGCCGGGCGGCCGGCTGATGATCGCAGATCTCTGGGCCACGAGCCAGTATCGCGATCGGCTGAAAGACCTGGGCCTCGCAGACATCGCCCGCCGCGGCCTGGGGTGGCGAATGTGGTGGGGCGGCCCCTGGATGCCGACGCGCCTGATCACTGCCAGCAAACCAGCGTCGAGTAATCGGCGACCAACCTGAGCCTGGCGGCTTGAGTGTGCCGCTTCGTTCCGGACCGTCGCGAAAGCACTCAGCTCGGGATTTCAAGCACAACTTTGCCTCGGGCATGGCCCGACATGGTATGGAGCCATGCATCGGCGGCCTGGGACAGCGGGAACGTCTTGTTCACGACCGTCTTGATCGCGCCCGCGTCCAGTAATTCGGCAAGCCGCGTTAGCCCGGGGGTTGATGGCTGCATCTGCACCATCGCGGCGCGGACGTTCTGCCGGTTGGCTTGCTCCTGCGAGGGCGGCTGCGACGAGGCAATGAGCCAGCCCCCGCGCCGCAGCACTCCGAACGAACGCGCCTGCGTGTCGCCGCCCACCAGGTCGAGCACAACATCCACGTCCCGGACAACGGTTTCGAACGGCGTGGTCGAGTAATCGATGACCTGGTCGGCGCCCAGCGACCGGAGGTATTCGATGTTTCGGGCCGAAGCGGTCGCCAGCACTTTGGCGCCCTTCCAGCGCGCCAGTTGGACGGCGAAGGTCCCGACGCCGCCGGCGGCCCCGTGGATCAGCACCATCTGCCCGCCCTCCAGATGCGCCAAGTCGAACAGCGCCTGCCACGCCGTCTGACCCGCGACGGGCGCCGAGGCGGCTTCGACATGGCTGAGCTTGCGCGGCTTGGCGGCAATCGTGTCCGCCGGCGCGGCGACGAATTGTGCATAGGCGCCGACCGGCTGAGTGTTCCCGTAGACCGCATCTCCGCGCTTTACACCGGCGACACCTGCGCCGAGCGTCTCGACGACCCCGGAAAAATCGCCGCCCGGAATGTACGGCAATGTCAGCGGCACGAATTGCTGGAACGCCCCTGATGCAAGCTTGTGATCGAAGGGGTTCACCGAGGCGGCATTCACGCGGACCAGCACTTGCCCGCTTGCCGGCTGCGGGATGGGCGCATCCTCGCACCGGAGCACTTCAGGGCCGCCGTAGCGGTGAACGCGAATGGCCCGCATGGTCCCGACCTGCTGCCCGGCGGCAGGCGCGCGGGGTAGAGTCTGCTGTGTCTGGCTCATGGAAGGCCTCCTTCAAAGGCTGACCGTAGTGAGAATGTTCTTGACGTTCGACGGCACGTCAATCATACGATCGCTGCTTCATTGCCCGACCTCCAGCCGGACGTACTTTTCCAGGGTGGCGTTGTGGGCCTTGAGATATTCTCCGACGGAGCCTTTGAATTTCTCGGGGTTGACGAAGGGCTGTTCGAGCAGCACTCGCTCCTCATAGAAGCTTCGCAGCTTGCCTTCGGCGATCTTTTCGGCGATCTGCTGCGGCTTGCCGGTGGCCATCGCCTGCTCGACGGCGATCTGCTTCTCCTTCTCGACCAGTTCCCTGGGAAGCCCCTGGCGATCCAGCGAGAGGGCCAGCGGCTTGGCCGCGGTGATGTGGATGCACAGGTCTCGAACGAGTTCGTCGCTGGCGTTGGCGCTGGCGGAGACGAGCACGCCGATCTTGCCGGTAATGGTGTAAAGGTATATGCCGACCTTTCCCGCGGGATTGGAGACGTAGGCGGTCTTTCCGATGCGGACGTTTTCGCCGGTCTTCTGGGCGACCTCCGTCACGTTTGACGCAACGTTGGCAGCATTGGCGATATCGGTGTCGGGCTTGTGCAGAAGCACCCGTGCTGCTTCGGCGGCGAGCTTGAGCACCGGCTCGCTCTTGGCGGTGAAGTCGGTATTGGTATTCACCTCGACGAGGGCGGCGGACTTGCCGTCATCAGCCCGCACGCCGACAATCCGGCCTTCGGTCGCCGAACGCTCCAGGACCGACGCTTTGACGCCTTTGCGGCGGAAGGCGTCGATCGCCTTGTCGATATCGCCTCCGGCTTCAGTCAGCATCTTCTTGCATTCCATCATGCCCTGCCCAGTCCGGGCACGAAGCTCGTTCACCAATGTCGCTGTGATCTCTGGCACTCTGTGTCCTCTGTGGTTAATCGCTTTCCGTAAAGAGGGAGAGCGAAGCAAGCCTCGCCTGTGGTGGACGGTTGTAGGCGCGAGGCGATCAGGCTTGGCCGGCGGCGACGGGCTGCTGCTCGGCCGGGACGCTCTCGATGGGGGCAGGGGCATCTGCCGGCGACGGGATCTCGACGGCCGACGGGGCGGCGCCTTCCTCGGCGCGAAAAGTCGCCCGCGACGACCGGCGCCGCGGCTGCTGCGGCTGAGCCTCTTCCGGTTTCTCGACGCGGCCCTGCTTGCCTTCAATTACGGCATCCGCCAACTCGTGCGCGATGATCTCAATCGCCCGCATCGCGTCGTCGTTGCCCGGGATCGGAAGGTCGATCAGGTCGGGGTCGCTGTCCGTGTCGATGAGAGCGATGGTCGGAACGCCCAGTTTCTTGGCCTCCTTGACGGCGATATGCTCGCGCCGGGTATCGATGATGAACATCACGCCGGGCATACGCTCCATCCGCCGGATCCCCTCCAGGTTGGCCTTGATCTTGGTCATCTCTCGTTGGAGGGTCGCCTTCATCTTCTTCGAATACGTTTCGATCTGTCCCGTTTGCCAGAGCTTTTCGAGTTCTTCCAGACGGTTGAGACGGGCGCGGATGGTTCGGAAGTTGGTAAGGGTGCCGCCGAGCCATCGCTCCGAGACATAGTGCATGCCTGCCCGCTTGGCCTCCTCCTCGACGGCGTGGCGGGCCTGCCGCTTGGTGCCCACGAACAGCACGTCCTTGCCCGCTGCGACGGTGTTCTGCACGAGTCTTTTTCCGCGGAGGAGCCCCTTGATGGTTTCTTTCACATCAATGATGTGAATCATGTTCCGCTTGCCGTGGATATAAGGCTCCATCTTGGGATTCCAGCGGCTGACGCGGTGACCGAAGTGGACGCCGGCGTCTACGAGGTCCTTGACGAGCTGTGCTTGCGATTCAGCCATGAAACAAGACTCCAAAGTAAACGACCGCGATTAGGGCCTGCACAGGGCAGTTGGTCCCGGTCCGCGGCCGAAACGCAATCGCTTCGGGGCGCACAGAGGAAACAACAGCCGCTCAGCCTCCGCCAGTCGTCAGCCCGTGCCAGGGCAGGCGGCCAAGACGCCGGACCTCGCCATGGGGCTTGGGTTCAACGAAGTTATGAATAAAACAAAGACCCCGCGTGCGGTCACGCTCCGGAGCCGGAGAACCGCCGCGGGAAGGCCCTTGGCAGGCCAGACCCGGTACTGTAGCGAAGCCCCTAAGGGCTTGCAAGGGATGGAATAAGAATTCTCGCCGGAGACTGGTTTCCGGTCGCACGGGGCGGTTCGGCCCGCTGATCAGCCTCCGTCGCTGTATCGGGGTCCTCCGCCGCCACTGCGGGGTCCGCCACCGCCGCCGCCGCCACCGCGTGAGCCCCCGCCGCCGTACCCGCGTGTGCCGCGGTCGCGGCCGCCGCCACCACCACCGCCAGGTCCGCGGTCCCCGCCATCATGGCGGCGTTCCCCGCCGTGTCCGCGATCGCTACCTCCGCGGCCGGAGCCGCGCTCGCCCCCACCTCGGTCCTCAGGGTGGCGCTCGTGGCGACCCTCGCTGCCCGCCCCGACGCCAACTGGTTCAGGCTCGCTCTCTCCCAGTTCCTTCATCGCCTGCTTGCGCGATAGCTTAATGCGGCCCTGATCGTCGATCAGGATGACCTTGACCTTGACTTCGTCGCCAATGTTCACCACGTCGGTAACGCGATCTACGTAATGCTCGGACAACTCGCTGACGTGGCAAAGACCGTCGGTTTCCGGGGCGATCTCGACGAATGCGCCAAAGTCCTTGATGCTGACGACCTTGCCGGTGTAGATCTTGCCGACCTTCACTTCGGCGGTCATGGCCTCGATGATGTCACGGCATTTCTGAGCGGCGGCGGCGTCGACCGAGGAGATGTAGACAGTGCCATCGTCCTCGATGTCGACCTGGGCGCCGGTCTCCTCTTGAATGGCTTTGATGTTCTTACCGCCTGGGCCGATGACCTTGCCGATCTTCTGCGGATCGATCTTGATGGTCAGGAGGCGCGGCGCCCACTGACTGATCTCGGGTCGAGGCCCCGCCAGCGTTCGGGCCATGGTGTCCAGGATCTGCACCCGCGCGTCGCGGGCGCGATGCAGGGCCTGGCGGATGACTTCGTAGTCGATCCCTTCGATCTTGATATCGAGCTGGACTGCGGTGACGCCCTCGCGGGTGCCGCACACTTTGAAGTCCATGTCGCCGAAATGATCTTCCTCGCCGAGTATGTCGGTGAGCAGGGCCTGCTTGTCGCCTTCCTGCACCAAGCCGATGGAGATACCGGCGACGGGTCTGGTGATGGGAATGCCGGCGTCCATCAAGGCCAGGCATCCTCCGCAGGTCGAGGCCATCGAGCTGGACCCGTTGGACTCGAGGATATCGCTGATGACGCGGACGGTGTAGGGGAACTGGTCTACGCCCGGCAGCACCGCGACCAGGCTGCGCTCGGCGAGCGCCCCGTGGCCGATCTCGCGCCGCCCTGGGCCGCGAATCGGCCGCACTTCGCCCACGCTGTAACTGGGGAAGTTGTAATGCAGCATGAATTTCTGGCTGTACTCCTCGATCAGCCCGTCGACAATCTGCTCGTCGCTGCTGGTGCCGAGGGTGACGGTGCACATGGCCTGGGTTTCGCCGCGGGTGAACAGGGCCGACCCGTGGACGCGCGGCAGGATGCCGACCTGAGAAGTAATGGAGCGGATATCGTCGTACCCGCGGCCGTCCGGCCGGATGCCGGCGAGGATCGCCTCGCGCGTCACCTGCTCTTCGACTTCCACGAAGACGCCGCGGATCTGCTTCTGCTTCTCGCGCGTGGTCAGGAACGTCTGGTAGCTGGCATTGGGGTCGGTGATCGGAGGGGCCATTTCCAGAAGCAGCTCATCAAGGATGCGCTTGACGGCATCGGCGCGATCGGTCTTCCCGGGCTTGCCTTTGACCTCACGGATCTTGTCCGTGACGCGGGCGCGAATGGCATCGACGAAGCCGGGGTCGGGGTGCTTGACGTCGCCGACCTTCTGTTTGCCGGCCTTCTGTTGCAGTTCTTCGATCATCTCGACGATCTGAATCACGGCCTTATGGCCGAACTCGATGGCATCGGCGACGTCGTCCTCCTTCACCTCGCGCGCCCCCACCTCGATCATGTTGACGAAGTGCCTGGTGCCGGCGACGACCAGATCCAAGTCGCTGTACTCGAGCTGCTCGGTCGTGGGATTGAGCACCAACTCCCCGTTGATCCGCCCGACCCGCACATGGGCAGTGGGATGAAGAAAGGGAATGTCGCTGATCGTGATCGCCGCGCTGGCGGCGATGCCGGCCAACACGTCGGGATCGTTCTGCTGGTCCGCGGCCAGGACGTTCAGATGAATCTGCACCTCGTCCATGAACCCCTTGGGGAATAGCGGGCGCAACGGGCGGTCGACCAGGCGGGCGGTGAGAATCTCCTTGGTCGTCGGCCTCCCCTCGCGTTTCATGAACCCGCCGGGGAACTTGCCGGCGGCGGCGCGGCGCTCGCGATAATCGACCTGGAGCGGGAAGAAATCGATCCCCTCGCGAGGTACCGCACGGACGACGGCACCAAAGACGACGGTGTCGGCGTACTGCACGGATACGGCGCCGTCCGCCAGTTTGGCAAGCGAGCCGGTCTCGATGGATAGAGTGCGGCCGCCGATCTGGCGCTCAACTCGGATGGATTGCATGGAAATATGTCCTTTGCGGCCTCCGCAAAGAGGTAACTTGTGGCCGTCTGAGCGAAGCGGTCCGGGAACGGCAGGCGAGGGGTGAGGGGTCAAGGGTCGCGGCGGCTTGAAGTCGCCGAGGCACAGGCCCGTGAGCCCTAATCCCTCAGCCTGCGGTAAATCCGGTCGGCATCGTGGCGGTCCGGAGGAGTCTTGCCCCATCCCAAGCAGCGGAGGCCGATTGCTCGTCGGGGCGTTCTCGATGGCACGGGATGCCAGCCCGTCAGCTTCATTAAAAAAAGACACGGGCTGGCGGGCCCGTGCCACGTTAATCATTTTCGCAGGCCCAATCGCCCAATGATCTGTTGGTATCGCGCGCGATCCTCCCGCGTCAGGTACTTCAGCAGGGCGTTGCGCTTTCCGACCATCTTGAGCAGCCCACGGCGCGAGGAGTGGTCCTTCTTGTGCGTCTTGAGGTGCTCGGTCAGTTCGGTGATGCGTCGAGTCAGCAGAGCGATCTGCACTTCGGGCGAGCCGGTGTCCTTCTCGTGAATCTTATAGTCGGTGAGGATCTTGGTCTTGTCTTCAACGGTCAACGGCATCTGGCACAGTCTCCTGAGACACCAAGCCGCCAGCACGGCATCCCCGCCGGCCGGCGCGCCGGTCATTTCACTGATCATTCTAGGACGGAAGCCGCTGTGCGGCAACCTGATCCACTTGGCAGAATAGTGGAATGTAATATCGATTGCAAGCTGACCAATTCAGCCCCATTGACCTGCAAAATGTGCAGCCCTGCCGGCCACCAGCGGTCGGCGCGCTAAATTCCTTACGAGTTGAGTTGCTGGATCAAACCCCGAGGAGGACTCTATGGATCGATCGAAAGTCATGCCAGGTTCGACGCTGGTCGAGCACCTGGAGCAGAGGTGTCTGTATTCCGTGATGCACCCCGGCGGACCAAGCCCGTTTCTCTCCCACCTGACGGGGGCGCCTACGCAGTCCGTCTCGACGGTCCCCGCGAGCGGCGACCAGAACCCCTACGGCGTAGCGTTCGTGCCAAACGGCTTCGCTCGGGGTGGCCCGTTGCAGCCCGGCGACGTTCTCGTCTCCAACTTTAACAACGCGGCAAATAACCAGGGTACGGGCACCACGATCATTCGAGAAACGCCCGCCGGCCAGACTTCGGTCTTCTTTCAGGGCCCGGCGGGGCTGGGGCTCACGACCGCCCTGGGCGTGCTCAAGCGCGGATTCGTCATCGTCGGCAGCGCCCCCACGCTGAACGGCGACGGGGCCCACGAGCAGCCGCCCGGATCGCTGCTGATCCTCGACCGGCACGGCAACATCGTCACGACGCTGGCCGACCAGAAACTACTCGACGGGCCGTGGGACCTGACGGTCCAGGACCAGGGATCGCGCGCGCTCGTGTTCGTTGCCAACGTGCTGAACGGCACCGTCTCACGAATCAACCTGGCACTTTCCGCCAAGGGCGACGCCGTCAAGGTGCTGAGCATGACCCAGATCGCCTCCGGCTACGCCTTCCGTACCGACCCATCCGCCCTTGTGGTCGGACCCACCGGATTGGCCTACGACCACCGCCGGCAGTTGCTGTATGTTGCATCCACTGCCGACAACGCCGTGTTCGCCATCAAGCACGCGGCAACGACCGGTACGCAGAGCGGGACCGGCGACGTGATCTACAAGGACGACGTGCACCTCCGCGGCCCGCTCGGACTGGCATTCGCGCCCAATGGCGACCTGCTGACCGCCAACGGCGACGCCGTGACCCCCGCGACCAGCAATGGAACCAACAGCGGCATTGTCGAGTTCAGTCCCAAAGGCCTCTTCGTTGATGAGATTACCATCCATCCGAATCCTGACGCCGCGTTCGGCATTGCCCTGAGCAACTCCGGCAGTTTGGTTCGATTTGCCGCGGTGAACGACAACACGAACATGCTGGAAGTCTGGAACGTCAGCCGGCGCCAACTCTGAGCGCTCATGAGCCCGGTCGCGAGCCGTGGGATTTCCGGATGAGCGGAATCATTTGGTCCGAACGTGCGGGGCGGTTATCGCAACGCTCGCAGCGGGCGGCCGTAGTGCCGGGCCAGCAGCACGAGATCATCGAAGTCCACCAGTCCGTCGCCGTTCAGGTCGCCGTCGGCGAACGTGCCGGCTTGGCCGTAGTTGCGGGCGATGAGCAGCAGATAGTCGAACCCCAGCGTCACGGACGAGATCCGCACGTCGCCGAAGCTCGGGCCGGCGGCGTTCTCGCCTGCGCCGAGTCTTACAGTTTCGGAGTAGCCCCGCGGCGCCGTAGCGGCGTAGCCGTCGGGGAGCACCTGGCGAACCGTGTACGTGCCGGGGTGCAGGCCGGTGAAGGTATAGCTGCCGCTTGTGTCCGTAGTGGCGGTAGGGTCGCCGGGGTCGAGCTTGCCGTCTCGGTTCAGGTCCAGGAACACGGTCACGCCGGCCAGGCCACCCTCGCCGGGATCTTGCGTGCCGTTGTGGTTGGCGTCATTCCAAGCAGTCCCCGTGATCTGGGACGGCTGGGCGACAAGCTCAAACACCGCGCCATCTTCAAGGTCGCCACCATACGGGTTAGTGCCATACAGGTTCCCGCTGGGGTCGAGGATCAGATTGCCTTCGGGTCCATTATGCCAATCGAACGACACGAGCGTGGTGAGCGCCCAGCTCGACCCGCTGCCCTGCGAGAGCTCGTACACGCTGCCTACGCCGTTTGCATAGTCAAAGATGGTGCCATACAGGTTCCCGCTGGCATCCAAAACCAAGCCGACGAGGCCGGGTGAACCATTTGCAAAACTGAACGGTGCCGCGAGGGTATCGAGCGTCCAGCTCGATCCACTCCCCTTGAGCAGATCAAAGACCGTTTGGACTGAGTTTCCGTATACATCGGAGGCAATCGTGGTGCCGTACAGGTTCCCGCTGGCGTCCATAAGAAGGTTTTGGGGAATGTCGCCATCGAACGATGCAACGGTGCTGAGCGTCCAGGCCGACCCGCTCCCTTTCGACAACTCGAAGACCATGCTCTCGATTGGGTTGCCGTTTACGTCGTAGGGAGACGTGGTGCCATATAGGTTGCCGCTGGCATTGATCAGCAGGGTGGTGATGTTGCTATTGAGCGATGCAAGGTTGCTGATCGCCCAACTCGATCCGCTTCCCTTCGACAGCTCGAAAACCGCTGGAGCGACGACGTTGCCGTTTACGTCTTGGTAACCATTCATGGTGCCGTATAGGTTTCCACTGGCGTCCATGACCAAATCGGGACCGACGGTCCAGTCGAACAACGCGAGGGTGTTAATCGTCGTGCTCCCCTTCGGCAACTCGAATACCGTACCCGGACCACGATCACGGGAGCCGTCGTAGTCGGAGACGCGGTGCCGGGCAGTACCGTACAGGTTCCCGCTGGCGTCCAGGACAAAGAAAAGGGGACATTCTCAAGGACAAAGAAAAGGGGACATTCTCAATTCTTGCCTCTTGTTCGGTCGGAATGTATTGTACCGCGGATGCCGAGGGTCGGGAGGGCCGCAAAAGGCGGGGTCGTGTATCACGCGCTCAACCGCGGCAACGGCCGCATGCGGCTGTTCCATAAGGAGGCGGACTACGACGGGGTCCTGATGCTGCTGGGGCGGGAGTGGCAGGCCATTCCGGTGCGGCTGCCGGCGTGGTGCCTCATGTCTAAAGACTTCGTGGCTGTCGCGGCGGCGTGATGAAGCGCCCAACTCGAGTGTCGCCCCTGGCGATTGTGACGACATTGTAAGGGAGCCGAACTGGCAAGCAGCAACTCGAAACTCGCTACCCAGAACACGGCTACCTCGGCGGGTGCGGCAAGAGCGGCGATGTCTAAGCAATCTTATGATAACTGGCGTCGAAAAGCGGGACATTGCGGGACTGCCATGATAACAGCAGTAAGTTGACAAACGATCGAAAAAATGCGCGATTATGCGCGATCGTGCGCTATGGCGGGTAGGCAGCAGGCGCGGAGGCATCCCGGCGCCCCGGGACCATGCTCCGGGACGGAGGGACAAGGGGACAAAGGGGCGGAGGGACGGAGGGACGGAGGGGCGAAGGGACAAAGCGTTCATTCGCTCATGACGCCTTCGGCGTGGGCCCATTGGATGAATCGCCGCAGGCCTTCTTCCACCTCTATTGTTGGATTGTAGCCCAACAGTTGGCGGGCCTTGGAGATGTCGGCGTGCGTAATCAGTGGCTCGGAGGGAGGGCAAGGTGCGTCGACGATCTTGGCCGTGCGGCCCAGCAGCTTCTCCAGGGTGCGGACAAATTCGATGTTTTCCACCGGCCGGCTGCATCCAAGATTGATGATCTCGTAGGGGAATTCGCGGTCGAGGGCGGCAACGAAACCTGCAACGATGTCGTCGATGTAGGTCCAGTCGCGCTTCAGGCGGCCGTTGTTGTAGAGAGTGAGCGTCTGGCCTTGGAGGATCATCCGGGTCCATTGCCAGGGCATCATGTCCGGGCGGCCGTGCGGGCCGTACACGTTGAAGAAACGAAGGATGGTGATCGGGAGCTTGAAGAGGTGATGATAACTGTGGGCCATCAGCTCCATGGCGCGTTTGCTGGCGGGATAAGGGGCCAGTGGGCGGTCGGCGGCCGCGGTCTCGACGAATGGCACGGGCGTGCTCGTCCCATACGAGGAACCGGTCGACGCGAGCACGATTCGTGGCGTGCCGATCTGCCGGGCGGCGTCGAGCAGGTTCATCGAGCCTTGCACGTTGATCTGCCCGTAGATGAGCGGATGCTGCACGCTATATCGGACGGCGGCCATGGCCGCGAGATGAGCGACCGCCTGTGGCTCATGCATTCGCATCATCTCGACCATCGCGTCGGTATCGCGCAGGTCCTTCTCGACGAAGATGAAGTTCGGATGGGGCAGCAGATCAGCAAGGTGCCGCCGTTTGTGGACAATCGGGTAGTAGTCATTGAGATTGTCCAGGCCGATCACGCGGTCGCCGCGATCGAGGAGCGCTTTGGAGAGCCGGCTTCCGACGAACCCGGCGGCGCCGGTCACCAGAATGGATTGAGAAGGCATCGCTCGTCCTCGGGCGGTGGCGGCCCTTCGCCGATCCGAGGGTAAGGGATGAGCTAACGGCCTTCAACATCTTTGTGGCATGGCTGCCCGTGGCTGAGTTCCGCCGGAAGCGCGATTTCGACCTTCGGTCGAACACAGTCCCGGCGCGCCGGGACTGTGCCACACAGATCACAGCCGAGGGCGGCTGTGCCACAATGATTACAGTCGGGGGCGGCCGTGCCGTACTGAAAGGCGGGGGCAATGCCATTTGGCGGAATTCCCTTCCGGTTCGGGCGTTTGATCCGATATGTTTTGCGTGCCCGGCCTGGTTCGAGCCGGCGGCCGGGGCTTACCGATAAGCAAGAGTTGTCTGGCGGATGCAAAGTAGACATGCGCTGATGGAGACGGGGCCCGCACAATCTCGCAAGCCCTACCTGGTGATCCGTCCTGCCACGGGGTGGGCGGCGCTGGAGCTGCGCGAGCTGTGGCAGTTCCGCGATCTGGTAGTTACTTTGGCCGGGCGGGACGTGAAGCTTCGCTATCGCCAGACGGCGCTGGGCGTGGCATGGGTGGTGCTTCAGCCCCTCGTCGGCGCGGCGGCGTTCACGCTGGTATTCGGCGTGCTCGCGAAGCTGCCGACGAATTTCCTGATCGCATACGCGGGCATGCTCGGCTGGACCGCCTTCAGCACCACGATCAACAAGGGCAGCACGAGCCTCGTCGGGAACGCGCACCTGGTCTCCAAGGTCTATTTCCCGCGAATGGCGATGCCGTTGTCGACGGTCCTCTCCACGTTCATCGACTTCGCCGTCGGATTGATCGTGATGTTCGTGCTGATGGCGGTGTATCATGCAGCGCCCGGCGTCCGGCTGGCCTTGTTGCCGGTTTGGCTGCTGCTGCTGCTGGCGCTGGGCACGGGCGTGGCCCTCTTTGCCAGCGCGCTGACCGTCAGCTATCGCGACGTGCAATTCGTCATCCCGGTGCTGGTCCAGGTGCTGCAATACGTCAGCCCGGTCGGATACCGGGTGGCCAACCCCGACGGGACGCGGACCGTGCCCATGTGGCTGCTGCCTTATTACATGCTCAACCCGCTGGCGGGACTGATCGAGGCCTTCCGCTGGTCGTTGCTGGGCGATGAGCCGGTCCACTGGATGTACGTCGCGTATGCTGCCGTCGTATCGATCCTGATGCTGCTGCTCGGGGCGGCGGCCTTCAAGCGGATGGAGCGAAAGTTCGCGGACGTGATTTGAGGCGGTTGCGTGAAAGCCAAGGAAACGATTGCGGAGCTGGCGATCTTCGGCGGCGCACCCGCCGCCGACGAGCCCCTGCACGTGGGCCGGCCTAACGTCGGCGACCGGGAGCGGTTCCTCCGGCGGGTCGAGGACATGCTCGACCGCCGCTGGTTCACCAACGCGGGGCCCTACGTCAGGGAGTTCGAGCAGCGGGTCGCCGATCTCATGGGAGTCAATCATTGTATCGCGATGTGCAACGCCACGGTGGCGCTGGAGATCGCGATCCGGGCATTGGGGATGAGCGGCGAAGTGATCGTGCCCTCATTCACGTTCATCGCGACCGCGCACGCGCTGCAATGGCAGGAGATCACGCCGGTCTTTGCCGACATCGACTCCAGAACGCACTGCATCGACCCCATGCAGGTCGAACGGATGATCACGCCGCGGACAAGCGGCATCATAGGCGTGCACGTGTGGGGACGCCCGTGCGAGGTCGACGCGCTCGACACGATCGCGCGGAAGCACCGGCTCAAGCTGCTGTTCGACGCCGCCCATGCCTTCGCCTGCTCGCACCGCGGCAGGATGATCGGGAACTTCGGCGACGCCGAGGTCCTCAGCTTTCACGCCACCAAGTTCATGAACACCTTTGAAGGCGGCGCCGTCCTGACCAACAATGCCGAACTGAACTCCAGGATCCGGCTGATGAAGAACTTCGGCTTCGCCGGGTACGACAATGTCATCTACCTCGGCACCAATGGAAAGATGAGCGAGATATCGGCGGCCATGGGCCTGACCGGCCTGGAGAGCCTCGATGAATTCATTTCGATCAACAAGCGAAACTACGCAGCATACCAGCGCGGCCTGGACGGCGCCCGCGGCGTGCAGTTCATTTCGTACGACAACTCTGAGAAATGCAATTATCAGTACGCCGTGGCCGAGATCGACGCGGAGCAGACCGGCATCACGCGCGATCGGCTGGTCGAGGTGCTGCACGCGGAGAACGTCCTGGCCCGCCGCTACTTCTACCCCGGGTGCCACCGGATGGAGCCGTATCGCTCATACTTCCCACATGCGGGATTGCTGCTGCCAAACACGGAACGGGTCGCGTCGCGGGTGCTGGTGCTGCCGACCGGGACCGGGGTAAATCCCGACGAGATCAGCGGGATCTGCCGCATCGTACGGCTGGCGATCGCCAACGCGGGGAAGGTCAACGAGCAGTTGGACGATACAGTCAGAACTCGACGTGGACGCGTATCGCACCGATGACGATCGGGCCGCGGTCGCTGTTGTAGGCGGGGTGGTCGACGAGCTGGAAGTCGCCGGTGAGAAAGACGTGGTCGACCAGCTTATAGACGTAGTATGCCTCGAGGACTTCTTCGGGCGCGTAATGGGGCAGTCGGCCGTCGCCGATGACGAACCCGTGCCCGCCCGCCCCGAGGTAGTCGCGGTGGTCTTTGGAGAGCCAACTGATGACCCCCGCCACGCCGACAAGATCATCAGGCCGATGCCAGCGGTTACCTCGGAGGCTCAGGCCAAGCGACGCAGTCCGGTCGATCTCGGTAAAGGCGAAGGTTTCGGTGTGGCCGTCGTCCCAGCCGGCCCGGCCGAAGACGCCCAGGTCGTCCGTGAGCTGCTGCTCGGCGCTGATGCCAAAGCCGTACTTGACGCTGTACGTGCGGGTGAGAGTGATATCGGGGATGCCGCTGGGCGGGGGATGGTCGATCGCCTGGCGGTAGTTGCCCATATGGGCGGTGTTGGCGTAAACCAGCAGGCGCACGGCGCCTCCACGATCGTGGACGAGCCACCGCTCCTCCAGTTCGACTGCATGGCCGAGCGCCTTGGGGATGTTCCAGTCAAACGTGGAGCCGTTGGCTTCCTTGGGCATGGCGAAGACGCCGTACCGCAGTGTCCAGTTCGGCTCGTTCAACTCTGCGGCGAGGCCGAAGGTGTATCCGCGCGTGTCGGCGGGATAGTCCCAGGCGCCATTGTCCATCAGCGCCCAGTTCTCCGATTGCGTGCGCGGGTCGTGACTATAGGCATTATTGTCGAAGAAGTCGGGGGAGGCGACCTTGCCGAAGGTGATGGTGAGCCGCCGAACATCGCGATAGCCGGCAAGCTGGTTCTGGTCGGCCTCGATGTGTTCCCGCTCGCCGCCGAAACCGAACGTCTGGCGAATGAACCCGCGGGCGACGTTCGGCTCGGGTTCCGGCGTGCTGACGCGCGGGATCTCTCCGTTGGGAAAGGCGGCGATGCCCGTCACGCCCGGGTTTCCAAACCCTTCCCCCCCGGTGACTTCCGGGTCGAAGTAAACTTCGCCCCCTTTCCAGGGGAGCCGCGCCCCCAGGAAGAGCGTTCCCGTCACCGACGTCTTCCACCCCTCATGAGGAGGAACATCAAACATTCCGGTGAATCGCGCGGGAAATACGTCGTGTTTCTGGCTGATGACGGTCCCCTGGGCGTGGACGCTGAAGTTTTCAACCTCCTGCTTCGGAGGAAGTATTGATTCGGGAACCCCCGCCGGCTGAGTGGCGGGGGAGGGTGGCGGCCCGGCGATCGCCACGCCGACGCCGAGCAGCGAGCCCATCACCGACAAAACCCGGCAAGACATACTTAAGGTGAGAGTCTGCCTCAAACGCTAGCCGCGGCTCGATTCCCCACGTTGAGACAGTATGCCGACGTGTTCCGGCAGGCAGGCACTACAGAAACTCCCCCGGTGTCGCTCCACGTCCCTCCGACGCATCACCGCGCGACTCAGGCGAAGGAATGGCCCAGCAACGAGCCTTCCTCCACCTGCACCTGCTCCTCGAGGAGCAAGGCGCGGGTCTGATAGTCGTGGCCGATCTTGTGGAACTCGACCTCGTACGCCACCGACGGGGCGAACCAGGTGCTGCGAACCACACCCACTTCGCCGCGGTTCAGCGACAGTTCGGGGATGTCCTGCGTAAGCCGGACGTAATCATCAATGTGTGGCCGTCGCATGCGAACCTCCTTGGCTGCGCGAAACGGACTGAAAGGACCCCAGCATTCTCCCCGCCGGGACGAATTAGTGTATCCACCTGCCGCTCGGAAGCAATAAGAATTGTCCGCGGAATCTGGGTGAAGGACCGGGCTGACTCAGCCCGGCTCTAATGACCCCCACCGGCGCGGCAGTTGGCGGCTGTTGTGACTACAATCCGCCGCGTGCTTGGCTCGACACAGGGATTTGTCCGGCGACTGCTCAACTGGTACGACCGCAACCGCCGAGATTTGCCCTGGCGGGCAAGGCCCGATCACCCCGGACCGCTCGACCCCTACCACGTGCTGGTGAGCGAAACGATGCTCCAGCAAACTCAGGTGGCGACGGTCATCCCCTACTTTACGCGGTTTCTGGCCCGATTCCCGAAGCTGGCGGACCTCGCGGCGGCAGATGAACAGCAAGTCCTGCGGCTCTGGCAAGGGCTGGGATATTACTCCCGGGCCCGCAACCTCCGGGCCGCGGCCCGGAAGGTCGTCGCCGACCACGCCGGGCGGTTGCCCCGCGCCACCGAAGCCCTCTTGAAGCTGCCGGGCGTCGGCCGGTATACCGCCGGGGCAATCGCGTCGATTGCCTTCGGACGCCGGGTCCCGATCCTCGATGGAAACGTCACCCGCGTCCTGTGCCGGCTCGACCAGATCACCGCCAACCCGCGCGACGCCCGAACGCAAGCAATACTCTGGGAACGCGCCGAGCAAATCCTGCCCCACCGGCGGGTCGGAGACTTCAATTCAGCCCTGATGGAACTGGGCGCCACCGTCTGCACACCCAGGAGCCCGCAGTGCCTGCTATGTCCTGTCCGAGATAACTGCCAGGCCCTTTCCGCCGGGCTCCAGGAGAAGATCCCAGCCGCCCGAAAGGCCAAACCGCTGCCGCTGGCAACGCGGCACACCTACTGCATTGGACGCGATGGGAAATGGCTGATCGAGCAGCGTCCGGCCCGTGGAAGGTGGGCCGGCATGTGGCAGTTCGTAACCATGGAAGCGCCTTGCGGCGCCGATCGATCGACGCCGCTGCCTCTGCCCGTCAAACCTGCCGCCCGCATCGGCTCCCTATCACATGCGCTGACCCACCGGCGATACGAATTCGACGTGTTTGTCTGTCGCGCGGCAAATGGGACCACCCCGGCGGCCGACCGGCCCCGCCGCTGGGTCACACTGGCCGAATTAGCGGACTATCCCCTGTCGCGGCCGCAGCTCATCATCGCCCAGATGCTCCGCGACCAGACTTGATCACCTTGCCCGGCACGATTTGCCCTCCTTTCCCCCGTATCGTATATCCCGCACGAGGGACGGACTGTCCCTGCCGGAGGAGTGATGGAAGAATCCGTACAAATAACCGAAGTATTCGAGGACGATCTACCCCCGCCCCCGCCCGCCAAGCCGCGGACTGTGACCGTGCTGGGACTGCTGTCGGCGGCGGCGGCCACCTTCAGCTATCTGGGGGCTTACGCCATGACCGACACGCTGGCCCGGGCGCGGATCATCCGCCCCTTACCCGCCGTGCCCGACCTGCGCCCGCGGCTCGCCGGCATCATCTTTGCCGGGCTGCTGACCGCGTTCCTGATCATGTCCATGCTCATGCGCTATTTTAGCTGGCGGCATTTCCGTCGGATTGATCGGATGCTGGAAGCGGACAAAGCCGACGAGTAGCCGCGTCTCCGCGTCCGCTACACACTTCGTCCCTCCGTCCCTTCGTGCCGCCGTCCCTCCGTGCCTTCCTTCAAATGTCCCGCTTGTCCCACTTTGTATTGCTTTTGCGAATGAGATATCATAATCTTGCGTGAGACATTACCGGTCTCGCCGGGCTTGCCGGGCCCGCTGTTGATTGTGAGCGGTCCTTTGTCAGTTGTCGTTTGTCTCCGCGTTCGTCTCCTGCCGCACGGGAATCTTCCTTCGCTTTGACTTCCCCCTTCCCCTCTCGACCGGCAGCGAGAAACTGAAACAGCCTGTTTCAGAAATCCCCTGGGGCCACAACCTCGTTCTTCTGCAAAAGCTCAAGGATACCGACCAGCGCCTCTGGTAGGCGGCGGTACAGCGGCTCGAAATTGAAGATAACTCTTTGCCGGCGTATCCTCATATCATGCGTGTAGTCCCGCTTGCCGAGGCTCAGGCCCATCTTCCGGAACTGGTTGAATCGGCGGCATCCGGGGAGGAGATACTGATCAAACGAGACGGCCAACCGCCGGTCAGTCTGGTGCGGTCCGCGGTGCCGACGGACCTGAAGGACATTCGGCCTACGTCCGTAGGCGGCATCCTCCGGTGGCCCGGCCCGGACGATGACCTGCTGGAGGAAATGCTCGGCCAATGACCGGCGTCGGCGGTAAGGAGTACTCGCATGCCCCGATCAACGCACGCCCGCCCGGGCAAAAAGCGCAGAAAATCCTACACCTACACGATCCTGATCCATCCCGCGGATCGGGACGAGACGGGGTACTGGGTCGAAGTTCCCGCCCTGCCCGGCTGCTTCACCCAGGGTGAGACAATCGACCAGTGTCTGGACCGCGCCCGTGAAGCAATCGAAGGGCACCTGGAAACTCTCATCGAACTGGGCCAGCCGATCCCGGAGGAACCGAACCCCGACGACGCCGTGATCGGAAAAGTCCACGTCGCGGTCCCGATTCCCGCATGAATGGACGACTCCCGAACCTCACCGCCCGCCAGCTCGTCGCCGCTCTCAAACGCGCCGGCTTCATGGAGGTTCGTCAGAAGGGAGGCCATCTGCACCTGAAGCGCCCGACGACTGATGCCGTCACCACCGTTCCGATGCACCCGGGCGACCTCAAGCGCCCATTGCTCAAGGCTATCCTCCGCCAAGCGGGCCTCTCTGAGACGGACTTCCGTCGACTGCTCTGAATTTTCTCCGCGGCCTCCGCGGCTCCGCGGGCAGTGTAAGTTCCCAGGGCGGGCCGGCGCCCGCCGACTCTTTCTCCGGACCCGCCTTCGCGGCAATGGCCGCGCACCCTGCCGCCGCCCCGATGACAAACGCATTTCGCCGCGAAGACCTCGAGGCGCTTCCCCGGCGCCCTTCGGCCTTCCCACGCGCGATCGCCCGACAGGACGCACGGCGATGGCTTGTCAATCGATCCGCCGGCATTTATAAGAACCTGGTCGGTAACAGGGTTCCTAGCGCACCTCTTTGGCTCTCAGCAACGAACCGAATGGAATCCCAACGGAGGTCAGGACAGATGGCCAACGATTCCGCCGGCAATTCCGACTTGGCATATGCGGACACGCTCTGGAAGGCCGCCGACCAGCTACGCGGCCAGGTCGACGCCGCAGAATACAAGCACGTCGTTCTCGGCCTGCTCTTCCTTAAATACATCTCGGATTCCTTCGAAGCGCGGCGAGAAGAACTGAAGACGGAGCTTGAAGCGGACGGCATTAAGGGCGGGCAACTCGAACGCCTCTTGGAGAATCGCGATGAGTACACCGCCGAGCGCGTCTTCTGGGTGCCGCCGGAGGCGCGTTGGCCCAACCTTCAGAACCAGGCTGCGCGTCCTGAGATCGCAACGCTGATCGACGATGCGATCCTGGCCGTCGAGCGCGACAATCCGAACCTCAAATCCAAGCTCCCGCGCGATTACGCCCGACGGGGCATCGAGCCGGTCAAGCTCAAGGGGCTGATCGACCTGATCGCAGACATCGGCTTCAAGGGAAGCCGCAACCGCGCTCGCGACATGCTGGGGCGGGTATACGAGTACTTCCTCGGCAAGTTTGCCCAGGCCGAGGGCAAGCTGGGCGGCGAGTTCTACACGCCCCGCTCCGTCGTCCGCGTGCTCGTCGAGATGCTCGAGCCGTACTCGGGGCGCGTCTACGATCCGTGCTGCGGTTCGGGTGGAATGTTCGTCCAGTCCGAGAAATTCGTCGAAGCGCACGGCTACCGCCGCGAGGACATCTCGATCTTCGGCCAGGAGTCCAATCCTACCACCTGGCGGCTTGCGCATATGAACCTGGCCATCCACGGCATCGAAGCCAACCTCGGCCCACAGCCATCCGACACGTTCCTGCGCGACCTGCATCCGGACCTAAAAGCCGATTACATTCTCGCCAATCCGCCGTTCAACATCAGTGACTGGGGCGGACAGCTCCTCCGCGGCGACAATCGCTGGGCCTTCGGCGACCCGCCACTCGGCAACGCCAACTACGCCTGGATCCAGCACTTCATCCACCACCTCGCCCCTGCCAACGGCCGCGGCGGGGGCGTCGCCGGGTTCGTCATGGCCAACGGCTCCCTCTCCAGCAACTCGGGCGGCGAGGGCGAAATCCGCCGCCGGATTCTCGAGGCCGACCTGGCCGATTGCATTGTCGCCCTTCCCGCCCAGCTTTTCTTCACGACGGGCATCCCCGTCTGCCTCTGGTTTCTCACCCGTGACAAGACCGGCAGCAATCTCAAGCACGGCGGGCGCGATCGCAAGGGCGAAACCCTGTTCATCGATGCCCACAAGCTCGGCACCATGCAGACCCGCACGCTGCGCGTGCTGAGCGATGGCGAGTTCACAGACGGCGATCTGCCCCCAACCAGCGACATCGGCCGCGTCGTCTACGCCTTCCGTCAATGGCGCGGCGAGCCCGCCCCGAAGTGGTGGGACGCCAAACAGCACGGCGAATGGAGCTACCGTGACATCCCCGCTTTCTGCAAGGCCGCGACGACCGCCGATATCGAAAAGCACAGCTTCGTCCTCACGCCCGGCCGCTACGTGGGGGCGGAGGAACGGGACGATGACGGCGAGCCGTTCGCGGCGAAGTTCCCGCGGCTGGTGGCGGAGTTGGAGGGCTATTTTGAGCGCAACGAGCGTCTAACTGCCGCAATTCGTGCCAATCTAAGGGGGTTTGCAGATGGTCAATAGCGAGTGGCCACGTGTGACGATCGAATCGCTCATCGCCTCCGGTGCGATCATCGCCCACAAGGACGGCAACTACGGCTCGCTTTACCCACGAGTGGAGGAGTTCGGGACCGTCGGCGTCCCATTCCTTACGGCAAAATCGATCATCAACGGAAATGTCAACATTGACGGCGCACCTCGCTTGGCGGACGGGCGCGCGGACAGCCTCAGATTCGGATCTGTTCTTCCCGATGACGTACTTCTTTCGCACAACGCGACAATTGGCCGTGTGGCGATCGTGCCGGAGTTCAACGGTCGGCTGGTGGTCGGCACTTCGTTGACCTACTTTAGGCTGGACGCGCGCAAGCTCTTGCCGCGTTATTTTGCCGCTTACCTGGAAGGAGCTGACTTCCAAAACCAACTCGCGGCAGTGATGAGCCATTCCACCCGCAATCAAGTGCCCATCACTGCGCAACGAACGCTGACCGTCATCGTTCCGCCCCTCGGCGTCCAGGAGATGATCGCGCGAACGCTGAGGACGTTGGACGACAAGATCGATCAGAACCGGCGGACGAGCCGGACGTCGGAGCGGCTGGCGCGGGCGGTATTTAAGGCGTGGTTCATGGACTTCGAGCCGGTCAAAGCCAAGGCCGCCGGCGCGACCAGCTTTCCCGGAATGCCGCAAGCCGCCTTCGACGCCCTGCCGAGCCGGCTCGTCGACTCCGAGCTTGGGCCGGTGCCGGAGGGGTGGACCGTCGGAAAGATGAGGGACGTTGGTCAGCCGCGCCGCGAGCAGATGACGCCGGAGGAGACGGACGGTGACACGCCCTACATCGGATTAGAGCACATGCCTCGGCGAGACGTCGCGCTGGCCGAGTGGGGCAGTGCCGCAACGGTGACGAGCTCGAAGTTCCGATTCCGTCGCGGCGACGTCCTCTTTGGTAAGCTGCGCCCTTACTTCCATAAGGTCGGCCTAGCGCCGGTCGCCGGTGTCTGCTCGACCGATATCGTAGTCCTGCATCCAAAAAGCAGTGACTGGATGGCTTGGCTGCTGATGCTTGTCTCCAGCGACGACTTCGTGGCCCACACCGACCGATCCTCGGCTGGCACGAAAATGCCCCGCACCAACTGGTCGGATATGGCTGCCTTCACAACCCCGCTTCCGCCGTCGAGTCTCGCCGGTGCGTACCAGCGCGAAGCCGGTCCTATGCTCGAACTGATCACGGCGAGCATACACGAGTCACGAACGCTTGCCGAGCTGCGCGACTACCTCCTGCCGCGGCTGCTGAGCGGCAAGGTCAGGGTGATGGACTTGCAGATCGGTAACGAGGTAACGGCATGACGCGCGAGAAGAGGATGGAGGAATTGAGCCGGGCATACGTGCACGCGGTTGCCGCGCGTGCTAACTGCGCTTGCGAGCACACTTCGGTGGATATCGACAGTGTTGACCTGACGATCAAGGCCGCTGGTCTTGCGGAGCCCGCGTGCCTTCGATCGCCGGCCGTTGAGATTCAGCTCAAGGCGACTGCGACCTCCGGCCATCCCGCGGAATCGCTTGCGCTGCGCATCCCGCGCAAGAACTACGACGATCTACGGGTTGAAACGGCAATTCCTCGGCTGCTGGTCGTGCTGCACCTTCCCGAGCAAGAGAACGAGTGGGTGGAGCTGACGCACGAGCATATGATTAGTCGCAGGTGCGCCTATTGGGCGAGCCTGCTGGGCGTGGCGGAAATCGAAACGGATCAGGACCGAGTCACGGTGCACATTCCGACCGGGCAGCGATTCACGCCGGACTCCCTTACCGATATCATGAGGCGGGCATCAAGAAAGGAACGGCTTTGATGAGCCGATTCACGGTCATTTCGCGGGAGGAGGCAGAGTCGCTCCGCATCGAGGACGTCCGCGCCTACCTTCTGAGCCACGGCTGGGAGCGCGACGATGCCGCGAGCGATGCGAACGCGGGCATCTTCCGAAAGGAGGACTGCGAGGTGCTGCTCCCCTTGCGGCGCGAGCTCGCTGATTATGCGCCGCGGATGGCCGACGTAGTGCTGGCGCTTGCCGCGACGGAGAATCGCCAGCCCCGGCAAGTGTTGGCGGATTTATCGCTACCGCCAACGGCGGACATCCTGCGGTTGCGGCAAACTTCACCGGTTACCGCCAGCGGCCAGATCCCGCTTGACCGGGCGATCAGCATGCTCGATGGCGCCCAGAAGGCGCTGCTCGCCGTCGCTCACAGCGTTGAACAACCCCAAGACTATCATCCGCGGCTCGGGATCAAGAGGGCGACTGATTTCCTGGAAAGGTGCCGGATGGGGCAAACGGAGCGAGGCAGCTTCATTGCCACAATCCTGATCCCGGTCCCGCCGGTCATCGGCGATCAACAGCCGATGTTTCCCGATGCCCAGATGCAAGACGACCCCTTCGAGCGCCGGGTCACGCAGACCTTCATGGGCGCGTTGGGAATCATGCGGTCGCAGTTGGACGCCGGACGACCGGAGCAAATTCTTACTGCGACCGCCTTTGGCATCAGCGGCAACCTCTGCGAAGCGATAGCGGAAATGATGCCCCCTGACGATCAATCGCAGGTGGAGATCGCAATGAGCTGGGCCAGGGCGCGACCCAGCGTCCGCGCGGGGTTACCCGCCCGGGTTCGCCTCGCGAGCGGCGAGCGTCCCGCCTTAGAGGAACTGGCGCGCCGCCTTACGGAGCGGCAGTCCTCAGCCGCGCAACAAATTACAGGCCACATTCAGGCGTTGCGCGGCGACACCTCATTAATCGAAGGGTTCAAAGGACACGTCACGATCCGATTGCCGGAAATGCGTCGGAATGTTGACGTTGTGCTCGGGCATGCCGACTTTAGCCAGGCGATCGAAGCATATCGGAGAGGCATCGCGGTGCGCGTTACGGGTATACTGCGACAGAGCGGGAAAACCATCGAAGTCCTGAACCCTCAGCACTTCGAGTGTATTGATGGGGACTCGACTGCACCGAGCGTACAGGAATGAGCACGGCCTTGTTCGTCGCATGGAAATTGTACCAACCCTCCGGGAGCCGGTGGGCGCCCGTTGGAAAGCTTGAGCATGTCGAGGGCCTTTACCGCTTCACCTACACCCGCGGCGCGACCACGCTCAAGGGGTTTGCGCCTTTTCCCGGGCTGCCGGACCTCGACGGAGTCTATGAGTCGGAGGAACTGTTCCCGCTGTTTGCCAACCGGCTGCTGTCCAGGTCGCGACCGGAGTACGAGGCTTATCTGACCTGGGGCGGCTTCGACCCGAACAATCCGCCGGACCCGCTGGCGATCCTCGGGGTCACAGAAGGGATTCGACAGACGGACTCATTGGAAGTGTTCCCATGCCCCGCTCCGGACGCGGAGGGGTGTTACGTTGCGAAGTTCTTCCTCCACGGGGTGCGCTGGATGCCGGCGGTAGCAATCGAAAGAGTGGACGAGTTAAGGTCGGGCGAGCCCCTGGCATTGATGCTTGACGTTCAAAACCCCCACGATCGCTGGGCCGTGGCGGTCCGGACTATCGATGACCGTAACCGGCTTCTGATCGGATACGTGCCGCGGTACCTCAGCCGGGACATCGCCACCCTCTGTATGAAGTGCGGTCCAGACTTTGCGAAAGTGACCGTCGAGCGACTGAACCGCAGCGCGCCGTTGCAAATGCGCCTTCTGTGCAGGATGAGGGCGTGCTGGCCGGACGGCTTCCGCCCCTGCTCTGGCGAGGACTTCCAGCAGATCGCCCAATCGCCTGTGACCGCGGAGGGAGCGGCGCGTGCATGAGCGAGACGTTGAACTGACCGCGCTCGGGAAGCTGCGCGACGCCGGGTACGATCTTCGCCACGGCCCGGAACTCGGCCCGGAAACGCCCGCTTCCGAGCGGGCCTCGTTCGAGTCCACCGTTCTGACCGCCCGCCTCAGGCGCGCTATCGAAAAACTGAATCCGTGGTTGCCCGCCGATGCTGTCGCCCAAGTCGTGCGGACCGTCCAGCAATACCCGCATCCGACACTGGTGGAGAACAATCGCGCCTTGCACTCGATGCTGACCGAAGGGGTGCCGGTCGAGTTCAAGGACCGGCACACGGGCGAGCTTCGCGGGGGACGCGCTTGGCCCATCGATTTTCACCACCCCGCAAATAACGATTTGCTCGCTGTGGCTCAGCTCACGATCCAGGGTCGTAACGGGAAGACGATCCGCCCGGACCTGGTGCTGTTCGTGAACGGCCTGGCGCTGGTTTTGATCGAGCTGAAGGACCCCACCGATCCGGCGGCTGACCTGAACGTCGCGATCGACCAATTCTCGCGATACAAGCAGATCGCGCCGGACCTGTTCGTGCCGAACGTGCTGCTGGCAGTTTCGGATGGGCTGCTGACGCGCGCCGGATCGATCACGAGCGGGCGCCAGCGGTTCATGCCGTGGCGCCCGGCGGCCGGCGGGGAGCCGACACTCGAAGCGCTCATTCGCGAGCTACTCACTCCCGATGCTCTGCTCGACTATCTCCGTTCTTGCGTCACGTTCGAGGAGAACGAGCGCGGGGACATTGAAAAGAAGATCGCGGGGTATCACCAGTTCCGCGCCGTTCGAAAGGCGCGCGCGGACGTGCTGGCGGCGCTCAAGCCGCCTGCGGGCGCCAATGAGACCGCCGACGCCGGTAAGGGCGGCGTCGTCTGGCACACGCAGGGGTCCGGGAAGAGCCTCACGATGCTCATGCTGGGCGGCGCGCTGGTCCGCGAGCCGGCGATGGCCAACCCGACGATTGTGGTCGTCACCGACCGCAACGACCTCGACGACCAGCTCTTCGGCACGTTTGCCGGCGGGCGAGAGCTTCTGCGGCAGGAGCCGGTGCAGGCACAAAGCCGCGAGCACCTGCGTCAGTTGCTCGACCGTGCCTCGGGCGGCGTAGTCTTTACGACAATCCGCAAATTCACCGAGGACCACGGCAGGATCAGCGACCGGGCGAACATCGTCGTGATGGCCGACGAGGCCCATCGCAGCCAATACGGATTTGTGGAAGGCGGGGCGAAGTGGATGCGGGATGCGCTGCCGAACGCGACGTTCGTCGGGTTTACCGGAACGCCCATCGACCGCGCCGACCGCAGCACGCCGCGGGTCTTCGGGCCGTACACGGATGTGTATGACGTTCGCCAGGCGGTGGCCGACGGGGCGACGGTCCCGATCTACTACGAGCCGCGGATCATCAAGCTGACGATCGATCCGACGGGCGCAGAGGAGGCGGAGAAGAAGATCGCCGAAACCGCGCAAGCGAGCGAGGACGGGCTGGAAGCGGCCGAGAACGTGCGCATTCCGCTGGAGGCGCTCGTCGGGGCGCCGGAGCGGATTACGCGGCTGGCTGCGTTCATCGTCGAGCACTGGGAGAAGCGACGCGAAGCGATGGAGGGAAAGGCGATGGTCGTGACGATGAGTCGCGACATCGCCGCCAGGCTGCACGAGGAAATCCGCAAACTTCGGCCGCGGTGGCACGACGAGGACGACGAGAAGGGGGTGATGAAGGTCGTGATGACCGGAGGCCCGGGCGACCAGGGCCTGATCGCCTCTCACGTATGCAGCAAGGGCCAGCGCAAGCGATTGGCCGAGCGGTTCAAAGACCCGGCGGACGATTTCCGCGTGGCAATCGTCGTGGACATGTGGCTGACCGGCTTCGATGTTCCGTCGGCACATACGATGTATCTGGACAAGCCACTGGCCGGCCACAATCTGATGCAGGCGATCGCGCGAGTCAATCGGGTCTATGGAGAGAAGCCGGGTGGGCTGGTCGTAGACCTGCTGGGGATCGCCGACCAGCTTGCCGACGCGCTGGCAACTTATGCCAACGCAACAGGCGAGCAGGAAGAGCCCGTCCACCGAGTGCAGACCGAAGCGGTGCCGGCGATGCAGGTCGCTTTCGAGAAGCTGCGCGCGTTTTTCCATGGAGTGGATTACACCGCCGCCCTGGACGCGGCGCCGCAGGACGTACTGCGAGTGTATTTGATTGCAATCGATCACGTCTTCGCGCAAGACGATGGGTGGGACCGGTTCCGGTCGCTCGTGAAGGAGTTGGCGACCGCGTTTGCCCTGGCGGTGCCGCGCGCGGAGACGGACGTGATTGCGCCGCACCTCGCATTCTTCCAGCGCGTTGCCGCCATGATCCGCAAGCGGCTGACGGACGAGCGCGGTTCAGGAGGTGGACGCTCCGCCCAGAGCGTGGACATCGACGCGGCCGTTCGACAGGTGCTTGGCGGCGCGGTCGCCGCGGGCGAAGTGATCGATCTGTTCGCGGCGGCAGGACTCGAATCCGCCCGGCTGGATATCCTTTCAGACGAATTCCTCTCGCGCGTCGCGGCGATGGAGCAGAAGAACATCGCGCTGGAGACGCTTCGCAAGCTGCTCAACGACCAGATTCGCGTGACGGAACGGACGAATATCGTCCAGAGCCGCAAGTTCCGCGAGGCCCTGGAGCGGGCCATGATCGGCTACACCAACAAGCAGATCACGACCGCCGAGATGATCTCACAGTTGCTGGAACTGGCCAGGTGGGTGCGCGAGGCAAAGAAGCACGGGCAGGAACTCGGGCTGAGCAGCGAGGAAACGGCCTTTTACGATGCGCTGGCAGAGAACGGCTCGGCTAAGGACGTGATGAAGTCCGACACGCTTCGCCTGATGGCCCGGGAGCTTGCCGAAATGGTTCGGAAGATGCCCAAGCTCGATTGGACTCAACGCGAATCTGTTCGAGCTGACCTACGCCGAAACGTACGCCGCCTGCTGGCGAAGTTCGGCTATCCGCCGGACCTCTCGGAAGACGCCACGCAACTGGTCCTGCGCCAGGCCGCGCTCTCCACCGCCAATGGGAGCGATTGAATGCGCCGACGGGAGCTCGTCTGGTCGTGGCAAACGCTCGTACCGGTGAAGCCGAATGCGACAGCGGAGATCGTGTCGCACGATTTTGCGCGTGCGACGAAATCGCAAGTCTTGCTGGAAAAGCATCTTACGCCGATATTATATTGGACCCAATGCGACAAATGCGACAAGTTTCGTGGCAGGCACTGGGAAAAGAAACGCAACCTCAGTCGGTATATGAGCTTGAGCCAATTGGGAAGGCCGGAGTGCAAGGACGGCTGTCGCATCGGCCCCGCTCAGGGCCTGCCACTGACTACTGACAACTGACCACGCACGGGACAACCGGGGGCAATTCATCACCGCTCCAGCGCCATCGCCAACTGCTGCAAGACAACAGACGTGTTCACGTTGGCGTCGAGGTAGCTCTCGGCTCGGACGATCGCGTCGATGGCGGCGCAGGCGCGCTCCAGCTCGGCGGGGTCGTCTTGCCGGGCAAGTTGGCCGCGGATCCGTTCGCCGGCGACCATGAGGTAGAGCGCCAGGCCCTCACGGGTCGCCTGGTCCTTGCTGGCCAACTCATCGCGATCGAGCTGCTTTTGGGCGTAGGCGTCCGCCGCGGCCTTGAGCCAGCCGGGCAGGTCGGGGGGCGGCTGGCCTGCCAGGGCATTGTCTACTTGCTGGGCCAGTTCCCGGGCGGATGGGACGACGCCATCCTCGATCCATTTCAGGGCCACCCCAAGCGACCCACGGGCAAGCAACGCCGCGTCCGAGGCCAGCGTCTTGTCGACGCCACGGCGTCGAAGTTCTCGCTCGACCGTGTCCCGTTCCAACGCCGCGAAGCGGAGCGTTTGGCAGCGGCTGCGGATGGTCGGCAGCAATGCCCGCGGTTGGTCGGTGAGCAGCACGATCAACGTCCGGCCCGCCGGCTCCTCCAGCGTTTTGAGCAGGGCATTCTGGGCCTGCACGTTCATCAGCTCCGCCTGCTCGACGATGAAGACCTTGCCGCGGCCGAGGCTCGGCTTGCGCCCGGCGGGGTCGATCAGCTCGGGCCGGACCACGTGAATCGATAAGTCAATTCCCTTGGACTTGCCGGTCTTATCGTGATAGCGGATCAGCTCCTTGGTGATGACGTGGTAATCGGGATGCGATCCGGCGATGAAGACGCGGCAGCTCTCGCATTTCCCGCAGGGCGACATGTCCTTTGGCCGCTCGCACAGAAAGAGGGCCGCGAGGGCGCGGGCGGTGGTCGCCTTTCCGACGCCGACCGGGCCGGCGAAGATCATGGCATGCGGGAGACGGTCCGCCAGATAGGCTTCGCGAAGCCAGGAGATCGCGGCGTCCTGGCCGAAAATGTTGGAGAAGAGGTCCATTGCTTGATCGGGGCGCCTTGATCGGGGCACATGGTAGAGCGTGCGTGCCACCGGGCAAAGTTCGCCGGCGCCGATACTCCCGCAAGACTGCGCTCCCCGTTTCGCCGCGACCCGCAGGGGAGCGATTTTCCTGTCTCGCCGCAGAAAAATCGCTCCCCTGCGGGTCGCGGCGAAACGGACGAAGAACCTGCCCCCCTGTATAATCAATCCACCATGAAATTTGGCCGCATCAAGCGCCAGCACGGGCGGGTCGGCGGGCTGGACGAGGTCCTTAACCGGATCATTCGCGACTGCCCGCACGTGACGCGGATCGTGCCGGGGCGGATCAAGGTCCGCCGCGGCCACACGCCGCCGAGCTTCAAGATCCAGTACCCCACCCAGGCCGGCCTCAAGTGCCTGTATACCGCCACTGGAACGGTTCAAGAGGTGTTCCTCATCTGCTCCGATCTGGACGCGGCCAAAGCGTGGCTGGTCGCCGCCCAAATCGCGGAGGCCCAGTGAATCCGACGCGGATCGACCGGGCCGTCGCGGTGCTCCGCGCCGGCGGCCTGGTGGCATTCCCGACCGAGACCGTCTACGGCCTCGGCGCTGACGCGACGAAGGCGCAGGCGGTTCGACGGATCTTTGCCGCCAAGGGGCGGCCTGACACCAATCCGCTGATCGTCCACGTGGCCGACGAGCAAGTGGCGCGGCGGTACGCGGCAGGATGGCCGGATGAGGCGGCCAGGCTCGCGCGCAGGTTCTGGCCGGGTCCGCTCACGCTGGTCGCGCCCCGGGGCCAACAAATCCGCCCGGAAGTCACGGCGGGGCTGGAAACCGTGGGCCTGCGCGCGCCCGATCACCCGCTGGCGCTCGAGTTGTTGCGGGCGTTCGACGGCCCGCTTGCCGCGCCCAGTGCCAACCGATCCGGCCGCATCAGTCCCACCACCGCCGAACACGTGCGGCACGAACTGGGCGAAGCCGTGGAGCTGATCCTGGATGGCGGGGCGTGCAAGGTCGGGATCGAGTCCACCGTGCTCGACCTGACCCGTGGCAAGCCCGCCATCCTTCGGCCAGGGGCCGTCACGCAGCAGCAGATCGAGCAGGTGATCGGCCCGGTCGAACTCCTGGCGACGTCCATCGACCTCTCGCGGCCCGCGCGCAGCCCCGGACAGCAGGCAGTGCATTACTCGCCGACGACCCCGGCTTTTCGATTCCAGGCAGGCGACGCCTCGCGATTGATCGAATGGCTGAACGAACATTCGACGGAGATGGCTGCCGTCCTGCTGATTGAGGGTTCGGGAAGCCTTTCGGACGCGCGATCGAGCACTGCATCACGGCATCTCGATTTCCTTTCCCCGGACCCACAAGAGTTCGCGCGAGAGCTATACGCTGCCCTGCGCCGCGCCGACGCGGTCGCGGGCACTGCCATTTTCATCGAACTGCCTCCGCCGACCCCGCAATGGGCGGCCGTCCGCGACCGGATCCTGCGGGCCACGCGGCCCCTGTCAGACCTCCGATGAGTTGAGAGCGGCGGCGAACCTCGCGCTAGAGCGTAAGCCCCTACAATGTCCACGTGACCGGCCCCGCCGCCATTCGATTGGACAGCTCGCACCCGCGGGAAACGCGCTGGCCGGCGGCGCCGGCGCGGCCGACGACCTTTCTTCGCTGCGATTCGCGCAGCGGAGTGGCAACGCTGTACGAACGCACGGACGCGGTCCGGCGGTGGGACTACCCGCTCGAGGCCCTGGCCTGGATGGCAGAGCACATCCGTGAGGCCGGCCCAAACGCGCGCTGGATCGGATACGTCAGCTACGACCTTGGCCGGCTATTCGAAGACCTGCCCGCCGTCGCAGCGGATGACCTGGCATTACCCCTCTTCGCGTTCGGACTGGTCCGAGACGATGATGCAGCGACTCCGCCGGCGCGGATTAAAGGGGACGGGAACCTTTATATCCCGATGGACCGGGACGCTGCGTGCCCGCCGCGATCGACGTTCACGCGCGACGAATACCTGGCGGCAGTCGAAAGGACGATCGAATACGTTCGGGCCGGGGACGTGTTTCAGGTAAATTTGTCGCAGCGGTTTACGCTGCCGCTGGCGGATAGTCCGGCGGCGATCTATGGGCGACTGCTCGACGCCGCTCCGGCCCGATACGGGGCGCTGCTCGACTTCGGCGACCACGCCCTGATCTGCAACTCCCCGGAACTGTTCCTCCGTGTCGTTCCCGATGCCGCAAACGGCGCCCGTGTCGTCACCACTCGGCCGATCAAAGGCACTCGCCCTCGCCAGCCAGGGATGGACGTGCAGCTTCGCGAGAGCAGCAAGGACCAGGCCGAGCTGAACATGATCGTGGACCTGGAGCGCAACGACCTGGGGCGCGTCTGTCGGATCGGAAGCGTCAAGGTCCTGGAGCCGCGAGTGATTGAGCTTCACCCGACGGTTTACCACGGCGCCGCGACCATAATAGGTGTGCTGCGCGACGACGTCTCGTTCACGGACCTGCTCCGCGCCACGTTCCCCGGCGGCAGCGTTACCGGCGCCCCGAAGGTCCGAGCGATGCAGATCATCGAGGAATTAGAACAGGTGCGTCGGGGCCCTTACTGCGGGGCGATCGGGTATCTGGCCGGCGACGGAAGGATGGAGTTCAACGTCGCGATTCGGACGATGATCGCCAGGAATGGCCGCATTCACGTTCCGGTGGGAGGCGGCATCGTCGCCGACTCCGACCCGGCCGCCGAGTATGATGAAACGCTCGTCAAGGCGCGGGCGATGTTCGCGGCGGTGGGCCTGTCGATGGCGGGGCAGACATTTTTGTCTGCCTCGAGACCATGAGCGCGAGGGCGTACTCGCACTCGCTTTGCGTATGCCGGCGTGGCTAATGTACGGACGTGCTGGCGGTCCCCTGGCTGGAGGTTTGACAATGAGAACGCTGCCGATCGGCTGTGTCGCCCTGTTGTTGGCTGTCGCTGGGGTCCGGGCGGGCGCGCCCGCGCCGATCATCAACCCCATCGGCGGGACCGCTGCAAATGCGCCGGTTGCCAATGACGGGTCCGTCGATCCATTGCTGCAACAGCTCGATCAAGTGGGGAAGGACCTGAAAGAGTTCTCGGCCAGACTGAAGCTGACCGAAGCCGATCCGCTGGGGGGGGCCACGGTCCGGGTCGGGACGGTCTGTTTCCAGAAGAAGCCCGACGGTTCGCCGCGGATTCACGTCATCTTCGACAAGCGCATCGATGATCGTCACATCGCCCACACTGGAGAGAAGATCGAGTACCTGCTCGACGGCCCATGGCTCATCGACCGCAACTACCGGACGAAAACCGAGGTCAGGCGGCAGGTGCTCAAGCCAGACCAGAAGATGGACCTGTTCAAGCTCGGCGAGGGACCCTTCCCGTTGCCGATCGGGCAAGACCCGCAAAACGTGCACAAAGCATTCGACGTGAAGAGGGTCGCGCCGGCAAAGGACGACCCGCCGCACACAGTTCACGTGGAACTGATGCCGAAAACGGGGACAGATCTGGCCCGCAAGTTCCACTCGATCGATGTATGGGTGGATGACAAATCACACATGCCCGTGCGGGTGGACACGGTGGACGCCAAGCAGCAGATGAGCCGGTCGACGGAGCTGACCGACCTGGCGGTGAACCCGCCGGGCGGACTGAAAGAGCCTGATTTTCAGTTGCCCAATATCGACAACCAGCACTGGAACACGCTCGTGGAGTCACTGAACGACTGATATGTCCATTGTGGCACAGCCGCCCTTAAAGGATCGATCGCTCTCCGTCGAAGAAGATTCGCACCGTCAGCGCCGCGGTTTTGTTGTGCAGGACGTCCTGAGGCTCGCCATCGGGAGCATACAGGTACTTGGGTTGAAGGACGCCTTGGTAGAAATTGGACGTTCGGCCGGCGACGGGGTCGCGACTGTCGGCGTTCCCGAGCACCAAGATCGGTCGCGGCCACAGGGACCGCACCGCACTCACCGGAGAAAGGTGACGCAGGTCCGCCCCCACCTGCGCCGACGCGATCGGCAACACCAGATGCATGAACGCCCATCGGGTGAAACGCGCCTGGTGGCCCTCGGCCACCGCGGTCACCACGGCATCGAACTCATCGTACGGATTGTAAGCGGCGATCGCGTCGATCGCCTGCCCCTCGCGTGAGGGATCGGCGGAAGCCTCGATCAGCGCGACGGCGCCGAGGCCCTCGCCCAATCCCAGGACCCGTTTGCACTGTTGCGGATGGTTGACCCGCAGCCATCGCACGGCCCCGAGGACGTCGCGCGCCTCAGCGGCGCCAAAGCCGGTGAAATGGCCGCCACTGCGGCCGTGGGCGCGGAGGTCGATGGCCAGCACGTTGTAGCCGTTAGCGACCAAATCGCGGGCCAGGAAAAGGTCTTTGGCTTTGTCTGCGCCAAATCCATGACACAGCAGGACTGCGTCGCGTCCTCGATTGGTCGACCCACGGCCGTCGGTGCGTTTGTTGCGCGTGGCGGGAATCCACCATGACTCGATCGGCACGCCGTCGGTGGCGCGGAAATGGACCGTCTGGAACGGTGCATCGAGCAGTGCAAGCGGGTCGCCTGGAGTTGGCGCCTCGGGCCGGTAGAGCAGCAGCACCGACGCGAGGTATGGCAAGGCGATCAAGACCAGGATCGCGGCTTGAATCATGGCGGCGGCGGCAGGCGCCGCCTTATAGCAGCCGCCTGGCGCTGCTTTCGGATCGAGACGAAACAGCCGGGAGACCGCCTGTGAGACCAACCAATTCAGGCCGAGCACCATAAAAACCGCGGCGACGCCGACGTAGCAGGTCACCATCACTTCACGCGGCGGCAGCGCGGTCCCGCCCATCGAGGCGTAGCTCATCGCCAGCGCCCCGCCGAGCAGCACCCCGGCGAGGCAGGCGCGCACGAACACGCGGACGGCATGGATGCCACCGGAGCGGCGCGCCAGCAGACCCGTAATGCCCAGACCGATCACAGGCGCGGCCCAATACGCCAGAGAAAAAATCGGATAGAGATACGACATCGCCAGTCGGCGGATTGTAGCGGCCTCACCTGGAATTCACTTGAGACTCATTGTTCGCGCACGGGAAATTCCTTTGGCAGCGGTAGTTTGAAGATCATCTGGCGGCCGGTGCGGGGATGGACAATGGTGAGCTGAACGGCGGCGAGCATGAGATGCCGCGCGCCGTCGCTTGGACCATAGAGCGCGTCCCCCACGACCGCCGTCCCCCGGCCGGCCAGGTGGACACGGATTTGGTGTTTACGGCCTGTGTGGAGGACGATGCGAACGAGGCTCAGCTTCCCCTCCGTTTTCAAGACTGCGTACTCGGTGATGGCGCGCTCCCCCTTGCCGATCTGCCTGGTCGAGTGGACAGTGCCGTCGGCCCGTTCGACCAGCCGGGTCTCGATCCTGCCGGCGGGCGGGTGCGGCACGCCATGGACTACGGCGCGGTATTCGCGCCCGACGGTGTGGTGAAAGAACTGGTTTTTGAGAGACCGGTACGCGGCGTGGTTCTTGGAAAAGATCAACAGCCCGGAGGCGTCGCGGTCGAGGCGGTGGATGAGTCCGATTCGCGCCCGCCGATCGTGGAACGTAAAATACTCCCGGACCTGCGCCAGCAGCGTTGGTCGGCGCTCCCGGGGAACGGTGCTGGTAAGCAACCCCGCGGGCTTGTTGACAACGAGAATATCGTCGTCTTCGTAGACAATGCCATGGAAGCGGCGCGGGGCCATTCGCCGCCAAT
>Ga0073928_10000984_pt1 | contig 58285 bp, 51 predicted proteins | sample PaiPotPPA55metaG_FD_76969 | JGI IMG/M metagenome (GOLD analysis project Ga0073928, IMG submission 76969) | Iron sulfur acid spring bacterial and archeal communities from Banff, Canada, to study Microbial Dark Matter (Phase II) - Paint Pots PPA... ... | reverse complement strand
GGGTTCAACGGCGGGGCGTGGAGGGCAGCCCGCCGCGCTCTCCTCCCCGTCGAAGTCCGAAAAAGTGTTACCTATGTTGCCGGTCTAAAGTGTTACCCATGTCTCCGGTCGCTCAGTGAGGGGGTCGATCGCTTGGCCACGGCGAGGGCTCAGACACGGTTTCAGTACGGCCTGCTGATCAGCACGCGGTCGGTCTTGAGCGCCGCGATTTGCTCGTCCTGATAGCCTAGATACTTGCGCAGGATCAGCTCGTTGTGCTCGCCGAGCAGCGGCGCTTGCATGTTCGTCGGGCTCGGAAATTCCGAGAACCGGATCGGGAAGCCGGGAACCTTGATGTCGCCCAGCACCTGGTCGTGCACGTCCGCCACGGTGCCGCGCTCGCGCAGGTGCGGATGGTTCATCGCCTCCTCGAGCGGACGAATCGGCGCGACCGGGATGCGCGCCGCGCGCATTACTGCCAGCGATTTGTCATCGTCGGGCATCGAGGCCAGCCAGCCCTCGACGACTTCCGTCACCGCGTCGCGATTTTTGACCCGCGCCGCGAGATCGGCAAAGCGCGGATCGCGCGCGAGTTCCGGATGGCCCATCGCCTCGCAAAACTGCGCCCAATGGCGATCCATCCAGGCCATGATGATGAAGTAAATCTTCCGGCCCTTGAAAACTCCGCACGGGCTGAGCCCCGGATAGTAGCGGCCGGAGCGTTCGACCCGCGCGGCGCCGCCACTCGCCGTCAACAACTCGACGCCCATGTCCTGGTAGCCGAAATAAGAGTCGAGCAGCGAGACGTCGATGTACTGACCAACGCCGGAGCGCTCGCGATGGAGCAGCGCGCACGCGATCGCGCCCATCCCGTGCACGCCCGTGCTGACGTCGCCGATCGCCATCAGTGGAATTACCGGCGGCCCGTCCTTTTCGCCGATGAGGCCGGTGATGCCAGCGTAGGCTTGGCCGATCAGGTCGAAGCCCGGGTCTTCGGCGAGCGGTCCGGTCTGGCCGAAGGTCGACACCGAGCACATCACGATACGCGGATTGAGTTTGCTCACTTCGGGATAGCCGAAACCCAGGCGTGTGATCGCGCCGGGCGCGAAGTTCTCGACCAGCACGTCGACCCGCTTGACCAGTTCGCGCAGGATCGCGACGCCCTCGGCATGGCGCGCGTCGAGGCAAAGACTCATCTTGCCCAGGTTGTGCTGGACGTAGTAGGCGCTGCGGTTGTCGCGCACGTAGGGGATGAGGCGCGCGCGGTCGCCGTCGGGCGCGAGTTCGACCTTGATTACCTCGGCGCCCATCGTGGCCATCAGCCGCGTCACGGTCGGCCCGGCGACGAACTGGGTGAAATCGAGGACCTTGTAACCGTCGAGCACATGTCGGAACTGACCTGAAGCCATCGAATAGTCTCCGGGCGAAGGCGCGCCGATGCGACAAAGTTGCTGTAGCAAGCGGCGCGCGCGCTTCGCAACCCCGCGCGCCGCGGAGTGCGGAATGCGGCAGGCGCGGCCGCGCCTGCCGCATCGCGCGCTCGCTAGGCCACTTGCGAACGGACGATCCCGGTGTCGCTCCGCGAGGCCGGCGCTGCGGGCAGCACGCGCACCGGCAGGATCACCAGGCTCAGCCCGTGCACCTGCAGCCAGTTCTGCAACTCGAGCGCGGTGTGGTTGTGCAGGAAGCGGCTGATGAAACCTTCCAGTTCAGCTTCGAAGATGAGTTTGCCGGCGAAAAACACGGTCTGCGGGAATTCGTGCGCGACGTCCAGGCAGAGCTTGCGCAGCTCCAAAACGACGTCGGGGCCGATACTGACGCGCAGCTCGGAATGCAGACCCAGGTCGGTGGCGAAGCGGCAGTATTCGCTCAGGTCGTCGGCCACCTGTTGTTCGAGCTGCTTCACCTCCTCGGGACCCCTCATCCGCGACGATTCGACTTCGCCCACGCCGATGAAAATCACGTTGCGGTACTGATCGCGAAACAGCCGGCGTAGCGTCAGCAGGGTGGCCAGCCCCAGACCGTTGAACCCGTTAACCAGGATCGCCGCGGTCGGCGCGGTGCGATCGTATTTTTCGGGCGGACTTTCCTTGGCCGCGAAGAGCTCGGGCAGGATGTCGGCTTCGAGCTGCGCAATCGCATCGCTGATGTATTGATAGTGGTGGCGCACCATGTAGCACAGCGCGACCAGCGCGCCGGTTATCATGATCGTCACCCAGCCGCCCTCGTCGAACTTCAGCGTTACCGTGAGCATCAGGATGAGCGCCGTGAACAAGCATCCGACGCCATTAATCGCGAGCTTGCGCCGCCAGTTTGGCTCGCGCGCGCGCTCTTGCCACCAGTGCACGCTCATCCCGAGCTGCGAGAGCGTGAACGTGACAAACACGTTGATCGCGTAGAGCACGACCAGCAAACTGACTCGCGCGTGCGTGAACACCAGGATCGCGATCGCAGCGAGACCCATCGCGAATACCCCGTCCTGGGTCACCAGGCGGGAGCTGAGCTGCGAGAAGCGGCGCGGCAGCCAGCGGTCCACCGCCATCGTTGCCAGCACGCGCGGCCCGTCGATGAAGCCGGTTTGCGCGGCCACGAACAGCAATGCGCCTTCGGTGATGAGGGTGAAGGTGACGATTGGCACTCCGACCCCCAGGCCAAACAGTTTCCAGTTGTTGGCCACCCGCTCGAACAGCACCGCGTTGAGCGTCTGGCCGTGCACCGGGGCGACGTTGAAGAGCAGGTAACAGACCAGGATGCCGCCGGCCAATCCCGCCAGCGAGATCGCCATGTAGAGCATCGTGCGCTTGCCCGTCTGCGTGCGCGGTTCTCGCAGGATCGGCAGACCGTTGCTGACCGCCTCGATTCCGGTATACGTGCCGGCGCCCATGCTGTAGGCACGAAAAAAGACGATCGCCAGCCCCAGTACGCCTATGGTGCTGATGCCGGTATGCACCTGGTTGATGGCGTCGCGGGTGATCGTCGGCAGCTCCGGGCTCCTGACCAGCAGCGCATAGCCGACCAGCCATGCGTGCATCACCACGAATGCGAGGAAGATCGGCAACAGCGAAAGCACCGATTCCTTGACTCCGCGCAGGTTCATCCCGACCATCAGGACGACCACCACCAGGGAGAGCCAGAATTTCAGCCACAGCCAGTTGGTCGGCAGGAAGCTGAAAATGGCGTCGGCGCCGCTCGCGATCGAGATCGCGATCGTCAAAACGTAGTCGACCACCAGCGCACACCCCGAGATCAGTCCCGGATACGGCCCGAGCAGCTTGGTTGCCACCAGGTAGCCGCCGCCGCCCGACGGAAACAAGTCGATCGTTTGCGAGTACGAGGCCGAGATGATGAAGACGGTCAGCGCCGTCATCACGGCCAGGAACACCGCCAGGTACTGGTCGTGGCCGAGCGCGAGGAAAGCCTCCTCGGGACCGTAACACGACGAACTCAGTCCGTCGGAGCCGAGGCCGACCCAAGCCAAAAACGCGACCAAGGAAAGGCTATGGAAGATTCCGGGATCGCGAACGTCGCGCGGCGGCCCGATGATGACGTCGGTCAGGGTGCGTTTGCCGCCGCCATTTGACCCGTCGGCGTGAGTGCGCTTATTTCCAGCCGGGCCTTCGCTGCCGGATTGTGTTCCCATCGTTTATATCTGAGAGCTGCTCCTCAAAAGTAGGATTTTCAGGTTCCCTCATTCCCTGAGATTCCCCAATATGCCCGTTCGAAGCTAAAAACCCTTTGATATTGTGCTTAAATCACACATTTGCCCCATCTTCGTTTAACTTTGAGCCTCGAGCCTACGGATACCCCAACGGCGCACCCGGGGATCGCCGATCGTTGCCGCAGGATCTCATCTCTGAGTCACTAGGTTTCTCCGCCTTGAGCCTCCAGGCCGGCCGATTCCGAATCTGACACGGCCGGAAGTGAAAAGCGATTCCAGCTGTACAATTTTTCTCGAGAAGCCCAGGCGAGACCACCAGCGCACCGCAGTCCGCGCTCAAAGTATCCGGGCCACTCACCGCCAGGGACAGACGCAGACCATGAAAAGCGTCATAGTTTCCCATCATGGCCGATGAAGAAGCGATACGGCGCAAGCACGAGCTGTTGACCGCCGAGACGAACGACTACTTTTGGCATACCTGCCTGGAGCTGACCGCCCGGTGGAAGCAGGCGATGCTCACGCTGCCGCCCTCAGTCTTGCGAGACCTGGCCGTTGAAATAAAGAACCTGGAGGCCGTCACCAAATGGGCGAACCAACAGCTTCATGCAGCTCTAGGAGCTGGCGATGATCCGCCCGAAGACCTTCTCGATCGCGCCCTCGCTTCGATGGAAAATCTTAGGGAGGCCGCTGACACGATGACGCGATTGCTCGACGAGTTGCTGAAGGCTTAGTTGCTGAGCCGGACTGAGTGACCCAGCAACCACGCCCAACGCGCGTCGTCGTAGGGCTGAGTGTTCTAGTTTGAGATGCGGGGTGGCTGGCCTAGTTTCGGAAGAGAAGAAAACGGCGAATCGTTGGGCCAGTTGGGTGGGGCCAGTCTCTCGAATTGCCGCGAGCTTCGAGCCGAGGGGGGTCAACCCGAAGCTTGGTTGCAACCTCTCAGAAGACACCACTTCGCGTCAACCGGAAATTGTATCGCAGGGAACCAATGCGAACGAAGCGGCGCGGCGGCTTTTCAGATCTCCCATCTAAGCAGGAGCGGCTCCTGGATGTCATGCCGCTTCATCAATGACCGCCAGTAATTTTCTCGCTAATTCCGGGCCTGCGAGCGAGCGCGGCAGGGTGAGTAGCGGCGAAAAGCTCCTTAGGGGCGTTTCCGTGCCAAAATCGGGCGCCGTGCCAAATGGGCGAAGCAATTCTGTTCTCTGAGGGACAAATCGGTCGTTTTTGCCGAGAGTTGCAGTTGAATCCCCATGTCACTTCGCTGGGAATTTTGATAGACGGTTTTATGGCTACACAAGGGGGGACAAATCAACAGATGCCTTCGATAGTGTGGGCTGTTCCTGCGACGGCCGTTCGGCTTCGTGAGACTCACATCTTCCGCTTTCTCAAGGATGCGCGATGCTCGGTGCGGACTGTAGAGGTTAGACTGTTCAAAACGAGCCGCATGTCCGACCGAGCGCCCATAGACAGACGACGCTGGGGACCCGGTAGCGACCTGCCGATGACCGCCAAAGAGATCTCGCAATACATTGCGGATAGCGATTCGGCGGAAGCCACTATTGTGGCGTCAGACGAAGCTTGAACGCTCACGGCTTCATGTCTGCCATTTAGCAGCAGCGACGCCTGCGGTCGATCCCTCTCGACTCTGCGCATAACTCGCGCGCGTGGGTTTCACACACCGTCCGTCTGACGACAGGGTCGTCCCTGGTCGTCTAGATAGCGCAGGATCGTAGTGGCGCGTCGCCGGCCACCATGGCACTGAGCATTTAGCGCGGCGGTCGGCCGCCGTGATTTGCCCCACCTTCACGGCAGTCGCTCGCTTGCGCCGCGATCAGCGCAGGGCCCGACTTAGCTCCTCGATATTTGTAGGCTTCGGAAAGTAGTGGTCGAAACCGGCTTCTTCAAACAGATGCGTATCAGCTTTGATGCCGTAACCAGTAACGGCGATCAATCGGGAATCACGGGTCTCTGGAATTTCACGTAGCTTTCGCGCGAGCTCATACCCGTCCATATCGGGCAGTCCGATGTCGATCACGCAGGCGTGCGGTTTCTGATCCGAGATAACGCGCAGCGCCTCTGATGCGTCGCGCGCCTCGGTCACTTCGTATCCTCGCGCCCTGAGCAAATCGGCCAATAATTCGAGGTGGTCAGGGTTGTCGTCCACTACCAACACTCTCCTGCCTTGCGATCGCGCTCTCTCGGGCATACTCGCAGCCATAGGCAGCCGCACCGTGAGCTCCGCACCTTTACCTTTACCCTTGCTGTGGGCGTTGACTGTACCGCCATGCAGCTCGACCAGCACCTTGACTAACGCCAATCCTACGCCGAGCCCGGGTTTCACCGTTTTCGCGGGTTCGTTGGTTTGAAAGAACATCGTGAAAAGTTCCGGCAGTGTTTCAGGATCGATCCCGACGCCAGTATCGCGCACGGTCAAAACCGCCGAGTCGCCTTGAGAAGCCAGCCCAACAGTAATAGTTCCACTCGGAGGGGTGAATTTCATCGCGTTGCTGAGAAGGTTCGTGAGAACCTGCGCGATGCGTGTTTCATCGGCATACGCGAATAGCGGCCCCTCAGGAAGCTCGACCTCTATCTTCAGTTGCTTGGCCTGGAAATCGCTCTGGAACGTCTCCACGGTTTGCTGAACGGACACACGCAGGTCGAGATCTTCGCGTTTCAGCTGAAGTTTGCCATAGCGGAACCGGCTCATCTCCAGTAGGTCATCGATCAATATGGCCTGGTGACGCGCCTGCCGCTCGATCCGCTCTATGGCTTTTTCCATTCGCAGATCCGAGGGTTTCAAATCTTTGAGCAGTTGCGTACTTAGGAGAATGGGCGAGACCTGATTGCGCAGCTCATGAGAGAGGGTCGCGAGAAAGCGATCGCGCTGCTGATGAAGTTCCCTCGCTTCGCCTTGAGCTGAATTGCGTTCCTCCTCGGCGGCCAGAATGAACTGCAAGACCGAGGCGTTCGTGCTGCTATCGATGGTGTCGATTATCAGTTTGCGCCCACGCTCGACCTCCTCGGCGCTCGCATTCGCTCCGATAATCTCTTGAAGCATCTCAGTCAGAATACGGCGGAGAATCTGGAACTCCCGCAACAGCGGCACTACGGAAAATCCGATTCTCCGCCGTTGATGACCATGCTGGGCGGCGTCTTCCTCAAGGGATTGGGTTTCAGTCGGCTCGCCTAGAAGAAGTTTGATGACCGTATCGGTTAGCCCGGGCAGATGGTCCTCGAGTTCTTCATCGCCTATCTTGTGGATCACCGCCGCTTGCTCCGGGTCACGGCGAACTTCGTCTCGCCACCGAGCGAGGATTTGGGCCCTTAAGCCCTCGATGGCACTGTTCGCTTCCTTTCGCGGACCGCTCTGAGGGGTCATAAGCGTTCCTCCCTAGTAAGCGTACACCCGCGAGTCTACATCCTTTTAAGTGAGGGGCCGCAAAAGGCCCGCAATCCGGGCGGCTCCGTCGCGATACTAGGCAGCGGCGCGCGATTCGCCGGCGGGCGAAGCGATCCGGATTCCAAACGGGCTAGGTCTCAAACTTAACTTCCCAAAATTTTCAACTCGAAAAGTCCGATCTCGCCGGGATACCCCGAGACACCACCCATCTACCAAAACCGGCTAAAACCCCACGAAAATGCTCGTCTTGAAGATGAGAGCTGCTCCTATTAGCTGGGCAGTTTAGACGCAAACTGAGCAAGCGAGCCAGATGCGCGGTCAAGGCTTTGAAATAGGCGCGTAATCAAAAGGATAAGCGGCACGCTCGAGCCCCAGGTTGTAGCGCGCGGCGTCGATCAGGTTCTGCATCAGCGCGAGCACTGTCATCGGGCCGGTGCCGCCAGGATTAAGCGTCACGCATCCGGCGATGTCCTTGACTCGATCGAAGTCGACGTCGCCGACGAACTTGCCCGGCCCCGCGCGGCGGAAGCCCACGTCGATCACGCACGCGCCCGGCTTGATCATGTCCGCGGTTATCAGGAACGGCCGGTCGGTGTCGGCGCCAGCGCAGGAGACCACGATATCGGCCTCGCGACAGATGACGGCGAGATCGCGGGTGTGGCGATGGCACCAGGTCACGGTCGCGTTGCACATCCGGCCGCCCAGGATGAGCGCCAGGGGCTTGCCCGCGATATCGCTTCGCCCGATCACCGCCGTGCGCGCACCGTCCACCGGCACGCCGTAGTAGTTGAGCAATGTGAGCACGCCGCGCGGAGTGCATGGGATGAAGCGCCCTAACTGCGCGCGATAGAAGCTGCTCACGTTGACCGCGCCAACTGCGTCGACGTCTTTGGCGGGATCGATCGCGTCGAACAGCCTGTAACGGTCGACCTTGTCCGGTATCGGCAGTTGCAGCAGGATCCCGGCCACCGACGTATCGGCGTTGAGCTGCGCAACTTCTGCCAACAGACGCTCGGTGCTCGCCTCCTCGGCGGTCATCGTGAGCATCCGGCTTTCGAAGCCCAGTTCCTCGGCGAAGCGGCGCTTGTTGCGGACGTACTGGCGCGAGGCCGGATCGTCGCCGACCAGCACGGCGGCCAGCGCCGGCGCGCGATGCTGGCGCTGCTTAATCTCTCGCGCGTAACGCTCGAGCTCGGGGCGCAGGCGGCGGCTGAGTTCGCGCCCGTCCATGATTATCGCGGACATTCGGATACGGATCCTTGATGACAGTTGCTGAGTGCCAGTTTTTCGGTTCCAGTTTTCGGTGTTAGCCCTCGGACATATAGTACCGATCCGGCGGGCATATAGTACCGATCCGGCGGCAGCAAATCGTCACGTCGCGCGGCAGCGCAAAAGCGACAGCGGATAAGCTGTGGGAGAACGTGCATCGCCCCGCCTCGTTGGGTTTACCGCCCTTTGATAGAATCCCAACGCACATGGAAGCGCTGAGACGCACCACTTTATTCGAGTTGCATCGGCGGCTCGGCGCCCGGATGACCCCGTTCGGCGGCTTCGAGATGCCGGTCAGCTACGCGGGGATAATCGACGAGCATCTCGCCGTGCGCTCGCGCGCCGGGATCTTCGACCTCGGGCACATGGGCGAGTTCGAGCTGACCGGAAAAGCGGCGCTGGCGCTGCTCGAGCGCGCGATGACCAACTCGGCGGCGCGGCTGGAGGTCGGCCGGGCACAATACACGTTGATGTGCACGCCCGAGGGCGGCACTATCGACGACTTGATCGTCTACCGGCTCGACGACGCGCGTTACATGCTGTGCGTCAACGCCTCGAATATCACGGCAGATCGCGAATGGCTGCTCGAACTCGGCGCGAACAACGCCGGCTTTCGCGACCTCAGTGACGAGACGGGGCTGGTCGCGGTGCAGGGCCCGCAAGCGCAGGCGATTTTGCAGCCGCTTTGCCGCGCGCCGCTCGCCGCGATACGCCGCTTCGCGGTGATCGAGGCGGAGGTCGCGGGCGTCCGATGCGTCGTCGCGCGCACCGGCTATACCGGCGAGGACGGCTTCGAGCTATTCACCGCGGCCGTCGCCGCCGAGTCGCTCTTCAACGCGATCCTTGAAGCCGGCGCATCGGCCGGGATGATGCCCTGCGGGCTTGGCGCGCGCGACACGCTCCGGATGGAAGCGGGGCTGCCGCTTTATGGCCACGAGCTTGACCGCGCGACCTCGCCGCTGGAGGCGGGCCTCGATACGTTCGTGAAGCTCGGGCGCGAGTTCGTCGGCGCAGCGGCGCTCGCCACGCAGCAGCGCGACGGGCTCAAGCGGCGGCTGGTTGGAATCCGTACTGAGGACGGGCGGAGCGTGGCCCGCCAGGGTTACAAGCTTTTTGTGGGCGAGCGCGAGGTTGGCGTGATGACGAGCGGGACCTTCGCGCCGAGTTTCAACCGGCCGCTGGGGATGGCGTATCTCGACGCGGCGCCAGGAGCACTCGAGTCGGTTGAAGTGGAGATTCGCAATCGCCGCGTCGCCGCCGCAGTGACAGGGTTGCCATTTTACCGCCGCGGCAAGGCACCAGCGGCGTAGATGGAATGGGAAGTAGGCGTGAACGACGAGAAACAGTTTTTACTCCCATTCCCTTTAGGGGAGGGGCCGGCGTTAGGTCACTTGGGGCCGCTTCTGTCATCCCGAGCGAGTCTGCGAGTCGAGGGACCCCGGGGTCTTCTCGCGCCGACCTTGCGCGCAACGTTCTCTCGGGAGAATCCGGGGTCCTTCGACTCGCGCAACGCTCGCTCAGGATGACAAGCTATTGTCTGGAACTTAGTAATTAGACGTTACACTACTTAGTACCGTAATCGCCACGAAATGACTATGGAGAACATACTCAATCGATGAGATTCTTTGCACATACCGAAACTGACGTCCGCGCGATGCTCGATACGATCGGCGCGCGCGGACTCGACGATCTGATCGCGCACGTGCCGGCCGGTCTGCGCGAGAGCGCAACCATCGATCTGGCGCCGGGGAAAAACGAGGCCGAAATCGCAGCCGAGCTTGGATCGCTGGCCGCGCGCAACACCGGCGCCAGCGCCTTTGCGAGCTTCCTCGGCTTCGGCGCGTACCGCCATCACGTGCCGGCCGCCGTGCGCGCGATCACCGCGCGCGCCGAATTCGCCACCAGCTATACGCCGTATCAGCCCGAGGCAAGCCAGGGCACCACCGAGGCGATTTTCGAATTCCAGACGATGATTACGCAGCTCACCGGGCTGGAGGTCGCCAACGCCAGCATGTACGACGGCGCTTCGGCGACGGCCGAGGCGGTCCTGATGGCGCATCGCGTGACGCCCAAGCGCACGCGAGTCGCGCTTTCGCGTGCGCTATGGCCCGACTATCGCGACACGGTGCGGACGTATCTGAGTGCGCTGGAGCATCTCGAACCGGTTGAAGTGCCGTTCGATTCGCAAAGCGGTGCGATCGATCTTGCTGCGCTGGAGCGCCTCGCCGACGATCGGCTGCTGTGCGCCGTTATCGGCTATCCCAACGCGTTCGGAATCGTCGAGCCGCTGGCCGAGGCCGCCGCGCTGACCAAACACGCGGGCGCTATTGCGATCTCCGTCACGGCCGAGCCGCTCGCGCTGGGTCTTTTGAAATCGCCCGGCGAGCTCGGCGCCGACATCGCGGTCGGCGAAGGACAGAGCTTCGGCCTCGCGCCGCAGTTCGGCGGTCCCGGAGTCGGCTTCATGGCGGCTCGGATGGCGCATCTGCGCCAGATGCCCGGGCGGCTGGTGGGCGAGACGCGCGACCGTTTCGGGCGGCGCGCATGGTGTCTGACGCTCGCCACCCGCGAGCAGCATATCCGGCGCGAGCGCGCGACCTCGAACATCTGCACTAACCATTCGCTGTGCGCGCTCGCGGCCACGGTGTACCTGGCGATGATGGGGCGCCGGGGGTTGCGGGAGCTGGCCTCGCGCAACGTCGAGCTGGCGCATAGCGCAGCCGCGACGCTCGCGACCGCCGGGATACGTGCGCGCTTCGGCGCGCCGTTCTTCAACGAGTTCGTGATGAACACAGGTGACGCGGCCGCGGCGCTCGCGCGAGCAGAGCGCGCCGGAATCCTGGGCGGCATCGGGCTCGGCGGCTATTGGACCGAGCTTGGCGACGCGCTGCTGGTCAGCGTCACTGAGTTGAATACTCAGTCCGAGTTCGATCGGCTCGCCGGCGCGATTGCCGGGGTCAGTTGATGGGAGGGGAGGATAAGATGGCGACGGCGGGCAATATCGCGCGCGATATCGAAGAGACGCAAGCGGCGCCGGCCGCGACGGGAGCGCCGAACGCATCAGACGTCCGCAGCGTCTCGCTGCTGTTCGAGGAGTCGGCGGCCGGACGATCCGGTGCCGACGTCACAGCGCGCGCCGCCGGAGAACCCGACGCGGCCGCGATCTTGGGCGCGGAGCTTTGCCGCGACGACATCCCCGGCTTTCCGGAACTCAGCGAGCCGCAGGTGATGCGCCATTTTCTGCGCCTCTCGCAGCTCAACTTCGGGCAGGCGCTCCAGTTCTATCCGCTCGGCTCGTGCACGATGAAGTACAACCCCGTGCTCAACGACGAGATGGCAGCGCTCGCCGGTTTTGCCGCGCTCCATCCGATGACGCCGGCGCATCTGGCCGAGGGCGCGCTCGAACTGATGGCGTGGCTGGAGGCGGCGCTCGCCGAGATAACCGGGATGGACGCCGTCTCGCTCCATCCGGCGGCCGGCGCGCAGGGCGAGCTTACCGGACTGCTGATGATGCGCGCGTACCATCGTAAGCGCGGCGCGGCGCGCCACAAGGTGATAATCCCCGACACCGCGCACGGCACCAATCCGGCGAGCTGCACGCTGGCCGGGTTCGAGGTCGTGGTCGCCAAGTCAAATCGGCGCGGCTTTCTGGAGGCGGCCGAGATACGCCGGCTCGTAAGCGACGACGTCGCGGCTCTGATGGTGACGAATCCCAACACGCTCGGAATTTTCGAGCCCGAGATTGCCGCGATCGCCGACGTGCTGCACGAACGCGGCGCGTTGCTCTACCTGGACGGCGCCAACATGAACGCGCTTTTAGGCGTCGCCAAGCCGGGCCACATGGGCGCCGACGTCGTGCAGCTCAACCTGCACAAGACCTTTTCGACTCCGCACGGCGGCGGCGGTCCGGGCGCAGGCCCGGTCGCCGTGAAGAAGCATCTCGAACCATTCCTGCCGCTGCCGCGTTTGCGCAACGACGGCGAGGTCTGGCGCTTTGACTACGAGCGTCCCGATTCGATCGGGCGGCTTCGCGGATTTCACGGCAATTTCGGGATGCTGGTGCGGGCCTGCGCGTTTATCCGCGCGCTCGGCGGCAATGGGCTGACCGAGGCGAGCCGCTTCGCGATCCTGGCCGCGAACTACGTGCGCAAGCGCCTGGAGCCGCATTTTCCGAGCGCGACCACGGAACCGTCGATGCACGAGTGCGTGCTGACGCACGACCTGGAAAAGCGCGCCGGCGTGAACACGCTCGATATCGCCAAACGCCTGCTGGATTTCGGAATCCATCCCCCGACGATCTATTTCCCGCTGGTCGTGCATGGAGCGCTGATGATCGAGCCGACCGAGACCGAAACTCGCGAGACGCTAGACACCTTCGTCGACGCGATGGAGAAGATTTACGCGGAGGCGCTGAGCAATCCCGAGATGGTGCGCACTGCGCCGCATACGCTGGGGCTCTCGCGCGTCGACGAGGCGCAGGCCGCCCGCCGCCCGGTGCTGCGCTGGCAGCCGAAAGATAAGTAGCGATTTGCATTATTTGTTCTTCCGATAACCAAACGCTGGCGTGGTCTTTGATGCCGCCGCCTGCCGCCGAGCATAGAGTGTTCTCCAGTAGGAGACGGCATTTTTATGCTTACAAGACAGTTGCTGCCGATCTTCGTCCTGGTAATTGCGATCTTTGTCCTGGCAATTGGAGGACTGGCTCTCCTCGGTTGCGGAAGTCAAACGCAGGTCTCGGGCAACGTGACGCAGGCTTCAAACCAGACCTTGAGCAGGATCGATTCAGTGAGTAATGCGAGCGATGATGCAGTGGTGCCCGGATCCTCTTCGGCCGCCGCTGCGCCTTCATCCAGCGCGCAAGGGCGTCCTGCGCAGTTTGTGCTGCCTGATCCGCGACAACATGTTTTGTCATCTGGATTTCCTGTGAGAGCCTACTGATCTCCCCTCGCAGCGCTTTCATTCATATCGCGATCCCTCGCCGGAGTTTCCCGAGGCGTCTGCTAAGCTTGCGATGTGAGTGAACGGCGCGAAAGCACGGTCCTCAACTCAGCCAGCGCGATCATTCTGGCGGGCGGCCGCAGCGTGCGGATGGGCCAGCCCAAGGCGACGCTCCTTCTGGGCGGCATCACGCTAATCGAGCGGACCGTCATCGAGCTCGCGCGCGCCGAACCGGCGTGCGCCTTCGAGGACATCGTAGTGGTCGCGGCACCCGAATCAGAAGCTATCGAGCTTCCCGCGCTCGGCGGGGTGACGGTCGTGTATGACGAGAATGCTTACCAGGGGCCGGTCGGCGCGCTCGCGCGCGGACTGCGGGCGGCGCGACACGACCTTGCGTTCGCCTGCTCGTGCGACTTGCCGATGCTGCGTTCAGGAGTCGCATCGTGGCTCCTCTCGCTGGTGCGTGAAGGCGACGACGCGGTGATTCCCCAGGTTGGTGAACGACTACAGCCGCTGCATGCGGTATATCGCCGGCGATGCGCCGGCGCGCTGGACGCGATGCTCGCGCGCGGCGAGCGGCGGCTGAGCGCCATCGCCGACGCGGTCAATTCCGGTATCTTGGCGCGCATCATTTCCGAGGCCGAATACCGCCGCATCGATCCCGAGGCGCTCAGCTGCTTCAATATCAACACGCCCGAAGATTACGCACGCGCCAAAACCCTGCACAATCCTCTAGACAATTGACCCGGCGCACGCACGAATGATTTTGCCGCGAGCGTCGCGGCCCGTTATTGTCGTTCGCACGTGGCAATCAAGAACTCACCGCTGATTGCACAGTACCTCAGCGTCAAGCAGAAGGTGCCCGACGCGATCCTGTTCTTTCGCCTCGGCGACTTCTACGAGATGCAGTTCGAGGACGCCGAGGTCGGCGCGCGCGTGCTCGATATACAGCTGACCTCGCGCTCCAAGGATGGCGTGCCGTTGTGCGGCGTGCCGTACCATTCCGCGGAACCCTATATCGCCAAGCTGCTCAAGGCCGGATTGAAGGTCGCGATCTGCGAGCAGACGCAGCCCGAGCCTCGCTCACGTGTCACTGCCGCCGCCGGTCAGATCCCGGGGGCAGAGGCGCCGTTTCAATTGACCCCACAGCGCGGCCTGATGCCGCGGCAGATCGTGCGCGTGATCACGCCGGGCACGGTGGGCGAAGAGACCGTGCTGGCGGCACTCGAAAAGAGTTTTCTGCTCGCGCTCGGCGCGGACGGCGCCGGCGAGGACGGGTTCGCACTGGCGGCCGTCGACGTTTCGACCGGAGAATTTCTCGCGACTCGAATTGCCGGAGCAACCGGAGTGCGCGAGGAGATCGCGCGAATCGCGCCGCGCGAAATTATCGCACCCAAGGGCGACACCGCGCTCACCGCGGTGCTCGACGGCGTCGACACCCCCGTTACCTGGCTCGACGGCCCGGGCTTCGGCGCGGGGCGTCCGCGCGAGGCGCTCGCCGCGCGCTTCGGGGCCGAGGCGGCCGGCGCGCTCGACGAGGCGCTCGGTATCGCGGCCGGCGCCGCGCTGGTCTATGTCGAAGAAACCTTCGGCCGCGAGCTGGCGCATCTGCGCCCGCCGCATCTATATCGCGCTGCCGAGTACATGCTGGTCGACGAGGTCAGCCGGCGCCATCTGGAACTGGTGGTTTCTTCCGACGGCACGCGCCGCGGCTCGCTGCTCTCGGTGCTCGACGAGACGCTCACGCCGGTCGGCGCGCGCGCGTTGCAGAACTGGATCGTCTATCCGCTGCTCGACCTCGACGCTATCTGCGCGCGCCACGACGCGGTCGAGGAGCTGTTCGAAACCGATCTCGGCGGCGATGTCGCCGAAGCGCTGCGGAGGATTGGCGACCTCGAGCGGTTGGCGGGCCGAATCGGAAGCCTGCGCGCGTCGCCGCGCGATTGCCTCAAGCTGGAACAGGCGCTGCGGGCGGTCGGCGCGCTGCGAAGTGCACTCCAGCGATGCCAGAGCGCGCTCATCCGCGAGATCGCCGCACGGCTGGTGCCGATGCCCGAACTCGCGGCGCGGATCGACGCGACGATCGGCGACGAGCCGCCGGTCAATCCGCGCGACGGCAACGTGATTCGGAGCGGAGTAAGCCCGGAGGTCGACGAGTTGCGCGCGCTCGCCTCAGACGCGCGCGGCGTTATCGCGCGCCTGGAGGCGGCCGAGCGCGCGCGCAGCAACATCCCCTCGCTCAAGGTCCGCTACAACCAGGTCTTCGGCTACTACATCGAGGTGACCAAACCCAACCTCGACCGGGTGCCCGCGGACTACGAGCGCAAGCAGACGCTGATCGGAGCGGAGCGCTTTACCACCGCTGCGCTCAAGGATCTCGAACGCAAAATTCTCGGCGCCGAGTCGGGGCTGAAGGAACTTGAACTCAGGCTTTTCACCACGCTGGTTCGCGACCTCGCGATGCATGCCGGGCCGATCCTCGCGATGGCGGCCGCGGTCGGCGAGTTCGACGCGCTGTTGGCGCTGGCGGCGGTCGCGCGGCGGCGCGGGTACGTGCGGCCGCGGATGAACTCGGCGCTCGCGCTCTCGATCCGCGACGGGCGCCATCCGGTGCTCGAGGCCGCGATGCGCGCGGGCGAATTCGTGCCCAACGATCTCCAGACCGATCCCGACGAGCGCCAGCTCCTGCTCATCACCGGGCCCAATATGGCCGGCAAGTCGACCTACCTGCGCCAGGTGGCGCTGATCGTGATCATGGCGCAGATGGGGAGTTTCGTGCCCGCGACCGAGGCGGCTCTGGGGTTGGTCGACCGCGTGCTGACTCGGATCGGCGCGCGCGACGATCTGCGCCGCGGCGAATCCACCTTTATGGTCGAGATGCGCGAGACGGCGCGCCTGCTGATGGGCCTCGATCAGCGGAGCCTTTTGCTGCTCGACGAGGTCGGCCGCGGCACCAGCACATTCGACGGGCTCGCAATCGCCTGGGCGCTGGCCGAGCATCTGCACGACAACACTCGCGCCAAGGTGCTTTTCGCCACCCATTTCCATGAACTGACCGATCTTGCGCGCGAGCGCCGCCGCGTGAAGAATCTCAGCATGGCGGTGCGGGAGTGGAACGGTGAGGTGGTCTTCCTGAGACGCGTGATCGAGCAGCCGGCTAGCCGCAGCTACGGGATCGAAGTCGCGCGGCTTGCCGGGCTGCCCGAAACCGTGGTCGCGCGCGCGCGTCAAATCCTCGCCAATCTCGAGATGGGGGAACTGGACGAAGCGGGGCAGGCCCGCCTGGCGCATCGTCCCGATACGCAAGGCCGCGCCGGCCAGCTTGGACTCTTCACGCCGGCCGAGCGGCGGGTGATCGATGAATTGAGGACGCTCGAGATCGAACGTCTGACGCCGGTCGAGGCTCTCAACGCGCTGGCGCGTGCGCTCGATCGGCTCAAGCAGGGCGGCGATCAGTAGTCGTTCAAGCGCATCGGCACTCGCCGGGCGTGGGAAACGGCAGCGGGGTAGCGGATTGCGGAGGATTTCGCGTTGGACGCGGAGGGTAGCGATGCTTGTCGCCGCCGCGCTCGCGCTGGGTGCGGCGAGCGCAGGCGCCGCCGTGATCGACAGCGCCACGGCCGTTCAGCGCGGCGCGATCGTCGAGTTGCATTTCGGACTGCGTGGCAACGGGCTCAGTTGGACGCTAAGCGCTCACGGCGACGAGCTCTGGATCGATCTCGCGAATACCCGAATCGAGCTTCCGCCGCGTCCGCTCTACGGCCGCGAGACCGCGCCGGTCCTCGCCGTGCGCGCGATCGACGCAGGCGGTATGCGATCGCGCCTGGTGATCCGGATCGCGGGCAAGACTGACTACGCGGTCGGCAAACTGCCGCACGAGTTGCTGATTCGCCTCGCGCCGGCGGGCTACGCTCCTGACCTGGCCGCGCCGGTGCTGGTGCGCCTCGAGCGCCGCAACGAGCGGGCGGCCCCGGGCCGCCCGCTCGCTGCGGCGCCGTCGCCCGCCGTCGCGGCCGTCGCGCCGCCGACGGCGGCGCGATGGCCGCAAGCGCCTGCGCCGTCAACACCGCCGCTGCCGCCTGCCACGATTGTGGCGGGCGGCGGCGGCGCGGCGCAGACGGCGGCGCTGCATCCGCCCGCCCCGGCGGGGCGGGCGGATGCAGCGCCGGGGGGCGGAGCCGCGATGACCGCGGCTCCGGAGCGCCAGCCCGTGGTCGTGATCGACCCCGGCCATGGCGGTTACGACTCCGGCACCGAGGCCGGCGCGCCGCTGCTGGAGAAGGACCTCGCGTTGCAAATCGCGCTACGGCTCCAGGGCGAACTAGCGCGCCGCGGCGTCCACGCAATACTCACTCGCACGGGTGACTATTTCGTTACGCTCGCCGACCGCACGGCGTTTGCCAACAAGGCCGGTGCCGACTTGTTCATCTCGATTCATCTCAACTCGAGTCCCGCCGCCGCAACGACTCGAATCGAGGCGTATTATCTGAATAACACGACAGATCGGGCGACGATGCGGCTCGCGGCGATGGAGAACGCAAGCGGAGGCGCCTATGGCACCGCGGCGGGGGGCGACCTAAACTACATCCTGAGCGATATGCGCCAGCAGTATAAGGCCAACGAGTCGGTTGCGCTCGCCTCGATGATCGAGGCGCAGACCGCAGCCGACCTCAACGCGTCATTGGGAGCGCAGGTGAGTGCGCTTGGAGCGATGCGTGGGCCGTTCTACGTGCTGGTGGGCGCGCAGATGCCGGCGGTGCTGGTCGAGTGCGGCTTTCTCTCCAATCGGGACGAGGCGGCGCGTCTCGCGTCCGCGCAGTATCAGCAGGTGTTGGCGCAGGGTATCGCCGAAGCAGTGGTCCACTATTTCAACGCCGATGCCGCAGTGGGCAATCTGTGAGCGAAGCGCCGGTTTCAATTGCGAGCGAGGGCACGCTCGTCGCGCCGTCCGCGGTCGCGCGCAACGAGGATTCGCTCTACACGGAGTTCCAAAGCGGCGGGCGGCCCGGACCGGCCACGCGCGTCTGGCTCAACGCGGTGCGCGAGGAGCTCGCGCGACGCCATTTCTCGGGCGCGGGCGGGATGGAGATCGTGCGCGAGTACACCGGATGCATCGACCGGCTGGTGCGCGCGCTCTATCGCTACGCCGATTACCATCATTCGCGCCGCTTCTCACGCTTGAACCAGCGCCTGGCGGTGATCGCGCGCGGCGGCTACGGCCGCGGCGAGCTCAATCCGCAGTCCGACATCGACCTCCTGTTCCTGCACGACTACAAACCCGGCCCTTACGCCGAGGTCGTGACCGAAATAATTCTGCACGCGCTATGGGACGCGGGACTCACGGTCGGCCAGGCGGTGCGCAACGTGCGCGAATCCGTGCGCGCGGCTAACGACGATCTAAAGGAGAAGACCGCGATTCTCGACATCCGTTTTCTCGCGGGTGAAGAGAAGCTGTGGGCGGCGCTCGACCAGGCGCTGATCGACGAGGTTCTCAACCGCAACCAGCAGAAGTTCTTCCAGGCCAAGCTCGAGGAAAGCCGCGACCGCCATCGCCACTACGGCGATTCGATCTATCTGCTCGAGCCGCAATTAAAGGAGGGCGAGGGCGGCTTGCGCGATCTGCATACGGCGCTGTGGCTGGCCAAGGTCAAGTACAAGGTGCACTCGCTGCCCGAGCTGGTGCAAAAGGCGATCATCAGCGAGGCCGAGCTCGAGGAAGTACTGCGCGCGCGGGATTTTCTTTACCGCGTGCGCAATTCGCTGCACTTTCTAAGTGGGCGCCATTTCGATCAGCTCACGTTCGAGTACCAGGAGCGGATCGCTCCGCTGCTGGGTTTTACCGATACCACCACCATCGACGCCTCGGACAGCGCGTCTTCCGCGCTGATGCGCTTTTACTACGCGCAGGCCGCGGCCATCCATCGCTTCTCCGAGGGGCTGATTGCGCGCGTCACCGAGGATCCTGCCGTCGGGCGCTTCATGCGGCGCACCGGCGGGCGCCTGATTCGTCCCGGAGTGCTGATCCAGGGCCGCCTGCTCGCCATCGCCGAGAAAGAATTCTTCACCCGCGCGCCGATCAATCTGCTGACCATTTTCGCCGATTGCCAGGCGCACGGCGTGGAGCTTTCGGGCAGCGCCTATCAGCAGGTGCGCGACAGCCTCGGGCTTATCGACGACGCTTTTCGATGCGACCCGCGGACCGGGATGGCGCTGATGGGAATCCTGTCGGGGCGTCAGCGCGTGGCCGAGACGCTGGAGGCGATGCATCGCGCGGGCGTGCTGGGCGCGGTGATTCCCGAGTTCGGCAATCTATACGCGCGCGTGCTGCACGACCTCTACCACATCTACACGGTCGACCGGCACTCGCTGGCCGCGGTGCGCGAGCTCGAACGGCTGCGCGCGGGCGAGTTCAAGGACAGCAATCCGCTGCTGACCGAAGTCTCGCGCGAGGTCACCGCGCTGCCGTTCATTTTTCTCGCCTTGGTCCTGCACGATATCGGCAAGGGCCACGGCCACGACCATCACGAACGCGGCGCGTTGCTCACGGCCGAGGTCTCGCGGCGCCTGGGACTCGATGGCGAGGAGACCGACCTGGTGGTGTTCCTGGTGCGCAACCATCTGATGATGTCGCAGGTGGCGCAGAAGGGCGACGTCGACGACGTGCGCACGGTCGAGGAGTTCGCGCGCGCGGTCGGCTCGATCGACCGGCTGAAGGCGCTCTACCTGATGACCTTCGCCGACATGCGCGCGGTGGCGCCCAACGTTTACAACAACTGGCGCGACATGCTGCTGAGCGACCTCTATATGCGCACGCTCAAGATTCTGGAGCAGGGCGATCGCGAGGCGGTCGATCCGGCGCGCCGGCTCGCCCTGGTCAAAGCGGCAGTGCGCGAGCGGCTTGCCCCTCTGGGCGCGGCGCCTGAAGCGGTCGCGGCGTTTCTCGACCTGATGCCCGATCGCTACTTCCTCACCGTCCCCGAAGACGACATCCCGACTCACTTCGAGCTGATGGGCGCGCTGGGCGGGCAGGCGCTGGTCTGCCGCCATCGCCATTTTCCCGAGCTCGAGTTCAGCGAATTTATCGTGGCCACACGCGATCAGCCGGGATTGTTTTCAAAGATTGCCGGCGTGCTTACCGCCAACAATCTCAACATCCTCTCCGCGCGCATCACGACCCGCGCCGACGACGTGGCGCTTGACGTCTTTCGCGTTTCGCACGGCGCCGGGGGGATGGCGATGGAAGAGGAGCGATGGCTCCGCGTCGAGCGCGACCTCGAAGCCGTGCTGGCCGGCCAGCGCGACCTCGAGGCGATGGTGGCCGAGGCGCAGCGCTCGCGCGTGGCCGGGCGCAAGTTCGTGCGCCGAGTGGCGACCGAAATTACGGTCGACAACCGCAGCTCCGAGCAATACACGCTGGTAGACGTTTTCACCCAGGATCGGGTCGGCTTGTTATTCGCGATCACGCATACGCTGTTCAAGCTCGGGATGGTGATCCATCTCGCGCGCATTTCGACCAACGCCGACCAGGCGCTCGACGTTTTCTACATCAGCGATGCGAGCGGCGGAAAAGTCGTCGAGCTCGATGCGATGCGGCGGTTGCGCGCGGCGCTGGTCGAGCGGCTCGACGATGTCCCGGCTCAGAACGGAGCGGCGTGAAACCCAGGCTCAGCCCAAAATCTGCGTCGCGCGCGGATGCCCCCGCTGCGGCGCGGGGCCGGGATCAGGACAGTGACCAGGATTGGGACCTGATCATCGAGCGCCATCTCGACCGCCTGCGAGTCGAGCGCGGTCTGAGCAACAATTCGGTGCAGGCCTACGCGCGCGATCTTCGCGAGTTTCAGCAGCACTGCCGCGACCATCAAGTCGGGCCCGAGGTCCTGCAGGCGCGCACTATCAGCGGCTATTTGGAGACGATGGGGCGGCGCGGGATGTCGGTGGCGAGCCAGCGGCGCCATCTGGCGAGTATCCGCGGGCTCGCGCGCGAGATGGTCGAGCAGAAGATCGTCGAACACGACCCGGCTGCCGCGGTCAAGCTGCGGCCGCATCCGCGGGCGCTCCCACGCACGCTTGGCCGGCGCGACCTCGAGATGCTGCTCGACGCGATCGACACCAAGATACTTCGCGGCAAGCGCGACCGCGCGATGCTCGAACTGGCCTACGGATGCGGCCTGCGCGTCTCGGAGCTGGTCGGCCTTAGAGCCGGCCAGGTCAATATCGCGGAGCGCATCGTGGTCGTGCTGGGCAAGGGCGGCAAGGAGCGGATCGTGCCGATCGGATCGGCCGCGGTGCGTGCGCTCAAGAGCTATCTCGCCGCGCGCGAAACGCAGCCGCGAAAGAAGACGCGCCCGGCGGGGCCGTCGCCGGCGTTGTTCACCAGCCGGCTAGGGCGTGCGATGACGCGACAGGGGTTTTTCAAGGCGCTCAAGGGATGGACCCTCACGGAGCCGCGCCTGGTGTGGGTCAGTCCACATACGCTGCGCCACTGTTTCGCGACCCATCTGCTGGAAGGCGGCGCCGATTTGCGCGCGGTGCAGGAGATGCTCGGCCACAGCGATATCTCGACCACGCAGATTTACACCCATCTGTCCAAGAGCCATCTGCGCAAGGTATATCGCAAGTTCCATCCGCGCGCCGCGCGCGCCGAGATGTCCTGAAGATGTCCGAAGATTCCTGAAGACGATCCAAAAAGCGAGACCCAGCTTGTCCAACCTCAGTGAATTCATCGTCACGCTTTCGATCTGGGCGGTGCCGACCGTGTTCGCGATCGTGCTGCACGAGGTGATGCACGGTTATGTCGCAAACCTGTTGGGGGACGACACCGCGGCGCGCGCCGGGCGGCTCACGCTCAATCCGCTAAACCACGTCGATCCGATCGGCACGATCATCATGCCCGCGCTGCTCCTGTTTCTGCATCTGCCGGTCTTCGGCTACGCCAAACCGGTGCCGGTCGATTTCCGCCGTATCAGCCCGCCGCGCGCCGGAATGATCGCGGTCGCCGCAGCGGGCCCGCTGACCAACCTGGCGCTGGCGGTCGCGAGCGCCTTTGTGGCCCGCATGCTCGCGCCGTACATCAACGCGCCGTGGGGTGAGGCGGTGGCGCTGCCGATCGTCTACATGATGCAGGCCTCGGTGATGATCAACGTGTTGCTCGCGGTCTTCAACCTGCTGCCGCTGCTTCCGCTCGACGGCGGCCGGGTGCTGGCGGGGCTTTTGCCGCTGCGCGCGGCGCGCACGTTCGCGCGTCTTGAACCGTACGGACTTCTGATATTATTCGCGTTGTTGTATACGAACGCGGTGAACGTGGTTATCAGTCCGCTCATCAACGCGATTACGCGGGTGTTGCTATGAGCGACGGTTCGCAGGACGCGGCGGAACGCGCCGAGGCGGGGGCGGGGCCGCGCTTTCGCCTACCAATCTACGAGGGGCCGCTCGATCTGCTGCTTCATCTGATCAAGCGCGCAGAACTCGACGCGCGCGACGTCACCGCCAGCGTCATCACCGAGCAGTACCTCGCCTATCTCGAACTGCTCGACTCGCTCAACCTCGACGTGGCCGGCGAGTACCTGGTGATGGCGGCGACGCTGCTGCTGATCAAGTCATTCTCGATGCTGCCCCACGCGGGGACCGAGGAGCTGGAGGAGGCCGAGGAGCTCAAGCGCGACCTGGTCGCGCGGCTGCTCGAGTACCAGCGCTATCGCGAGGCGGCCGAGAAACTTGGCGCGCGTGCGCTTTTGGGCCGCGACGTTTTTGCCGCCCCGGGCGAGAAGCAGCCCGAGGAGGCGCTCGAAGAGGACGGCCAGGCGCCGCGGCTCAATGTGTCGCTCTTCGACCTGGTCGAGGCGATGGCGGCGGTGCTGAAACGGCTGACCGACACCACGCCGCGCGCGATCGCGCTGCGCGACATCCCGGTCGCCGAATGTATCCCGCGGATAATGATGGCGCTCGAACAAGGTGGCGGCGCAGTGGAATTCGCGGCACTGTTCGAGAATTTTAACGATCTAAACGACCGCCCGGTTTTGATCGCGACCTTCATGGCGCTGCTCGAGCTTATCCGGCAGGGCAGGGTGCGTGCGCACCAGGCGCGTCGCTTCGGCCCGATCCTGCTCGAGCGGCGCGAGCAGTCGGCGTCCGGTGAAACGCCGCCGCCGGCGCCCGCGGGCGGCGAGCAGCAGTGAACGGGGATCATCAAGTTGTGTTCGCGACGGGCCGCGGCTGAGCGCGGCCGCGCGGCGGGGGTGGGATGGAAGAGGAACGGCTCAAGGCGATTTTGGAAAGCCTGCTGTTTGCGGCGGGCGAGCCGGTCCCGCTCACGCGGCTGGCGTCGGTGCTCGACAACGTTGCGCGCGACGCGATCAAAAAAGCGCTGGGCGAGATGATCCTGGGCTACGGCGCCGGCGCGCGCGGAGTGATGCTTGAAGAGGTCGCGGGCGGTTACCAGTTGCGCACGCCCAAGGAACACTCGCTCTACGTGCGCAAGCTGCTCGCCGCCAAGCCGCCGCGGCTTAGCCGCCCGCTGTTGGAGACGCTCGCGATCATCGCCTACCGCCAGCCGGTGACGCGTCCCGAGATCGAGCAGTTGCGCGGCGTCGATTCGGGCGGCGTGCTCGAGACCCTGCTCGAACGCCGATTGGTGCGTATCGCCGGGCGCAAGGAGGCGCCCGGGCGTCCCATCATGTACGCGACCTCGGCGGAGTTCCTCGAGGTCTTCGGACTGCGCGACCTCGACGGGTTGCCCGACCTCGAAGAATTCAAGGAGCTGGAGGAGCGCGCCGAGCAGGAAGCGTCTGATGGCGAGCAGGCATCCGGCGCGCAGCAGGAATTCGCGCTGCGCGGCGCAGAGGGGCCGTCCGCCGCTGCCGCTTCGGCAGCGGCGGACGACCCCTCTGCGCCGGCCGAGCCTTCCAGCGGCGGAGAAGAATCGGCGCCGCCTCGCGGCGCCGAAGCCGAGGACACGGCGACGCTGCCAGACGACGCGCAGGGCGCGTCGTCTGGCAGCGCGCCGACGACGGAGCGGCGAGGGGAGGCGGAGTCGCAGCGCGACTCCGCCTCCCCTCACCGCGGCGGGCGCAACGACGAGCCACAGTAGCAGCGGCGACAGCTTTTTCCGTTGTCCGAATTTCCCTCTCCCAGTTGTTTTGGGGGAGGGCTGGGGTGGGGGGTCTACAGGCGGTTCTGAATGTCCGCGAGAACCGCCTCTTTCTGCATTCGCGCGCGCATCAAAAAGACCAGGACGAGGAAGCGCCGAAAAAAGATACCGGCGCTTCCTCGCTCGACCCCCACCCGCGGGCCGCGGCGGCCGGCGACCTCCCCCAAGACAATTTGGGGGAGGGATCAGAAACATGTGTTAATCCGTGACTAGTCGATCGAATTGCCGCTATCGCTGCCCGGCGCGCCTGCGCCGGCCGGTCCCTGCTCCTCGGGCGTAAACGTGACCAACAGGCGCGGCGGAGCGTTGAGCGGCACCACTGCGAACCGCGACACCGGTGAAGTATTCACGGTCACTGTGGTGCCGTCGGCGTCGGTCTGAATATCGCAGTCATGAAAGATCGAGCGGTCGAAGGTCATATGAGTCGCAAGGCCGTGCGCCAGCTTGGTCTCCTTAAGATGGATCGTCAGGGTCGACGAACTGGAGCCGTTCTGAAGCTGGCTCTCGAACGGGACCGCGCCGGTTAGATCGAAGATTACCGACAGCGGCGGATCGGCCGAGGAGAGCCTGACCTTGTTGAGCGTGGCCGGGCCGGTCCGCCCCGCAGTCTTGACCGCGCCGATAGCCGCTTCGGGAGAGGCGGGAGCGGCCGCGCCCGCCTCGGCCGCGCCGGGCGATATGGAGCTGCGGAGTGAGGGAGCGGACGCGCCGTCCGTGGAGGCAACCGCAGTGCTTGAACTTGCGGGCGCGGCGGCATCAGTTGAGCCTGCGGGTGCGGCGGGATCGGGCGATGCCGGCCGCGGGGGCGGCGCTTTGAGAATCGGCAGCGGTGGATACGCGTTAGGGTCCGCGGAGGCCAGCGCGGTTTCGTCGCCCTGGCGCACCTTCACGTCGTCGGTGTCGCTGAACCCGCTCTCGGTCAGCACCAGATGCAACGGATCCTCTTCGGTGTCGACCGGCTGATGCAGTTTCTTGAGTTCGTACTTGGCCTTGCTGGCATACATCGTGCCGGGATAGTGGAGCACAACGGCGGTGAAGGCCTGCGCGGCGGAATATTTTTTACCTTCCTTCTCCAGCGTGGTGCCGAGCTGGTAGAGCGCCTCGTCGCCCACCGGGGTGTCGGGCCACTTTTGCATTAGCTCGGCCAGACGCGATTCGGCGGCGCGGAAGTTAGCCCGCTTGTAATAGAAATCTCCGATCAGCAGCTGATGGCGCGCGAGCATTTCGCGGCAGACGGAAATCTGCTGATGGGCCAGCGCGGCGAAGCCCGTTTCAGGATAGCGCCGTTCGATTATCTCGAACTGCTGGAGCGCCTGCTCGGTGTTGCTCTGGTCCTGGTCGGGACGGCCGATCTGATCGTAATGCGCCATCGCCAGGTAGTACGACGCCAGCTCGATCTCCTTGCTGGTCGGATGCATCTTCTCGAAGTCGCTCAGCGAAGAGATCGCCTCGGCGTAGTGCTTCTGCTGGTACTCGGAAAGCCCGATCTTGAGCTCGGCGTCTTCGGCGTAGGGGCTGAAGGGATACTGGTCGATCAGCTTCTGAAAGTAGATGGACGAGCCCCTGTAGTCGTGGGTGGCAAAAGCCTGCTGCCCCAGCGAGTAATAGTTCTCGCCGGTCGGGGTCTGCTGATGCACAGCACAGGCCGACACGCAGAGCGCGAGACAAGCCGCCAGTAAGAGAGCGAGACACCGCATATACGAAACTTGCGGCCAGATTAGACGCTGGCTGATCGCAAGGCAAGCCGGTATCGGCACGGATGACGACAGCCAGAGAGTGATAAACAGTGGGAGAGTGATAGAGGCGCTACGTCAACGCGAAGGACGCCGAAAATACCACTTTGCCCTGGGCCAGGTACTTCAGGCCGAAGCCCGATGCTCGCGCACCCGGCGCGACGACTTCGACCCGGCGAAAGCCGGCGCCCGCGAGCATCGCGAACATTTCCATCGCGTAGGGCTCGACGTCCGTTGCCACGTGGACGATCGCTCCCGGCGCCAGCACGCGCCTCAGGCGCTGGGCAAAGCCGGCGGAAAACATCCGATGCTTCTGTTGCGAGAGCGTGAGCCAGGGGTCGGGAAAATAGACGTGGCACGCGCTCAGGCTCCCGGCCGGCAGCATCAGGTTGACCAGCGTCCGCGCGTCCATCCGGGCCACGCGCAGGTTGCCGACTCCGCGGCGCGCGGCGCGCAGCGCCATCACCCGTGCGACCGAGGCGGCAAGCTCGACCGCGAGAAAATCGCGCTCCGGGCGCTCGGCCGCGTACTCGATGATAAAGTCGCCGCGCCCGGCGCCGAGCTCCACTTCCAGCGGCGCGCGCCGTCCGAACAGGCGCTCGGGATCGATCGCGTATACCGGTCCGTCGTCGGGCACCAGCACGCGCGTCGCGAGAGCGCGCTTTTCCGGATCGCGCCACATGCGCGCCGCCTTGCGCAGCCGTGCCATCAAAGGAACGTCCGACGATGTCGGTCCGGCGCGGCCTAGTCGGTGCGCGCCATGAAATCCTTCACTCGCTGCACCAGCGGCGCGAGGTCGGTGTTGTCGACCAGCGCGCTGGCCATCCTGACCGGGTCGCCGAAGAAGAAACGCTCGTAGAGCACCTGGCGCCCGGCGAACGAACTGCCCGCGGCGTCCCAGGCGAGCCGGTAAAGCGCCACACGCTCCCGCGCGCCGGCGTCAGCCTGACCGAAGTAGCGTTCGATCTCGGGCGCGATCGGGCTTTTGAAGTCGCGCTCCGACGGCGTCGCCATCAGGCTCGAGGAGCTGTTGAGCTGGATGATTTCGACGAGGCGCGGATATAGCTTCGGAAAAAGATTGCGCGCGGTGTCGAGCGGCGGACGCGCCGGCATGTACTCGCCCCACTTATCAGGCGCCGCGTCGGCCTCGGCCGTGCGCAGGCACGAGCGCATCAGCTCGGCGGTCATGATCATCTCGGCCAGCCGCTCGCGCACGTGCGGGAGGCTCATCGCGTCGCTGACCTCGGCGATCCGCGCGGCCAGGCCAAGCATGAATTCGCTCTTGACCGCGTTCTTGACCACCACTTGATGCATCATGTTGACGACGGCGCCGGTCTCCGCATAGAGCGCGTTGCATCGCGCCATATCCCCGCATACGAACACGCGCTCCCACGGCACCATCACGTTCTCAAAGATGACGACGCAGTCCATCTCCTCGAAACGCGAGGCGAGCGGATGGTCGAAATGCGATCGCTCGGAGTCAAACGCGTCGCGGCAGAGAAACTTGAGACCCGGCGCGTTGCACTGCACGGCAAACGCCAGCGCGAAGGGCTTCTGGCTCGGGTCCGCCTTGAGCACGGTGGAGGGGAAAACCAGCAATTCCTCGGAGGCCGGCCCCAGTGTGGCGAGCATGCGCGCGCCGTTCACGACAATTCCGTCGCGGGTCTCTTCGACCAGGCGCAAAGCGAGGTCGGCGTCGGTCTGCCCGGCCCATCCGGCGGCGCGGCTGGCGCGCGGGTTGAGCAGCGTGTGCGTGGCGCACCAATCGTTGTGGCGCGCGGCGCGGTAATACTCGACGATATTGTCGCCGAAGCGTTTGTCGGCGGCGGCGAAGAACTCGTGCGCGGCCGCCATCGCCGCGATGCTGGCGTTGAGGTAGTCGGGCGTGCGCCCGAGCATCCCGCCGCTGAACTCGGCCCATCGCCTCATCATCGCGCCGCGCTTGCGCACGTCGTCGGCGCTTTGCGGCTGGATGAACGAAAGCCCGGCGCGCTCGCCGCCCTCGGCGCGATAGGTCATCGCCTCGGGATGCTCGATCTGCATGTCGTAGAGCGAGGCGAGCGAACGCATGACCGGCTTGAGCGCGGGATGGGTGGTAGGGTCGGCAACGCGCTCGCCGCCGATCCAGATTTCGCTCTTGAGCTTGCGCATCGCGCTCAAATAATTATTGCCCGAGCGCGCGCCCATCAGAGGATCTCCTGCAACTGCGGCAGCCGTTTGCGCAGCCGCTCGGCGGCATCCTCGGGCGCCATGTAGGGCGGCCGCGCCGGCCCCATGTCGATCCCGGTCGCGACCGAGGCGGTGACCTTGGTGACCCCCAGATGGCCGAGGGCCTCCTCGCCACCGCGCGGGAAGCATCGATTGAGCCGGCGCTGGATTTCCTGGGCGCGCATGATGTCGCCAGCGCGGTATGCCTTGAGCAGCGCTGCGGAGGCCGGCACGGCGAAAATGTTGATGAAGCCGCCGGCCGCGCCGAGCATCAGGCCGGTCAGCAGTGCGCGGAAGGTGTTGTAGATTTCGATCCGCGAGCCGATTTGGTCGTAAAGTTCCTCGAGATGCTGCAGGTCGGTGAGGACTTCTTTCATCGCGACCACGCCGGGAATCGCCGCCAGGCGCGCGGCGAACTTCGGCGTGATATTGAACTTGCTCAGCGCCGGATTGTGATAGATCACCAGCGGCAGATCGCCGGCCTCGGCGATCATCCTGTAATGGCGCTCGACCTCGGCCTCGCCGCAGCGCCAGTAGTAGGGCGGGATCACCTGCTGGGCGTCGTAGCCCATTCTTGCCGCGACCTTGGCGAAGTGCAGAGCCTCCAGCGTGGTCGCGCCCGAGGTCATAGCGGTGGCGGGCACGCCGGGACGCTTGCGGGTTTCTTCAAGGGTTACTTCAAACGCGCGCGTGCGCTCGGCTTCGCTCAGATGCAGGAACTCGCCGATGCTCGGAGTGGCGACGATACCGTCGGCGCCATTGTCGAGCGCCCATCGCACTTCCTTGCGCAACGCCTCTTCGTTCAGTTTGTAGTCCGCGGTGAACGGCGTCACCAGCATCGCATGGATTCCGTGCACGAGTTTCATTTCACTTCGCTCCTGCTGCCGGTGCAGGCGCGCCTTGATGCGCGCCGGCGGTGGGCCGGGCGAAATAAAAAATTGCCTGGCCGGTTCCAAGCGCGGCCTCGTAGCGTCCGAATTGCTCGCCGCGCCAGTTCCAATCGGCGCCGCCGAGCGCACCCGCCATCATCAGATAGTGCGAGAAGCGGCCCTCGGGCGAACATTCGGCGCGATACTCAGGAGCAGCGCGCAGAATCTCGTCGTGGCGTCCAGACTTAAACCATTCCATCAATTTCTCGTCATACAGGCGGTTGGCGAGCGAGCTGATGTCCTCGGGCGAGGCCGACGCGTGTTGCAGCACATTGTCGTAGTCCCAGAAGCGATGCGACAGGCCGCCGGCCGCGATCAGCACGACGCGCCGGGTAGAGGCCCGGATCGCGGCGCCCATCGCGACACCGAAGGCGACGTCGTTGGAGATTCGCGCCGTCTGGCACACGCCCATCGACAATACGCTTCGCGTGGCGCTGGGGTTAAAGTAATGCATCACGTTTAACGTCGGGTAGTGCAGCGGCAGGGTCGGGTAGCCCGACGCGATCGCGCGCAGGCCGCCTGAGCGGGCGGCTTCGACGATCACCGCGGCCAGTTCCGGGTCACCCGGATAGTCGAAGGCGTACTCGTGGATCATCTGCGGCAGTTCTTCGGAGGTATAGAGGCCGCGCAGGCGCTCCTGCGCGTTCAGCACGTACTCGAGCGTGGTGAACCAGTGCGTGTCGATCAGCACGAAGGTGTCGAAGTCGAGCCCGCGCAGGCGCTCGCGTTCGAGCGCCTCCATCGCCTCGTAAAAAGTAGTGACGTTCTTGCCCATGTAGGCGCGGCGCGCTTCGGGGTCGTGAATCATCAAGCGCGGCACGTGGGTGGTGAAGATTGCGGCTACGATCTCGCCCATCGCGGGCCTCCTGTGGCGCGGCAATTCATCGCGATGCCTCGTGTTCCGGATATGTGAGGCAGACCAGCTTGGGTTCGGTCCAGAACTCCAGGCTGAAACGCCCGCCCTGGCGGCCGACTCCACTCTGGCCCGAACCGCCGAACGGCGTGCGCAGGTCGCGCAGAAAAAAACTGTTGACCCATACCATCCCGGTCCTGAGGCGCGCGGCCACGCGCAGCGCGCGCTCCAAATCGCGGGTCCAGATGTAGGCGGCAAGGCCGTAGCGAGTCGCGTTGGCCATCGCGGCCGCCTCTTCCTCGTCCTCGAAACGCTCGACGCTCAGCACCGGGCCGAAAATTTCCTCGCGCACCGCGGGCGCGTCGGGCCGGAGCCGATTGAGCACGGTTGGCAGGTAGTAGTAGCCCGGACGAGGATGCTCGGGAATCGCGCCGCCGGCCAAAAGCTCCGCGCCGCCGGCAACGGCCTCCTTGACGAACGAGTCAACGCGGTCACGATGCGCTGCCGAAATGAGCGGGCCGTATTCGGTGTCGTCGTTAAGCGGGTCGCCGATTTTAAGCCGGCGCATGTCGCCGAGGACCATCGCGATGAACTCGTCGGCGATGTTCCGCTCGACCAGCAAGCGCGATCCCGCGACGCACGACTGGCCCTGGCTGCGGAAGATCGAGCGCGCGACGCCGGCGGCTGCGCGCTTTAAGTCCGCGTCGGCGAAGACCACATTGGGCGACTTGCCGCCGAGCTCCAGGGTCACTCGCTTGAGCGATTCGGCGGCAGCCGCCATCACCCGCTTTCCCGTCGCGACACCGCCCGTAAACGCGATCCCGTCGACGCCCGGATGCGACACCAGCGCCGCGCCCGCCGCGCCCTGGCCGGGCAGGACGTTGAGCACGCCCGGCGGAAGCCCGGCCTCATTTGCGATTTCACCGAGCGCGATCGCGGTCAGCGGCGCGAGTTCCGAGGGCTTGTAGATGCACGCGTTGCCGGCGGCGAGGCATGGTCCGAGGTTCCACGTGCCGAGCATCAGCGGCGAGTTCCACGGGATGATGATCGCGCCGACGCCGAGCGGCGCGCGCTCGGTCAGGCTGACCAGCTTGAGGTCGGTGCCGAGAAACTTGGCGTCGCCGTAACTCGCCTCCTGGGTCCACGCCTCGGCGGCGTTGGCGAAAAAGCGCAGGTTGCGTGCGGCGCGCGCGACATCGTGGTTGACGCATTCGCTGACCGGCTTGCCGACGTCTCGCGCCTCGAGCCGCCCCAATTCGCGGGCGCGTTTTTCGATCCCGTCCGCAATACGGCCGATGATCCGCCCGCGAGCCTCGGCGCTCATCTTCGGCCATGGGCCATGGTCGGCGGCCTCGCGCGCCGCCGCGACCGCGCGCTCGACGTCCTCGGCACCGGCGTCGGCGACCTGGGCGAGTTCTCGTTCGGTCGCGGGCTCGATGTCCACGAAGCGCGCGCCGCCGGCCGCCGCAACGTACTTACCTCCGATGAAAAGATTGGTTTCCATCCTGGCCGCTGACTTATCCCCGCTACGTCGCTACTCGCTATAGGTCAGACACAACTGAATTTCCTCGAATTCCATTCCCAAGACAACTGAGCCGTGCCCAGGTCCGGACGTCCGTGATTTTTCCAGCAATTCGCTCACAGGCGCGATTGTCGATGGCGTTCGATTCGCTAGACCTGCTGTCAGTCATGATGTCTTTTTGGCCAATTTTGAAGAAGATGCGATATTTGAGCGTTGGAAAACGTCAAATGTCATGTTAGAGTTCGCGAGGGTTTAAGGCAGGACTAGCATGAAGGTTTCGATGTCTCGTTGGGCCCGATGGAGCGGCAGGGCGGTGTATGGGCTCGAGCTCGCGGCGGTGATTTCGCTTTCCGGCCTTGGACCGCGCTTCGTCAGCGCCGCGTCTAGCGCGATTGTGCCGGCCGGCAATGCGGTGCTGACGCATCAGGTTCTGCTGTCCGGAACTGCGGTGCAGGGGCCGATGGCCGCCAGCACGGTGACCGCGTACGCGGTCGATCCGGCCACCGGCGCCGATCTGCAGGTGCTCGGCACGGCCAAGACCGACGCGTCCGGCAACTTCACGGTTAAAATCCTGTCGCGCCTATCGCCGCTGCGCCTGGCGGTCACAGGTGGCTCGTTCATCAGCGAGGCCGATGGCAGCACGGTGTCTCAGCCGCGCAGGGTGACGGTGCTTTTGCCAAGTGCGACCGTCGACATATCTGGCATCTCTATCAATCCACTGACGAGGTTCGTCAACGCTCTGACGATCGGCAGGCTGCAAGCCGGCCACACCACGTTCGCCGCGGCACTTTCCAACTCGACTGCGACGATTGAGTCCTACTACTCACTGTCGACTGATCCGGCACGACTGCTTCCTGACTACACGGTATCAGGGATAGGAACCGACGCCGGGAAGCTCGGACTTATCCTGGGAGCGCTGATCAACGAGGACCAGCATCTGTGTCCGGGTAAACCTGGCGAGTTGGTAACCGCGCTGGCGTTGGATATCGTCAGCGGCGTTTTCAATGGCAGGCACGATGGGCTGCCGGTGCCATACTGCGGCGGAGAGCTGCCGGCCATCGCCGGGACCAGCGATTTTCAGGACGCGCTCGCGGGCGTGCAACAGCTTCAATATGTGAGCTCAGGGTTCGCGTTCGGCGGCGTGTATGGACCGGCCGGCAATATCCTGATCAATCAGGCTCCGCCAGTCACGCCCGACCTGCTGCTGGCGCCGCTCGCGGCGATCAATGCTGCCATCACTAAGGCCGCGCCGTCGACCTCCAGTACGTCGAGTCCGCCGATGACGGTAGCGCGCGCTTCCGCCACCGCCACGCTGCTGCCCAATGGCAAAATACTGATCGCGGGCGGATTCGACAGCAGCACCACCGCCACAAACGCCACCGAATTATACGATCCTGCCACCAACACGCTCAGCGCCGATCTGCCAATGAGCCACGCGCGCGGCGAGGCCACGGCCACGTTGTTGCCCAACGGGAAGGTGCTAATCGCCGGCGGCGACGATGGCACCAATGCTTTGATGAGTACGGAACTGTACGACATCGGGACCAAAACTTTCGCTCCGGGGCCATCGATGATCGCTGCGCGATTCGGCGCCGGAGCCACTTTATTGGCCAACGGAAAGGTGCTTATCGCGGGCGGCAACAGCAGCTCCCCATTCGGGGATCTGAGCAGCACCGAGCTATACGATCCTTCGGCTAACTCATTTGCAACGGGCCCCTCGATGAGCGTGACGATGGGTCCCTCGACGGCGGTCCTGATGCCTAACGGCAAGGTACTGATCGTGGGGGATGGCGTCAAAATCAACCCCAACGTGAGCGTGGCCCAGCTTTACAATCCTGCAGATAATTCCATGGCCGAGCGGTCGCTCAATACGCTTCGCGAATTTCCCGCCGCCGCTCTGCTGCCGAACGGCAAGGTGCTGATCGCCGGAGGCGCCGGGCAACTTTTTATAGCCATCAACACCACGCAGATTTACGACCCGTCGCAGGACGCCTTCGCCGATGGGCCCTCGATGAGCAACGGTCACTGGGTTGCCACGGCTGCCCCGACGGCCAACGGGGAAATCCTGGTTATCGGCGGAAACGGTGCCAGCATAAACGGTCTCAACAGCGTCGAGGTTTACGATTCGGTAACCAATTCGTTCACTACGGGCGCGCCAATGAGCGATCCGCGGGTGTTTCCCACCGCGACAATATTGCCCAATGGCCGCGTGCTGATCGCGGGCGGTTGGAATGGGACAAACTCGCTCGCGAGCACGGAACTTTACACGCCTTAAACTGGCGGCAATTCAAGGCGCCGACAGGGGTCGCCTTGACCAGCCTGCGGCGCGGCCATAACGTTAGGACTACGATGGCCGAGTTGCCGGACATCATTCCAATATTTCCGCTACCCAATTTCGTGCTGTTTCCTGGCGTGACAGTGCCGCTGCATATTTTCGAGCCGCGCTATCGCGAGATGGTCGCCGACGTCGCCCAAACCCATGGCACCATCGGGATGATAATGCTCAAGGGCGACTGGGAGCGCGATTACTACGCCTATCCCGACATTTTCACCATCGGATGTGCCGGCCGTATCAGCTCGCTCGAGAAGCTTCCCGACGGCCGCTTCAACCTCCAGCTCGAAGGAATAAGCGAATTCCAGGTGAAGCGCGAAATCCACTCGCATTCCTACCGGCAGGCCGAAGTCCAATGGTGTCCGTCGGGCCGCAGACTGCTCGGGCTCGAGCCTTCCGAGATGACCTCGCTGCGCGACCTCCTGGTCGGGTTTCTCGGCGAAAATGCCGACTCGGCCTGGCGCGGACTGGTCGAAGAGCAGGGGCTACGCGACGCCGACCTGATAAATTTCCTGTGCTTTCACCTCGACGTCACGCCGCTGGAGAAGCAGACCCTGCTCGAGGCGCTCGACGATCGTATCGCGTGCCTGTTTGACGTGCTGACCTTCAAGATCGAAGAGCGCAAGCTCGGCCCATCCGGCCCGCGAGGCGGCCCCGTCAACTAAGGTCTGAGCAGCCTAACGAAAGTCGGGGGCGGCCCATGCCAGCCGGCGGCATCCAATAGATAAGTATTTTTGGCGCCTGTGCCCAGATAAGTAGCGCCTTTGCATTTTTTCCAAGCCCAAATACCAAATTACCCCGTCTGACTCGCTAACGAACACTGCCCGGGTCACGGAAATTCGGGATCAAGTTCTTAAGGAATTCGGCAATTTGCGCCCTCGCGCGCCTTTTTTGCGCTGTCGCCGGCATCGCGTCGCACTTCGGCACAGCCGTTGCTCTAGCAAAGTGCACCAACGTGCGACTGGCCTGGAAGCAGCCGCAAGCGCAAACGACGGGGCGAGGGGACGATGCAACTGGAGAACAGCGTGATCGCGGGGATTATGATTCCCGATGCTTTGACCCCGGGGCAGTATTACGACGGCATCCGCGCCGACGATTCCTGCGCCCGTCCGATCAAACGCCTGATGCTCGCAGTGCTCGAGGACGCGATGCGCTGCTACCAGACCTATACGAACTCGCGCAGCCGCGCGCAGCGCCGAATGTTCGTCGAGGCCGAGGCCTGGCTGATGGATCGTAAGGCTGAGGGGCCGTTTGCCTTCGAAACCGTCTGCGAAACCCTCGGAATCAATCCGAGTTGCCTGCGCGATGGGCTCCGCCGATGGCGTTTCCAGCAACTCGACGGGCTCAATCCGCGCCGCCTGGCGCGTCGCTCCCCCGTGACCCGCGTCGGCCGGATAAGCGCACCGCTAAAGCGACGCCGGCGCAAGCCTTCCGAGATGGTCGCGGGCGACGGCGGCAGTATCGCGGTCGCGGTCAATGCCAATGGGAACGGTAACGGCGTGGCGCCGCATCGCGATGGCCTCGCGCACGACGGCCTCGGTTTCGGCGAGCATGGCAGTGAAATCGAAAACGCCAATGGCAGCCATCGAGGCTTTTCGCGTCGCATCGATGTAGAGCAGGTAGCCGTAGCCTGATAAATTTTCTTTTCTTAGCCTCTCCTTAGTTCGAGAGGCTTTGCACAACTGCGACGATCCTTTTCTGGCCCCCGCTCCTTGTCCAAGAGACCTTTGCGCAACTTATGTTTGGCGACTTCTGACCTCTCCTTAATCGTCCAAGGAGAGGGGCCAGAAGCGACCGTCGCAGTTATGCAAAGATCTATTGGTCAAGGAGAGGTTAAGGAATACCGAGCTCGTGGGTTATGCAAGGCTTTCTTGGTCCGAGGACAGGGAATTACAAAAAAGGCCCTTTTATCTGGCCTGCCACAGGATGCGCCCGTTCTGATCGAGGCGGCGCGCGCGCCCCTCGACGCGCGAGTACTCCAGGTGCGCGAGGGTCTCGAACGTCGCCGCCATCACGTGAAAAATCGGCCGGTCTTCGTCGCCGAAGATCTCCTGCGCCACCTCGAAGGCGGTGTGCGGCGTGCGCTTGATCAGGTCGAGCATTTCGGCTTCGCGATAGCGATGATGTTCGATGAGCTGGTTGGCGCGATGGCGATGGTCCTGGTACACCGCGCCGTGGGCGGGCAGCACCAGTTCGACCTCGAAATTCTGCACCTTGCGCTGCGAGTCGATGAAGTCGCTCAGCGGATTGGACGGGCCGGAGGGATAGACGCCGACGTGCGGAGTGATGCGCGGCAGCAGATGGTCGCCAACGATCATCACCTTTTCCTTACGCAGGTAAATTACGCTGTGGCCGGGCGCATGGCCCGGCGTCCAGACGACCTCGAAACGCCGCTCACCCACCGCGATCACGTCGCCGTCATGCAAGAAGGCGTCGGGCTGCGGCACCGGGTTGTACTGGTCGGTGCCCATCCACGTCGGCCGCATCCCTTCGATCGGGTACCGTTCGATTGGAAAGCCGTGTCCGGTGAAAAATGCGAGCACCTCGGGATTAGCCGATGGCGGCGGCAGATTCAGCATCCGGTTGACCCGCTCGACTTCGAGGTCGTGAAGGTAGGTGCGGGCGTGGCTCAATCCCTTGATCGTTCCCGAGGCGCCGAAATGGTCGACGTGATGATGGGTGCCGAGCAGGACTGTTAAATCTTCGATCCTGGTCCCGGCCTGCACGAAGGCGTCCTTGAGCGTGGCCACGCTGTCGGCGGTGTTCATGCCGGTATCGACCAGCGTCCACTGACCGCCGCCGCAGTCAATCAGATAGACGTTGACGATCGTCGGCCGCATCGGCAGCGGCAAAAACAGTTCGTAAATTCCGCGCTGTACTTCTGTGATCTTGGCTCGCATCGCTTAAAGGCCTGTTGGGCGGCGCTTGCGCGTGGCCGCGAGAATCGTCAGCCCGCTGCCGCCCGGCCAGAGCCCGGCGCCACGATCATTCTCCTCCAATCTGTGCGCCGGCAAAATCGCCGATCGCGACCGGAGGTGGCACCGGACTGGTTACTCGTGAAGCTGTTCCTTCACCTGGAAAGTCAGCTTAACCGTCACTTTCCAGCGTGACACCTTGTTGTGCGCGACCTCGGCCGCGATGTTGGTCACCTGGGCCGTGTGCACGCCGGAAATCGTCACCGCGGCGCGCGCCACCGCCAGGTCCACCGCGTGCTCGATCGACTCGGTCGAACTGCCGGTCAGTTCGATTGTCTTTTCAACCATGGAAGTTCCTCGGCCGCAGCGGCACTGCGATTTGACGCGCGCGCACGCGCGGCGTTAGGGTTGAGCCCTGCGGGCTCATTACGTCACACAGGGAACCCAAAGACAAGGCAGACTCCTCTATGAGCTACGCCTCCACTAACTCTGATCGTTCGGCGGTGCGGGCAGTAATCGAGGCGGCCAAAGCGGGTGGGAGAAACGCGCTTTCGCCCGCCGAATGCAGGGCGCTGTGCGAGGCTTGCGCGATCCCGCTGCCCAAAGCGGCGACCGTATCGTCCGCCGCCGAGGCCGGCCGCGCTGCGAGTGCCGTCGGCTTTCCAGTGGTAATGAAAATCGTCTCCCCCGACATCCTGCACAAGACCGAAGCGGGAGGCGTGGTGCTCAACGTGCGGAGCGTGGTGGAGGCCGAGCGCGCCTACGAAAAGATCGTCGCCGGCGCGCGCGCGTACAAGCCCGACGCCAAGGTCGCCGGGGTCGAAGTCCAGCAGATGCTCTCCGGCGGCCAGGAAGTTATCGTGGGCGCCACGGACGATCCGAGCTTCGGCAAGGTGGTGGCTTTCGGGCTGGGCGGCGTGCTGGTCGAAGTGCTCAAGGACATCACGTTTCGCCTGGCGCCGGCAAGCCGCGACGACGCGCTCTCGATGATCGACGGGATCGCGGCGGCCGAAATTCTGGGCGGCGTGCGCGGCGCCGCCGCGGTCGACAAGGACAAGCTCGCCGCGATCATCGAGACAGTCTCGATTCTTGCCGCCGACTTTCCGGAAATCGCCGAGATCGATCTCAACCCGGTGCTGGCGCGGCCCGACGGCGCTGTGGCGCTCGACGTGCGCGTGCTGCTGGATTTCGCGCCGCCGCGCGAACGCTTTCGGCCCTCGCGCGAGGAAATCCTGCGCGCGATGAACCGGATTATGCGTCCCGAGGCGATTGCGGTCATCGGCGCGTCGGCCGAGGACGGCAAGATCGGCAACTCGGTGATGAAGAACCTCATCAACGGCGGCTTTGAGGGCAAGATCTACCCGATCCATCCCAAGCTACCGGAAGTGATGGGGCGCAAGGCCTATCGCAGCGTCAAGGAGGTGGCGGGCGAGATCGACGTCGCGGTGTTCGCGATCCCGGCGCCGCTGGTCGCGGGCGCGCTCAAGGAGTGCGGCGAGAAAAAGATTCCCGGCGCGGTGCTGATTCCGTCGGGCTTCGCCGAGACCGGCAACGTCGAGTTGCAAAGCGAGATCGTCAAAATCGGGCGGCAATACAACGTGCGCCTGATGGGCCCGAACATCTACGGCTTCTACTACCTGCCGCGCAAACTCTGCGCGACCTTCTGCACGCCCTACGACGTGCTGGGCAAGGCGGCACTCTCCTCGCAAAGCGGCGGGGTCGGGATGGCGATCGTCGGGTTCAGCCGCTCGACCAGGATGGGCGTCTCGGCGATCGTGGGCCTGGGCAACAAGTCCGACCTCGACGAGGACGACCTGCTGACTTTTTTCGAACAGGACGACGCGACGCAGGTGATCGCGATGCACGTCGAGGATCTGAAGGACGGCCGCTCGTTCGCGGAGGTCGCCAAACGCGTCTCGCGCAAAAAACCGGTGATCGTGCTTAAGGCCGGGCGCACCGCGCTCGGCGCGCGCGCCGCGCGCTCGCACACCGCGGCACTGGCCGGCAACGATCGCATCTATGAGGACGTGCTGCGCCAGTCGGGCGTGGTGCGCGCCCGCGCCCTTAACGACATGCTCGAATTCGCGCGCTGCCTGCCGATCATGGCGTCGCCCAAGGGCGAGAACGTGCTCATCATCACCGGCGCCGGCGGCTCGGGTGTGCTGCTCTCCGATGCCTGCGTCGATAATGGGCTCAAGCTGATGGACATGCCGCCCGACCTCGACGCGGCCTTTCGCAAGTTCATCCCGCCCTTCGGGGCGGCCGGCAATCCCGTCGACATCACCGGCGGCGAGCCGCCCACGACTTATCGCAACACGCTTCGATTGGGGCTGGAGGAGCCGCGCATCCACGCGCTCATCCTCGGCTACTGGCACACGATCATCACGCCGCCGCTGGTGTTCGCGAAACTGGTGACCGAGGTGGTCGAAGAACTGCGCGCCAGGGGAATCGACAAGCCGATCGTCGCGTCACTGGTCGGCGACGTCGAGGTCGAAGAGGCGTGCCGCGTGCTGTTCGAGCACAATATTCCGGCCTATCCGTACACGACCGAGAAGCCGGTGATGGTGCTGGGGGCGAAGTATGAATGGGCGCGCGCCGCAGGTTTGGTGTGCGGCTGATCGCTCCAGTCCTGGCGCGGCAGCAAACAGTCTCAGCGGACTGCTATTTCTACTTCTTTTCGAACCTCAGTGACGCCGAGTTCATGCAATACCGCAATCCGGTTGGGTTCGGGCCGTCGTCGAACACGTGACCCAGATGCGCGCCGCAGCGGCTGCACGTCACCTCCGTCCGCACCATCCCATAGCTCTCGTCCACCGCGTTTTCGACCTTGCTCTCGTCCTTGGGGGCGTAAAAGCTCGGCCATCCGCATCCCGAGTCGAACTTGGTCTCGGAGTCGAACAGTTCGTTGCCGCAGCCCACGCATAGATAGACGCCCTGGTCGTGGAAATCCCAGTACTGGCCGGTAAAGGCGCGCTCGGTGCCTTTTTTGCGCGTGACCTCGTATTGCTCAGGGGTCAGGAGCTTTCGCCATTCCTCGTCGGTTTTGACGATCTTATCCTTGACGATCTTGTCCTCGACGATCTTGTCGGCCATCTTCTCCGCCATGATGCTTTTCCTCCGCGGCGATAAATCCCAGACGCCAATTTGAGCACATCACCGCGCCGCGCGTAAGTGAAGTGAAAAGGAGAAAAATTAAAACGGCCGCGGAGGTTTCCCGTCCGTGGCCGTTGGTAATCGTTAGCGGTCGAAAATCAGTGCAGTACGGGTTGCGCAGGAGGCGCGGTCAGCGGCGCAAGCGGCGGAGGCACCGCGACCGGGCCGACCGGTGTGCGTTCGATATAGGTTTGCGGCGCGGAATTCTCTCCCGCCGCACTCGATGAAGCCGTCGTCGCCGTCGGTGGCGCAGGCACGATCGGCGCGACGTTCGGGCCCGGGTTGTATATCTGGCTATACTCGGTGTCGCCGCTCATGGCCGGCGCCAGCGAGGTCTTGGTCGCGAGGTAGTGCAGCGGGCGCGTCACGCCCCACTCCAACGCATAACCGATCGGCGCGAGGAAGTAGCTCACCACCTTGAGCACTTGACCGTCTTCAGTATCGGTGTACTCGTTGGGATTCTGTTTGTCGTTATATGGGCCCTGTTGCGCGAGCGCGCTTGCCGGCATCGCAATCGCCAGGGCAAAAACCATCCAAAGTATTAGGCGCCGCATAGGAATAGTTTGAGCCCGCCACCCCGTTTATGTCAATGGTCGCACAGGGCCGGGTAGTGGGCTGTTTTGAATGGTATGATCAAAAATCATGGAGGGTCACCAATGGCAGACTGCTCCGGAAAGAGAAAGTCAGCGGCAACATGTAACGGCGTGGTCTCCTCCTGCAATAAATGTACGGGTGTTGGCTGCGACCAGGTTGAGGCTGGTGAATGTTCAAACCAAGGATTTCGGTCCGGAACCTGTGTGAAGTGCGGGGCAATAAAACTCGGACAAGACCTGCCGCTCGTGATGACGCCACAGTTGCAGCGGGCGATCAAAATACTGCAAATATCACTGCCTGAGGGGCGAAAAGGTAGCGATTAAATAGAACTCCTAAAACCCCCACTGCCAAGCGCCGCGCCCCTGCGAGGTGTCGCTACGCGCCTTAAATCCAGGATTTAGATGCGCAACTACTCGGCCACGCCTGCGACGCGCGCGCTCACCCCGACCGGCGGTTTTCTGGAGCGCTTCAGCTACTCGCTCAATCCGTACATCGGATGCGCCTTTGGCGATAGCGGCGGATGCCCGTTCTGTTACGTGCGGGCGCTGCCGGTGGCTCAGGCCCAGGCCGGTCCCTGGGGGACGTGGGTGATCGCCAAGTCCAATCTGCTCGAATTGCTCGAGCGCGAGCTTCGCGCGCTGGAGCGATCGGGCAAGCTCGAACGCGCAGCCGTCATCATGTCGAGCGCGACCGATCCGTACCAGGGGATGGAGCGGCGGATGCGGCTCACGCGCGGCGCGCTGGAGCTGTTCGTGCGCCGGCCGCCGCGCCGCCTGCTGTTGCAAACTCGGAGTCCGATGATCGAACGCGACCTCGACCTGCTGATACAGCTTGGGCCGCATCTCATCTCGTCGATAACGGTCGAGACCGACGACGAGCAGGTGCGGCGAGCGCTCACGCCGACTTCGCCGTCGATCGCACGGCGGCTCGCGGCGGCTCGCCGGCTGCGCGCGGCGGGCGTGTTCGTCCAGCTCGCGGTTTCGCCGATGATGCCGAACGATCCTGAGCGTCTCGCCGAGCTTGCCGACCGCGCGGCCGACCGCGTCGTAGTCGACACCTACTTCGACGGCGACGGGTCGGGCGGCCGGCGCTCGCGCGGGCTCAAGATGGAGGAGCTGTACGCGCGGCTGGGCTACGAGGGATGGTTTCGGCCTGGGGCGGAGCGCGAGCTGATGGCGGCGATGCGCGCGCGGATGGGCGCGGAGCGGGTGCTCTTCAGCCGGGAGGGATTCAACGCGGTGTAAGATTCGTCTCTGAGCGGTAAAAATTTTTTCTAAATGTCCGTAAGAACCGCCTGAGTGTAGCGGCAGAAAAATCGGAACGAGCAAGCGCCGCGGAGAAAGAATATCCGGCGCTTCCTCGCTCGACCCCCACCTCATTCCACCCCAAGATACGGGGAGAAGATCAGAAGCGCCGGCATTACCCGGCGCGCATCCACTTGTGGCATAAGGGCGAAAGCCGCAAGACAACTCGACACTACATCTCGAGCAAGGAGACTCCGCCGATGGATTTTGGAATTCTTTTGCCCTTTCGAAACCCTCCGCAATGGCATCGCCCGATAACCGAGGTCTACGACGAGCATCTTCAGGAAGCCGTGCTGGCGGAAGAACTCGGATACGATCACGTCTGGACCACCGAGCATCATTTCTATGACGACGCCTGGTCGCCGTCGCTATTGCCGATTCTCTCCGCCATCGCGCAGCGCACCCGCCGCATCCGCCTGGGCACGTTCATCATCATCCTGCCCTTCCATCATCCGGTCCGCGTCGCCGAGGATGCGGCTACCGTCGACATTCTTTCGAAAGGCCGGCTGGACCTGGGCGTGGGGCAGGGGTACGTGGTCAGCGAGTTCGAGAGCTTCGGCATTGCGCGCAATCAACGCGGGGGCCGGGTCGAGGAGGGCGTGGAGCTGATCAGGCGCTGCTTCACCGAGGAGAATTTTTCTTTCGACGGCAAGTACTACCAGATAAAGAACGTAAATCTGACGCCCAAGCCGGTGCAGAAGCCCTATCCGCCGATCTGGATCGCCGCGATGGCGGAAAAGTCGGTGGCCCGCGTGGCGCGGATGGGATATCACCTGGCCGGCAGCGGCGGAGTCGATCTCCAGCAGATGTACGACGCGGGACTGCGCGGTCACGGCCACGACATCGCGAGCCATTACATCGCGCAACTCCGAGCGGTCTACGTGGCCGAGACGCGCGAGCAGGCGTGGGACGACGCGGAGCAGCATCTGTACTACATGATGACGGCGTACGATCGCCGTTTTAAAGAGGCCAACGATCTGCCGTGGAGCGAGGCGGTATTCTCGCGCACGGACGTTCCGCCTCCGGGCGAGATGCGCAAGACCCCGGGGCTCAGCTTCTTTCAGGCGCCGCTGGCCGTAGGAACTCCCGATGACGTAGTGAGGGACTTGCAGCGCTACAGCGAGGCGGGCCGGGTGACGCACTTGGTGATGTGGATGCAGTTGCCCGGGATGCCGGCGCACAAGGCGCGCCGCTCGATGGAGCTGTTCGCGAAAGAGGTGATGCCCCGCGTGCGCTGATGGCAAGTCGGCCGAAGACTTGCCGTTCCATCTGTACGTGTGCTGCAACTAGCGCATAGTCACAGAGCGAAGCTGATTACTCAGTGCGAAGCCCGGCTGTCTCGACGGCAGCGCGGGCTTCGCATTTTTTTTGGCAATGATGGGCCTGACCCATGCATATGCTTCGCGGGCGCTTGCCACTCGCGCTCTTTTCGGCGCAGGCAGCCCTTACTTGCTGCAGGGCGGCAGCGCGGGGAGACGTATCCCCTCACGCGCTTGCGACGATCAAATTCGGCTCTAACAAGCCGTAGTATCCCAAATTTCCCAACGCGCCTGCGCTCGCTTGATTCAGGGCAACGTCAGGGCGTTAGTCTGAAAACATACTCATTTGAATTTGAAGAGAGGTATACGGATGAAAAATGCGACTGGCTATCTGGCGCGCTGGGCCCTGGCGGCAATCGCGGGCATCGGGCTGTTGTTGCTGGCTGGCGGCGGGCCGGCCTTGGCCGGAGTCAACGGGCACGATTTCCATGGCCGCTACGTTGCCTCGTATCACGCCTTTGATGCCTCGATTACGGGCACCGTGAGCGAGCCAAATCCGCCGGCGATACCGTACGCGGTGTCGGGCGTGATGGCGAGTGACGGCAAGGGGAATGTTGTTGGATTTCTCAACGAGGATTACGGCTCTCCCGGCACCGGAGCCGCGTCCAGCTGTTCGATCGCCGGCACCTACACGGTCGGCACGGCTCCCGTCGGCACAGTGGCGGGATTCGTCACGATCAACCTGACCAGCAGTTGCAAGACAGTCACTTGCACCGGGACCACAGTGCCGAGTTGCGCGGCTACGGGGGTCGCCAGCCCGGGATCGCCGGTCCAGCTCTTCTGTGCGCTGTCAGGGCCGTCGGGTAAGTCGCTCGATTGCACGGAGATGGGCGAGGCGGCGAGTGGCACCACCTTCCAGACCCCGATCTCGGCGCCGCATTGGCAGCGGGAAAATTAAGGGAACGCTGACGTAGCGGACCAATGAATTTGTGGGACAAGACGGCGCGGCTGATCGTTTTGATCGGCCGCGCCGCCCACGCATTTCCGCCATCAAGCACGTCCGAACATCAAAAATAGGGTGCGCATCAATAGGGGCATCGCGGGATTCAGTGCTGCGACGATGGACTCCTGATCAGGTGCACGATGCCGACCAGGACGACCGCGCCCACAGTCGCCATCGCGAGGTAGCCGATACTCCCGTTGACCACGATTCCCAGCGAGTTGAAGATCCAGCTTCCGATGACCGCGCCGATTAGGCCAAGCAGGATGTCGGCGAAAATCCCGTAGCCCCCGCCGCTCATCAACTTGCCGGTCAGCCATCCTGCGATTAGTCCGATAATGATTGCGTAGAGCATGCGATTGAGCCTCCTGGCGTCAGGGATCTCCGCGTCGAAGATCTCCGGAAGATCTCTGAATGACGAGACCGCCGGACTTCTTGCCGAACGAGTCTAGTACGAAACCGCGAACGATCTAATCACCCCAGCATTTCCCGTCGCGGGGTGGGGAGTAACATCTTTGGCTCCCCGCAGTTCCGTGGGTATGGTCAATCGCGCTCAGGCCGCGACGTACTGGTCAACCGGAAACATCAGGCGGCCGCGAAGGATCGGCACGCACACGGGCGGAAACTCCTGCACGATTTCGGCGCCGGCATCACGGAGGCGCTCGATGAAGCGCCCGAGGTTGAGCATCGCACCGGTCGGCAGATCGTGCAGCACAACCACGCTCCAGGGCGTGGCGTGGCACTGCGCGAGCGCGCGTTCGACCCATCCCACCGGGTCTTCCCAGTCACGCGGCACGCAATTCCATAGCACGCAGGTGAAGCCGCCGGCGCAGAGGTAATCGACCACCTTGCGGTTGAGCAATCCCGAATCGAGCGCGCCACCGCCGCCGAAAGGGCGGAACAGGCGATCGGGATGGGCGAGCGGACCGAGGATCCGCTGGGCACGGCCGATTTCGTCCTCGGCGCCGTCGCGGTCCTCGCGCCGGCCGAACGGCTTGCTATGCGTGAGACTGTGATTGCCGATCCAATGGCCCTCGGCGCGCGCGCGCTCGGCACGAGCGCGACGCTCGGGGTCGGCGAGCTTCTCTCCGATCACGAAGAAGGTCGAGCGCAAGCGCTCAGCGCCGAGCACGTCGAGGACGTGGTCGGTAACTTCGGGTTCGGGCCCGTTGTCGAAGGTGAGCGTAATCTTCACTTCACTTCATCTCACTTCGACCCTGCCTTGGTCGGTGCGGGGGCGCGATGCTTCGCGGACCCGGCGTCGCTCGATTGAGTTTGCCGTTCGTCGAAGCTCCGCGGGCCAAGCAATTCGGCTCGCTTACTTCTTCTGTTCCATCGGGGCGCCGCAGCATTTGAGCGCGCCCGCGCCGCCCTTGGTAACGATTACTTGCGAGCCGCATTTGGCGCAGATGTAAACTTTTCCCAGTTGGTTAGCCATCGTTGTTGATTGCTCCGTCGGATGTGATGCGCCGCGCGGTTTCAGGTGCCGCGAAACAGCGGCTTGCGCTTGTCCAGGAAGGCTCGTACGCCTTCGGCGCGGTCGGCTGTGGTTTGTAGCAAGGCGTACAGATCCTCTTCAAGCCTTATACCTTGATCGAGCGTCAGGTCGCATCCCTTGCGCACGGCCTCCTTGGCCAGACGCGCGGCGACCGGGCCGCGGCTCGTGATTGCGCGCACGACTTCGCCGGCCACGCGCTCGAGTGCGGCGCGGCCGGGTGCGACGTAGGTCACCAATCCCAGGCGCATCGCCTCGCCGCCGTCGATCGCCGCGCCGGTCAGTAGCATCCGCAGCGCATGGGCCGCGCCGATAAGCCGTGGCAGGCGCTGGGTGCCGCCAAAACGTGGCATCCGGCCGCGCCCGAGTTGGCCCATCGTGAAGCGCGCATTTTGTGCCGCGACGCGAAGGTCCGCCGCGAGCGCCAGTTCCATTCCTTCATCGGCGGCGAGGCCGTCGATTATCGCGAGCGTCGGCTTGGAGAGCACCGCGATCGATTCGACCACGCCCGGCGCCATCGAATCGACGTCGTCGTCGAAGCCGCCGCAGAAGTTGCCGCCCGCGCCACGAATCACGAGCATCAGGGCGTCCGCGTCGTCTTCAACTTCCTCAGCAAGCTCGATCAGCCTGAGCGCCATCGCGGCGGTCAATTTATTAGCCGCGCGGTTGCGCGCAGCCGGCCACTCAAGCGTGGCGGTGACGCATCCGCCTGCGCTCGCGACTTCGATCCGGCCCGCCGCGGCGCGCGCTGGGCGCACCCGCTCAGGGCTGCGGCGTGTCGCCCTTGTCACGCAGCTCCTTGCGCAGGATTTTGCCGAGCGGATTCTTGGGTAGCGCCTCGATGAACTCGATCACCTCAGGCCGCTTGAAGCTCGCCAGACGCGTGCGGCAGAACTCGCTGATGTCGGGCGCGGTGACGTTCTGTCCGGGCCGTTTGACGACGAAGGCCTTGACGGTCTGACCCCATTCGACCGACGGCACGCCGATCACTGCCGCCTCGTCGATCCCCGGATGGCTCATCAGGACGGCCTCGATCTCGGCGGGCGCGATATTTTCGCCGCCGCGGATGATCATGTCGTCTTTGCGTCCGGCGAAGAACACGTAGCCCTCTTCGTCGACCCATCCGAGGTCGCCGGTCGCGCGCCATCCCTCGGGCAGGCGGGAGTCGTCCTCGCGTCCGGCATAGCCCTTCATGATGCGCGGGGTGCGGATGAGGATTTCGCCGACTTGGCCCGCGGCCAGCAGCGTGCCGTCGTCGTCGCGCACGGCGACCTCGACGTCGGGCAGCGGACGGCCGATCGAGTTTAGCCGCTTGAGCTTGAGCTCGACGGTCTTGGGGTCGCCGTCGAGCCGATGGTCGTCGGGACCGAGCACGGTCAGCGAAGAGGTGGTCTCGGTCTGGCCGTAGGCGTTGACGAAGCCGACGGATTTGGGGAACGCCTCGATCGCGCGCCGGATGGTCTGAATCGGCATCGCCGCGCCGCCGTACGCGAGATTGGTGAGGCTCGAAAAATCGGTTTTGGAGAACGACGGCTCGTCGAGCAACTGCTTCATCATCGTCGGCACGACGAAAGCGTGCGTGACTTTTTCGCGCTCCACCAGTTGCAGCCAGCTCTTCGGATCGAACTGCGGCATCACCACCATCCGCCTCCCGGTCCACAGGTTGGTCATCATCGCGGTGGTGCCGGCGATGTGGTAGAAGGGCACGCACACCAGCGCGACGCCCCGCTCGCTGCCGTCGGCCATCTCGACGTTCGCCGTGACGTAGGCGGCGAAATCGCGAAAGCGCAACATCACGCCCTTGGGCAGCGAAGTCGTCCCGCTGGTGTACATCAGTACCGACACGTCTTCATCGTCGACGTCGACTTCGCCTTCATCAACTTCGGCCGCTTTGATCAAATCCGCGAGCCGCGGCATCCCGGCCGTGCCCTCGCCCCATGCGACCACCTTGGCGGTCTTGAGCTTGGGCGACACGCGCGCCATGAGGTCGAGGTAACGGTCGCCGGCCAGCAGCACCTTGGCTCCGGCGGTGTTGATCATGTACTCGAGCTCGGCGTCCTTGGCGCGGTAGTTGAGCGGCAGCCAGGTGAGCCCGGCCTTGGCGGCGGCGTAGTAGCCGGCGATGTAGTTATCGGAGTTGGTGTCGAGCGCGGCGATTACGTCGCGAGGCTTCAGCCCCAACGTCTTGAAGGACGAGCTCAAGCGCCCGACCAGTTCGTTGAGCTGCGCGTAGTTGAGTCTGCGATCGCCGAAGACCAGGATTTCCTGGTCGGGGGCAATCGAGCCGGGGATGCTAATGAAACTGACGGTATTCACGGTACTCCGTTTCCTCCGGGGCGGCGTGCCCTCTTGGGGGTCGCCGGTACTCGCTTTCCGAGCCGCAAATTTTCGAGCCTGCGGGCAAGCCGGCGCTCGAGCGCCAGCCCTTCATCAAGCGGCAGGTCCAGGCCGTCCCAGACCGCCAGCTTCGCCATCGCGACCCGCTCGCGCGGCAGGCGGCATAGGCGACGGGCCAGCGCTCCGGCCGCGCGCATCAGCGCCGCCGCAGGCACGACTTCGGCGACCAAACCTATTGCTAAAGCCTGCTTTGCGTCAATCCAACGGCCCGTGAGGCAAAGGTCGAGCGCCCATCCCGCTCCGAGGCGGCGGGAGGCGGTCTGCGTGCCGGCCACTCCAGGAATCATTCCAAGCCCCGTCTCGGGCAGGCAGAAAGACGCATCCTCGGTTGCGATTGCCATATCGCACAGCAGCACCATCTCGAGGCCGCCGCCGACCGCGTAGCCATGAACCGCGGCGACGGTTGGGATTGAGAGTGTGCGCAACCGGCCCCATACGTCGCGCCGAAAGCGGACCCATCGCGCGACCGTCGGCGAAGGCGCACTGCCGAACTCGCTCACGTCGCCGCCGGTGGAGAACGCCGGGCCCGCGCCAGCGAGCACCATCGCGCGGACTTCGGGGTCGTCGTGGATAGCGCTGAGCGCGCCGAAGAGATCGTCGCGCATCGCTACATTATAGGCATTGAGCTGGCGCGGCCGGTTGAGCGTTATCCATGCGATCGGACCGCGCTTCTCGAAACGGATCGTGCTGAAGCCCGGCGATGGAAATGAGGGAGGGGTGCTGTGCGTTACCTGCGCCATAACGGCGATGACCGCGCGAGCGGCTCGGCGGACTTAGGCGGAGAACAGGTCAGCGCCGGGGCTGGCCGCGACCTCGGGGCGCCCGCGCTCGAAGACTACGCGGCCGCCGACGATCGTGATATCGACCGGCAGGTTCATCAACTCGGCCGGCTTGAGGCCCATCGGATCGCGCGGCAACACGATAAGGTCGGCAAGGCGTCCGAGCGCGATCTCGCCCGCCTTTATTCGCGCCAGGCGCGCCGCCTGCGTGGTGAAAAGCTTGAAGCCCTGCTCGATCGAAATGCGCTCGTTAAGGGAGATTTCGTAGCCCTCGACCGAAACGCGCATCGCGGCGGCCGCGATCGCTACCAACGGCCGCGCTGGCGTGACCGGCGCGTCGGTGGCGCCGGCGATTTCGATCCCGGCCTCGAGCAGGCTCCGCGCGCGATACAGATAGGGCAGCAGTCCCGGCTCGGTGACGTACTTGGCGCCGCGGTAGTACGGGAAGCCGGGATTGGTTACCACCCACGCGCCCAGAACCTTTAAGCGTTCGAGCTGCTCGGGCGTGATCACGCCGCCGTGCTCGATACGAAAAACCGGGCCGCCACCGGCCGCGGGCGGCATCCCGCGCGCGACGGTCTCCAGCGATTTGAGCGCCAGTTCGAGTTCTTCGACCTCGGTGCAATGGAAGGCCGAGTCGAGTCCGGCCTGGCGCGCGCGCTGGACCCATTGCGCGATCGGGCGATAGTCGGTGCGCGGGCTCTCGATAAACTTGACCGCGACGAGCGTTATGCCGGCCGGCTGCGCGGCCCGCGCCGCCTGGTCGAGCGCGTTCAAGTGGGGCGCGCCGAGCATCATCGCGACCCGCTGCCCCACCGCCCGCCCGTTCAGCATCCGCGCCATCAGCGCGACTTCCCCGGGCCCGTTGCGCACGGTCGCGTCGGTGAACGCGGTCACGCCGGCGGCGGCAAGCTCGCGGCTGAACAGGCGCGCGCGCGATTCCAACTCGGCCGGGGTCACGCGCGGGAGCTGCCGCGAAATATAGCTTTCCATCCCGGCCACCAAACCGCTCAGACGGCCCGTCGCGTCGCGCATCAGGACCGCGCCCTCGGGCGGCTTGAAGTCCGGCGCTTCGAGACCGAATGCGGCGATCGCGCGCGAATTGAGCCACGAGGCATGGAGCGTCTGATGGCGCAGACGGAGCGGATTCTTGGGCACCGCGGCGTCGAGTTCCGCGCGGGTGGGGCCGCGCCGTCCGGCGAGCAGCGCCTCGTCGCATCCGAACGCGCGCAGCCAGTTGCCCGGCGGCGTCTTGCCCGAGGCCACGCGCAACTCGGCCATCAGATCGTCTAGCTGGCGGCATCGCCAGAGATTAAGCCCGGCCGCCGCGGAGGCGGCCTCGAAGAAATGCAGGTGCGAATCGATCAAGCCCGGCGCGACCACGCGGCCGGCGAGGCGAATCAGATGCGTGCGCGGGCCGAGCAGCGGCTTGATCTCGCTATACGGCCCGAGCGCGACGATTGTGCCACCGGCGACCGCAATCGAATCGCTGGCGGGATAGCCCAGGATCGCTCCTTCGTGCAGAACGAGATCAGCCTTGAGAGCCATCAGGATATCAAGCGCAAGGACGTTCGAACGCTACAGGGGGCGACCCGCGGACGCAGCCCGAGTTTGACAACAATTTCCGGACTTTAATCCGAGGACGGGAGCGCCTTGGCTTCCTTGATTTTCATTTCGACGTCGCAACACTCGATCGCGCCGGTGCCCGGCTTGTTGCACAACACTTCGGTGCCGCACTTTTCACATAGGTAGCGCTTGCCCAACTGGTTAGCCATCGTTCGAGACTCCCATAATATTATAGTAGTAATGGCCGGCCGTTGCGGGGCCGGCCGTGAAATCTTTGCTTGGGGAACATCGATCGGCGAAATGGATCGGCGAAATTCGAGCCGCACGGTCCCCGGCACTTTTTTAGAGCATCGAGCGCGATTCTTCAATCAGTCTTTCATTCAGTCCTTATTTTGCATCATTTGCATCGACTGAGCATCGCTTGCAAACGGTAATTCGCTGACCGCCGCCGCGAGCTCGCCGTCCGCGTCATGGACTCTCACAGCAGTGCCTGGCGTCCAGGCACTGTGATGCAGGATGGCGAGCGCAAGCACGCCCAGCCGTGCCGAGCGGACCGGGCTCGTGAGATGGCCGATCTCCTTGCCCGCGAGTATCACCCGTGCGTCAGCGGCCGGCACGCGTGTGCCGTCGATCCTGAGGCCCATCAGCCTCCGCTTCAGCGCGCCGCGCGCGGTCGCTCGCTCGATCGTCTCCTGTCCGATGTAGCATCCCTTGTTGAAGGAGATCGCGGGTTCCATCCGCGCTTCCAGCGCGATTGTTTTGTCGTTGGTGTCGATCCCCGCCCGCACCGTGCCGCTTTCGACCCGCAGAATCTCGGCCGCCTCGATGCTGATTTCGCGCACTTCATTGACTTCGCGCACTTGGCGGCGAATTTCACTTTCACTGTGCTCGCCGCCTGCCGCGACCATCCGCTCGACGATTTCCGGCGCGCTCGCGCGCCCCGCGAGAATCGTGAAAGCCGGCGCGCCCCATCGCGTTACCTGCGCGATCAGCGCACCGCCCTCGGCCTCGCCGAAGCGCCACGCGCCGGGGAGCGACGCCGCCGTGCCGAAAACTGCGCCGACCGCGGCCGCCGCGTGCGGCCCATCTATTTGTATAACGCTAGCTCGTTGGATCACGCTATCTCGTTGGATAACGTCGTCTTGCCTGACGGAGTCGCCGCTTTCTTCGAACTCGACGTCGTCGGCGACCAGGAAGCGCTCGAGGTGGGCGCGCACGGCCGGCCAGAGAGCGCGCTCCATTTCGAGCAGCAGCGAGTCGGCAGTGGCCCACACATTGGCCTCGGCAATCAGGTGGGCGCGCTCGGTCAGGAACAGCGCCGCGACCAGCCCGCCCGGTTTGAGTCCCTTGATGTCGTTGCTGCACATCCCGTGCAGGAATGCCGCGCTGTCATCCCCGCTCATTCGGATGACGACACGCTCGGCGACGAGGCGCACTCCCGCGCCCCCTTTTAGCGCGCGGTAGTCGGCCTCGAGGCCGCCGCCGCCGAGGGCGTGGCGGTCTGGCGCTGCGGTGGAGCTTGTGTGGTCCAATTCTGGCTCGACTTCCTTCCAAATCCGGCTGTCGCCGGCCTGCCAAATCCGGCTGTCGCCGGCCCTGACGATTCCAATTCTATCATCGCCGGCGATTACGTATACTGGCCTTGGAGGCGCGAGACGTCCTATGGGTACATTTATTTTTGGACTTGTAGTGGGGTTCGGCGCAGCCCTTACGCTTTTCATCTACGACGAGGGCGAAGTTTTTCTCAAATTGGCGCGGCAAATCAAGCTCGTCGCTGGCAAGTACAAGGCGGAGCATCACGCGTAGCCGCTCGCCCGGCGCACCAGTATCTCTTTCGAGGATTTCTTGCGAAGATCTCTCGTCAGGATCTTTTGGAGAACCTCTTTGATGTATCGGCGGACGATGGAGCTCTCAGGAAGCGCGCCTGCGCGACGGCATCGCGGCTGGCGACGCGCGCTTAAGTGCGCGCTGCTCGGCGCCATGTCGTGTGCGCTGATGTGCGCGATTATCCCCGCGGCGCGCGCCGCTGACGATCCCAAGGCCGCCTCCGCCGATCTCAGCAACCAGGCCTTCGAGCTTTTGAACTCGCTGAGCACGCCGGACGCCGACGTCAACGCGAACCCGGGCTCCAAGGCGCTCCTGGGACCGGTCGCGAGCTTCGCCGGCGACGCGCAGACGCTCAGCCAGGCGCTTGGCGCGGGCGACAAAGCCGGCGCGCGGCGCGCGACGGCCTCGCTCGACGCCGACGCGGCGTCGGTCGACGCTGCTCTGAAAGCGCACGGCGGAGCGATCAAGGCAGATCGATGGGCCGCGTTGAAGCATCAGCTGGCCGCGATCGAAAAGAGCGTTCCACCCGCGCCTGCAACCGCCGCGCCGCTGCCTTCTTCACCGCCGCTCGCATCGGGCGAGCCTGCGAGAGCGAGCGCGGCCGCTCCAGGAGCCGCTGTTGTCCCCGCGCCTGCGTCGGCCAGTGCCCCGGCCGCGAGCGCGCCCGGGACCGCGGATAGCGGCGGGCCCACGATCAAGATCGAGTCGCGCAGCGTGGTCGGCGACGTTACGCATGTGAAGGGATACTTCGAGGGGTCCGCGCTCCGGGCGGCCGGCATTTATGAAGGCGCGCAAAGCGTCAAGCCGATTAAGGTCGATCACGTGCTCGGGCGCCAGAAAGTCGAATTCCAGCTTTCGCTGCGCGACGCCGATATTGCGACCAACCTGCGCGTCATCGACCAGGCTGGGCGCGTCGCGACCGCGTCGGTTTTTGCCGAGGACTCGACGGCGATGGCAAGCACCGGCACGGAATCAGGGGTCGAGGTCGACCGCGGCGCCGGTGCGACCTCCGGCAGCAACACCGCCGAGATTCCGAGCGCGAGCGCGCCCGCATCAGGGCTCGAGGAATCGGCGCCGGGCACGGATGAAGGCCTCGGCAGCGGAGAGATGGGCGGCGGACTCGATGGCGGCGGGCTGGGCGGAGGAATCGGAGCTCCCATAGGCAACGTCCAGATCAACATCGAGTCGGTGAATCCGATTAACCCGCTCTCGCACGTCTACCAGGTGGTCGGGCAGATAGTCGGGCACGGCGTGCATCGCGCGGGAATTTATGTCGACGGCCGGTTAGTTAAGCGATTACCGGTCAGCCGCGGCGCCAACGTGTGCAACTTCCATACGACCTTCATGATGAACGGCGGCACGGCGACGATCCGTGCATTTAGCGCGGGCAATCAGTACGTCGAGTCGTCGATCGAGATGCCGCCGGCGGTGGCGTCGGCGCCGCCGATCGTGGTCGCGCCCTACGGGATGAATCCCTATAGCCCCTTCGGGATGAACCCGTACGCGGGCGATCCGTTCGGAAGTCCCTACGGCAGTCCTTATGGCTCCCCGTACGGAACTCCATACGGCTCGAGCCCCTCCTACGGCATCAACATCAGTCCCTACGGAATCACGCGCTATCCGGTTAGCCCGTACGGCGCGAGTCCGTACGGCGCGAGTCCCTATGGCGGGAGTCCGTATGGTGCGGTTCCGTTCGGTGTCAACCCGTATGCCGCGCCGATCAATCCCTACGGCAACGCGCGGCCGATGGGCCCCGCGGGCCGCTAGCGCTGCAGGTTTTTGGGCGCCCCTCTTCTGTAACCGAGCGGTTTACACATGTAACTAAAGATGTTACGCTCGCGGCGGTGATATGGAGCTTCGCCACAAGGGGCTCGAAGACCTGTTCCGCCAAGGTCAAAGCCAAAGAGTGGCGGCGGACCTCCAACGCCGGGCGCTGCGGAGACTGGATGCGTTGGAACGGGCTGCGACCCTGCGCGATCTCAACGTTCCCGGCTTCGATTTTCATCCGCTCAGAGGCACGCCGCAGCGCTATAGCCTTCATGTCAACGGTCCTTGGTACATCACGTTCGAATGGCGCGGCGGAGACGCATGGCATGTTGACCTGGAGCAGTACCATTGAGCGTATGCAACGACCGTAATGGGAGCCAATATGACCAGCAAACGGGCAGTGAAACACGGAGCAGTACGGCAGCCAACGCATCCCGGGGCCATCCTGCGCGAGGACGTCCTTCCGGCGCTCGGTCTTTCGGTAAGCGAGGCGGCGCGGCAGCTTGGTGTGACGCGCCAGACGCTTCATCGGATTATGGCCGAGCGAGTGTCGATCACGCCCGAGATGGCCGTGCGGCTAGGCCGGTTCTGTGGCAACGGACCTGGATTGTGGCTGCGGATGCAGCAGGCCTGTGACCTCTGGCGCGCCGAGCGCGAACTTGGTGCTGAACTTGAACGAATTCCCGTTCATCGAACGTCATCTGCGGCGTGAGCGCGAAACAGACCTTACTTGCCGCGACTGCGCCGAGTCCGTTAGACTCGAAAATTCGATCGAGAATTCCAAACCAACCATACTTCGCGAGTGCACCGACGATGCTGATTCAGGCGACGCAACTCCGCCCCGGGATGATCCTGGAGTACAACAACGGCCTGTGGCGGGTGATGGCAATCAGCCATATCACGCCCGGCAACTGGCGCGGGATGGTCCAGACCAAGCTGCGCAACGTCAAAACCGGCACCCAGACCGAAAACCGCTTCCGCTCTGAAGATCGCGTCGAGCGCATCATCCTGAGCCAGATCGAGATGGAATTCCTCTACCAGGAAGGCGACGATTTCCATTTCATGAACACCGAAACCTACGACCAGATCACGATTCCCAAGGAATTGATCGAGGACGTGGTCGGCTTTCTCACCCCTAATCTAAAAGTAGAAGTTGAATTTCACGAGACGACGCCGCTCAACGTCTCGCTGCCCAAGACGGTGAATCTCAAGGTCGTGCAGACAGACCCCGGGATGCGGTCCGCAGCGGTCACCAATACGCTCAAACCGGCCACGATGGAGACCGGGCTGATCGTGCAGGTGCCTCACTTCGTGCAGGAAGGCGAGACCATCACGATCAACACCGAGACGCGCGAGTACATGGCTCGCGCCAAGTAGGTGCGTCGCACGCCCCGCCCCGGGCGGGGCGACAATCCTCCGCCAGCGAACGATTCGAGAGCCGCCGACGGACGTCGAGTACGGCGCGATAGGCCCAAAGGCCTCCAGCGCGCCGCCAAGTCATTCCAGTCCGCTAAGCCCGACAGATTTGAGAAACCCGCCAAGCCCGACAAGGTCGCCAAGACCGTCAAGATTTCCGGATTCGACCGGCGCGACAAGCCGGTCCGATTCGATCGCCACGACAAGCCCGCAAATTTCGTCAAGCCTGCCAGATTCGTCAAATTTGCCAAGCCCGACGGCTTCGTCGAGCGCGCCGCAGTAAAGCCAACCGGCCCCGCGCTGCGGCTCACCTCGAACATTTATATCGCGCACACGCAGCCCGGCTTCGAGGGTGTCGCGGCGGAAGAGATCGCATCGCGCTACGCGAACCTCGCGGCTCGCGGCAGCGGCGGTCCGACGATACGCGAGTTGGGGCGGCGGACGGTGCCCGAGCGCGCCGGGATGACAATCTTCAGCGCGCCGCGACCCGACCCGCTCGGAGCCGCGCGCACGATCGAGGATTTGTTTGCACTTGTTGGCTATCGCGACGGACTCGGCACGGCACCTGCGACGTTGGAGAAAGTTCGCACCGCCGCGCACGAAGCGCCCTACGTCGAACAGGCACTGGAGGAGCGGGTGCGGATGACTCCCGGCAGCCGCGCCGGGCGGAAGCTGGGCTTTCGCGTGATCGCGCGTATCGCTGGCGAGCACGAGTTTCGCCGGCTCGATTTCCAGCGTGCCGTGGAGCGCGGCGTCGCCGAGCGCGGCGACCATTCATGGCGGATCGCGGGCGACGACGCCGACGTCGAGTTCTGGGCCACGCTGCTCGGCGGCGAGATGTTCCTCGCCGTGCGGCTGGTCGACGAACGGATGCGCCATCGCGAGTACAAGGTCGCGCATCGGCCGGGCTCGCTGCGCGCCTCGGTGGCCGCCGCGCTGGGATGGCTGAGCCACCCCGGCGCGGACGATCGCGTGGTCGACCCGATGTGCGGCGCGGGGACGATTCTTATCGAACGCGCCCACCTGGGGCGCTATGCGATGCTGGCCGGGTTCGACCGCGACCCCGGCGCGATCGCTGCGGCGCACGAAAATATCGGTCCGCGCTACCGGCCAATCGGGCTTGCGCAGGGCGACGCGTTGCGCCTGCCGCTCGGCAACGCCGCCGCGACCCATCTCGTAACCAATCTGCCGTGGGGCACGAAATACGGATCGCACGGGGAGAACCGGCGCCTCTATCCGCGGCTGGTCGAGGAGTTCGCGCGCGTGGTGCGGCCGGGCGGACGGCTGGTGATGCTGACGGCGGAGCGGATGCTGATGCGCGACGTCGCTAACCGCGGCTTCGTGCGGGTCGAGTCGGTGAGGCGAGTGACGATCCTCGGCGCCCCAGCCGTGATCTATCTCTGCCGGACGTAACCGGCGCGACGGCAACGAACGCGTCTGCGCGTTCCTGTAGAAGCGCAAATCCGCGTGGTCTGGCGAGTGGAAGGTAAGCGCGGCGGCCGCGCAGGCGCGTCGACCCTTGAAGCGCGCGGCGCGGTCGTGCGATGCTCGGGCCGCTAACGCCCGCATCGTCTGCAAGCTCAAGGAGTTTCCGCAAGCTCAAGGAGTCGCCCGCATGGCTGAGGATATTCTGAAGGTCGAACGCCATCCGAATTACGCCACCATCACGCTCAACCGCCCCGAGAAACGCAACTCGCTCAACGAGGCGCTGCTGTCGGCGATGGACAAGGCGTTCGCCGCGATCGAAGAGGACAAGGAGATCCGCGCCGTCATCCTGCGCGCCGCCGGCAAGAGCTTCTCCGCGGGACTCGATTTGGCCGAAGCCGATCGTCTCGAAGGCGGGCATACTCCGGTCAGCATCGAGCGCACTTTCCATCGCCTGGAGCAGCTTCCGGTGCCGACGATCGCCGCTGTGCAGGGCGCCGCGCTGGCCGGCGGATGCGAACTCGCGCTGCATTGCGATCTGCGGGTGGCGGCCGAGGACGCGCGAATCGGGATGACCGTCGCGCGCGTGGGACTGGTGGTGCCCTACGATTTCATCCGCAAGCTCATCGAGATCATCGGCTCGGCCAACACCGCACAAATCCTCTACACCGGCGAGCCGGTCAACGCGCAGCGCGCGCTTTCGATGGGGATGGTGCACGAGGTCGTGCCCAACGACAAGCTCGACGCGGCGGCGGTCGCGTGGGCCGAGAAAGTGTCATCGAACGCGCCGCTTTCGCTGCGCACGATGAAGCGGAGCATGCGGCGTTCGATGAGCGAGGCCAACGACGCATGGCACGACGACATCCTGGAGATGGGCCGGATGGTGCGCGCGAGCAAGGACGCCAGGGAAGGAGTGCGGGCATTTTTGGAGAAGCGCAAACCGGTCTGGCGCGCCGAATAGTTAACTGACACCTCCGCCGCCGCATTACAGAGTGCCCCGAGCTTCTTAACTCCCTCCCCCCAAGACAGGGGGAAGGGGTTGAGAGGTCCAGACCAGCAGGATCGGTAACAGAATAGACCGGCAGGAGGGGTAACAGATTGAATGTCACGGCAGGAAGAGCGAAGCGATGCCGTGGCGGGAGGTCTGTTCGATGGACGAGAAGATGCGGTTGATAGCGGCGCTGGCGATCGAAGAGCTTTGCACGACTGCCACGATCCCTATCTGAATCCTCCTTTCCTTGTCCGAGAGAACTTTGTCCTTGTCCGAGAGACCTTCGCACAACTCCGACGATTCCCTTGAGCGACCGGAGACATGGGTAACACTTTAGACCGGCAACATAGGTAACACTTTTTCGGACTTCGACGGGGAGGAGAGCGCGGCGGGCTGCCCTCCACGCCCCGCCGTTGAACCCTGGCCG
>Ga0073928_10000981_pt1 | contig 58361 bp, 64 predicted proteins | sample PaiPotPPA55metaG_FD_76969 | JGI IMG/M metagenome (GOLD analysis project Ga0073928, IMG submission 76969) | Iron sulfur acid spring bacterial and archeal communities from Banff, Canada, to study Microbial Dark Matter (Phase II) - Paint Pots PPA... ... | reverse complement strand
CCGCTGCCGAGTGGCGGCGCGGACATCGACTGGCCTGACGCCGTGCCGATCCCGTCGTGGGCGCCCCAGATTCACGTCACGACGGAGCATCGCGCAGCCCCTCAGCCGGCTCCGCAACCGGCGCCGGCGCCGCCCGTGGCCCAGCCACAGCAGGCTCCCCAGCCAGCTGCGTCGCAGCCGCCCCCGCAGCCGCCATCGCAGCCGCCGCCTTCGCGGCCACCTTCGGCCCCCCCGTTCGCGGTGCCCGCGTCAGTCCTGCAGCCCGGATCGACGCCCGGTGCTCAAAAGCCCGGCGGCACCGCCAGCAGGTCCTCATGGGAGGTCGTCGAGCAGAGGCAAAAGGTCGACCCCAAGAAGGTCGTTCCCACGCCCGAGGATCGCTCGTATGCGGAGTGGTTCGCGTGGGCCAAGCGCGGTGGAGCCCCGGCAGGGGCGTGCCACGCCGCTGCGCAGGGCGCCTTCCAGGCGCTCTCCAGCGGCAAGGACGTGGCGACCGCGGTGCAGTGGGCGACCGCTGCGATGACTCGGCCGCCGGTGCCGGTCTCCGCCGATCGCCAGTCCTACTGCGCCTGGTTCTCCCTCGCGCACATCGATCTGAACCTCGACCAGCACAGGGCGCACGCCTTTGCGACCGCGGCCGTGCACGCCCTGGATGCGGGCGCGGACGCCGGCAGCGCCCACGCAGCCGGGCTTCACGCAGCCGGCATCAAGTAGAACCCCACGAAGTCAGAGCCTTCGGCGTGACTTCGCGGGGACCCCTTATGAAGAGTTAGCGAAGCGAGCGGACGGTCCGGCTGGCCGTGGTCCCGACGGCGCACAGCAGGATCATTCCTCCGGCGATCACGAATAGAAGAGTGGGATTGACGTCCGCGACCACTCCCGACACCGCATAGGCCACGGGCGTGAGGCCCATCGAAGCGAGCATGACCAGGGACATCACGCGTCCCTGCATTGCGGGGTCGGTGCGGCGCTGCAGCCAGCTCACCGCGTAGGTGTTGACGACGCCGGTGCTGATGCCTGAGAAGCCCATGAGCAATGCCGCCGGCACCAGCGACGGCACCAAGCCGACCCCGGTGATACCAATTCCGAGCCACACGCAGAGCCCGACGATCAACCAACCAAAGCGCTTTGGCGCCGGCACGAAGCCCGCGCCCAGGGCCCCTGCGGTGGCTCCTACGCCCCAGGCGCCGAACAGGATCCCGAATCCGGTTGCGCCAGTGGCGAATCGCCCGTGGGCGAGGGTCGGGATGCCGACGCCCAACGCGCCGTTTGCCGCGAAATCGACGACCGCGATGACGATCAAAGTGACGCGGATGCCGACGTCCGCCCAGGCGTAGCGGAACCCCGCGACGATTTGCCCCCCCAGCCCGCCGTCCGGGTGCGCCACGCCCGGTGCAGTGCGCGCCGCGGTGGGCAGCCAGAGGATCAGCAGGAAGCCGAGCACAAAAAACGTCGCGTCGCCCGCGAAAGCCCAGCCGATTCCAAAGACGGCCACGATGACGCCGCCGAGGACAGGGCCGAGGATGACGGAGGTTTGCGCTGTCACGTTCAGGACCGCGTTGCCGGGCTCGAGCTCGTGGTCGGCGACGACTTTCGGAAGGATGGATTGGCGAGCCGGCATGAAGAAGGCGTCGACGATGCCAAAGACGACCGCGATTCCATAGACCTCCCACATCTGCACCCGGCCCATGATCACGAGCACCGCAAGAGGGGCGACGACGGCCGCGCGCAAGGCCATCGATCCGAGCATGGTCAGGCGGGGGGAGAGGCGGTCGGCAAGAGCGCCGCCAACGGCCATCAGCGCAGCCCTTGGCAGGGCCTGCACCACCAGCACGGTGCCCAGGGCGAGGCTGGACCCGGTCAGCTGGAGGACGAGCCAGGCAAGGGCGATGTAGCTGAAGAAATCGCCAAACAGCGACAGGGTCGTCGCAGCCCAGAGCTTGCGAAAGGATCCCGAAGCGAAGACGGTCCACGGGCGCGGCCGGGAGGCGACCACCGTTGCAGGCTGTACGAGCTCTTCCATCGTGCTCGTCAGCTCTTCGTCCGGCGAGCTTCGCCGGTCGGGTCGATGCGGTCGGCCATCCGCTGAAGGAAGCGGGCGAGCAGGCCTGTGCGGGAATGGGCGTAGTAGATGAGAGCGCCCGCCCGCTCCATTCGGGCGCGCTGCTCCGCCAGGTTGCGGGCGAACTCTTCAGGTGCGTTGTCGGCGCGTTCCATTGGGTTCATCGCGGACCTCCTCTAGCCGGCGTCGAGGCGGTTTAGCGCCTCGTCGATCTCAATCTCGCCGCGGGCGACCTGCTCCATCAGCTCGACTCGACCGGGGGGAGCAGCAGCCGGTCGATCGATGCCGATCTTCACGAGCAACGCATCGAACCTCGCGCGCGCGGTCGGGTAGCTGACGCCCAAATGCCTCTCGAGCTCTTTCATGTTTCCACGCGACGCCAGGAATACCCGCAGGACCTCGCGGTCTTCGTCGGACAGCGCGCAGAACTCGCACGACGTGAACGCGCCCGAAAGCTCGGTCGAGCACTCAGGGCATGTGAGCCGCGTCGTGGCGAGGCGGTGGTTGCAAACTGGGCAGTTGGACGGCGGCCTTCGCGTGGTGGACTTTGCCATCTATTCGACCGCGATGCGGATGGTGCCCATCGTGCAGTCGCAGTCGAGGGTGCCCGCGCCCGACCCGATGGTCACCTCGCTCTTGCCGGCAGGCTCCACGTTTTCAAACGAGATCTCGCCCAACGTGGTGCGCGCTCTGATGCGAACGCTGGAGGTCTTGTCGAGCACGACGCGGACCTCTCCCATCTGGCAGCGGATCGCGCTGGCGCCGCTGTCGAGGTGGCCCTTGGCGGTGATGTTTCCGGCCGTCACCTTGAGGTTCATCGATCCCCGAAAATCCACGATGTCGCAATTGCCCGCCTGGACTTCGGCAGTAACGGCGCCCTTCACTCCAGTGATCTGAAGATTGCCCGCCTGGGTCTTGGCGGCGAGCGTCAGCGCCGGGTTCATGCGGACGATCAGCTTTCCGCCGACGTCGACACTGGGGATTCTGATCCGGCCTTCCGGACGGCTGAACTCGAAGCCGGCTTCGCCGTCCAGCGGCGACTGTTCGATGATCATCGTGTCGCCTTCCTGGCGGGCCTTGTGCGGCCCCTCGGCAACCGCGTAGCTGACGGTGGGGTCGCCGATGATCTCGGTGTTTCCCAGCCGGGCGAACACCCGGACCTGCTTGACCCCCGCCGCCTGATCAGAGGTGAGTGTCGGGCGCGACGTCGCGGGGGCAGCGGGCGTGGTTTCGAGCGCTTCAAGGCGGGCGGCGCCTTCTTCCGCGCTCAGGCTGCCGGCTGCCACCTGGGTCAAGATTTCACGTTGTAGGTCTTTCATGAGCCAAATTAGAACCCCTGACTTACCAATTTGTCAAGCTGTGGGTGCAAATTAGCAGATCGCAGGGCCCGTTAAGCTGTAACACGCTCCATGAAAGCGGACTCCAGGGCCGGTTCTGTGGCCGGGTGGGCGGTGGTCGCGGCGCTTTTCGCGGCCACCACCTGCGTCGAGAGCATGTCGTGGAACCAGCTCAGCGCCTACACGCCGCTGTACCTGAGAGAGCTGCACGTGCCGGCTGCCCAGGTGCCGGCTTGGATCGCCGCCATGTCGAGCCTCGGGTGGATCCTCGCGTTGCCGATGGCGCCCTTCTGGGGGATCCTCGCGGATCGCTACAGCCGCAAGCTCGTGATCGTGCGCAGCGCGGCCATCGAGGCGTTGATCTTCGGCGGGTGGGCGTTCTCGACCAGCCCGTGGATGGTCCTGGTATTTCGCTCCCTCAACGGATTCGTGCTCGGCAACACAGGAGTGATGCTGGCAGTCCAGGCCTCCACCACGCCGCGGCAGCGGCTTGCGCTCGCCGTCGGCATCGTGGGCGCGGGCTCGCCGGCCGGCCGCGCCGTGGGACCGATCCTGGGCTCTCTTCTCGTGCACCTCGTTGACGTGCGCGGAATGCTGCTGTTCGACGCTGCGCTCTCCGCGGTGATGGCGGTCCTTCTGACCGTCGTCATGCGCGAGACGGACCACGTCCGGCCGGCAGACCTTCGAGTCGCCAGCCTGCTGCGGGGCGCGGTTGCCGAGATCGCGAGCAAGCCGCTTGTCTGGCGTTTGTTCCTGGCCACGGCCGTGACACAGATCGGCCTCTGGACCTATCTGCCGTATGCGCCGATCTACATTGCCCGGTTGACCACCGGCGATACCGTGACCGCGATCGGAATCGTGCTGTCAGCAGTCGGCCTGGGCCAGGCGATCGCTTCGCCGCTTTGGGGCGTGGCGATGCCAAGGTTTGGCCATGTGGCCGTGTTGAATCTCACGTCGGTGGGCTCTGCGCTCGCGCTGGCCACGGTCGGGCTCAGCCACAACCTCGTTCTTTTCGCGGCCGCGCTGGTTGTCAATGGCGTCTTTGCCGCGGCGATCCTCACGGCGAGCATGGCTGTCATGGCGGCGACCGTGAGCCCCGAGCGTCGCGGGGCCGTCCTGGGGCAGATCCTGTTTCCTTTTTACTTCGGCGGAGTGGCCGGCCCGCTCATCGGCGCGGCGGCGTTTGGCGCCGGCCAGACCGTTGTGTTCGGCATCGCCGCCCTGCTGAGCCTGGCTCCGCTGATCGTCCTGATGACCATGCCTCGCGAATCCAAGGTCGCGCTGCCGAGATGACCACGCGCGTGGGAGTCGTCGCGGACACGCATTGTCCAGAGTTCCTCGACAAGCTCCCTGACCGGCTCTTCGAGGTCCTGGCGGGCGTCGAGCTCGTGCTCCACGCCGGCGACATCAACTCGGAGGACACGCTTGCGACGCTCGGGCGCCTGGCGCCGGTCGAGGCGGTGCGGGGAGACCACGACCGACTGATCGGAAGCCTTCCGGTTTCACGAGAGGTGATCGTGGAGGGAAAGCGGATCGTCGTCGTCCACGGCGAGAGAAGTCGCTGGCTCGAAGAGCCGAACACGCTGCTGTGGACGTTGAGCCTCGGTTATTTCCGGCCGCATCGCGGCCTGCCGGGCGCGCTCAGGCGCCGGTTTCCGCACGCGGACGCGATCGTTTACGGCCATACCCACCGTGCCCGAGCCGAGACCATCGACGGGGTTCTGGTCTTCAATCCCGGCGGCGTGCACCAGTGGAACCCGGCCTCGGCGCGCAAGCGGCTGACCCAACATCCGGGCTGGTTCGAATGGTGCTGGTTGCAGGTGGCGCGCCACATGCGGCGTTACGCGAAGCCCTCGGTGGGCATTCTCGAGGTGGACAGCTCCGGAATCGTTCCGCGCGTGATCGAGCTGTAGCCCTACATTCACGTGGTGACAGCGCTCACCTACCGCCCTGCCCAGCTCGAGGACGCCGAGCTTGCCGCGGACCTCATGACGGCGTCGTACCCGCCGATGCCGCAGGACCCCGTGATCACCCGCAGGCGTTGGGAAACCCCGCGACATGGATTCGCGTACGGGCGCTTCTTCGCCGAACGGAACGGCACACCGATCGCGTTCCTGACCTGGGTCCACGGTCCCTGGGACACTGTCCAAGACGGCCACTGCGAGGTCGAGGTCTGGCTCGACCGCGCGGTGCTCGATCGAGATCTTCTCGTTGAGATGTTCACGTGGATTGGCGACCGCGCGGAAGCCGAAGGATCGCGCCTGCTCCTTGCCTATTGCGGAGAGGACGAGCCCGAGATGCTCGATGCGCTCGCCGCGCTGGACTTCCGCCCGGAACGCACAGAGAAGGTCTGGGAGCTGGACCTGAAGACGCAAGGAAGCCGTCTCGTACGGGAGGCGGCGGAAGCGCGCGACCGGATGAAGGCGGCAGGCATCGAGTCGACGACGCTGGCCGCGTGGTCCGACCCAGATGGCGTCAGAAAGCTCCACGAGCTGAACGAGCGGACGGTCGAGGATATCCCGCACACGCTGACCATCGTTCGCGAGACGTTCGAGGACTTCGCCAAACGGATCAGATCGCCCGATAAACCGCACGATCGATACTGGATCGCGCTCGACGGGGACCGGCCCGTGGCCATGTCCAACCTGAAGTACCCACCGGTTCGCGGAGATGTCTGGACCGGCTACACGTGCACGGATCCGGCATACCGCGGGCGTGGCCTGGCCCGCGGGATCAAGCTCCAGACCCTGGCCCAGGCGGTCGAGCTCGGGGTCCCGTTTGTCTGCACCGACAACGACTCGGAAAACGCCCCGATGCTTCACATCAACGAGAAGCTGGGCTACGCGCGGCGGCCTGGATTTGTCGAGCACCACAAACGGGTAACAAAGAAGAACGATGCCTAAGACCAAGGACTACTACGAGGTGTTGGGCGTGCCCCGGACGGCGAGCCAGAAGGAGATCACGGCCGCCTTCCGGAAGCTGGCACGCAAGCACCATCCCGACCTGAACGCGGGGGACAAGCAGGCCGAGGCGCGTTTCAAGGAGGTCTCGGAGGCCAATGACGTCCTGTCGGACGCCAAAAAGCGGAAGCTCTACGACCAGTTCGGCCCCGATTGGGGGGCCGCGCAGGCGGCCGGAGCCACCCAGCCGGGCGCCCGTGGCGGCGCCGGCGGCTTCCGCCCTGATGCCGGTCCGAGCGCGCAGTACAGGACCGTTTCCCCCGAAGAGATGGAAGACCTGTTCGGGGACCAGGGAGGATTTGGCGACATCTTCGGATCGATCTTCGGGGCCAACCGCGGCCGCTCCCGCCAGCCGGAGATGGACGTAGAGGCGCCGATCACCGTGAGCCTCCCCGAGATCTACCGGGGCACGAGCCGCACAGTCGAGCTGCCGGGGGGTCGCCGCGTCGAGGTGAAGGTCCCGGCCGGCGTGAAGGAGGGCACGGTGTTGCGCGTGCCGGGTTTGCGTGCGCGCGTCCAGGTGGCGCCAGACCCTGTGTTCACCCGCGAGGGCAAGGACCTGCGCGTTGTGGTGCCCGTTCCACTGCACGTCGCGCTGCGCGGCGGCGACGTGGCCGCGCCGTCGCTCAAGGGCGGGCAGGTGCAGTTCAAGGTCCCGCCGGAAACTCAGAACGGTACGAAGATCCGCCTACGCGGGCTTGGTCTGCCGGACCCGAAGGGCGGCGCGTCCGGGGACCTGTACGCGGACGTCCGGGTCCAGCTGCCGGTGCCGATGGACGAGCGCACGCGCAAGTGGGCTTCGGAGCAGCCCCTACCTCCGCAGTAACTGCGGAGGCCCCGATTGGTCGAGTAGTTAATCTCTAGGGCGCTTTGCCCACCTCGCGCTCGCGCCGCCTGCTGCTTCCTCTGGTCTTCATCTCGGGCATGAGCTCGTTGGCCGTCGAGTTCGGAGCCTCCCGGTTGCTCGCGCCTTATTTCGGGACGAGCCTCTACGTGTGGGGCGTGCTGATCGGACTGATCCTCATCTACCTGTCGGCCGGCTACGTCATCGGCGGGCGCCTCGCGGACCGCCACCCGCGCGACGAGGTCCTGTACCAGGTCACCGCGTGGGCCGGGTTGTGGATCGGGCTCATCCCGCTCGTGAGCTATCCGATCCTGCTTGCCTCGCAGCAGGGATTCAAAGACCTCAGCGTCGGCCTCGTGGCGGGGACGCTGCTGGCCGTCGTCCTGCTTTTCGCGATCCCGGTCATTCTGCTGGGCTGCGTCAGCCCCTTCGCGATCCGGCTGCTGCTCAAAGACGTCGAGACCGGTGGCAACACGGCAGGTCGCGTCTACGCGCTGTCGACGGCGGGCAGCATCCTGGGGACCTTTCTCCCGGTGTTCTGGTTCATCCCTACCTACGGGACGCGTCCGACGCTCGTGGGCTTCGGACTCGCGCTGGTCGTGATCTCAGTCGCCGGGCTGTGGCCGCGCCGCCGCCTCTTTGCATTGTTCGGAATTGCGGTGATCATCGCGTGGATCCTGCTTCCGGCGGGGATCAAGCCGCCTGAGGTGGGGTCACTGATCTACGAGAAAGAGTCCGCCTACAACTACATCCAGGTCGTGCAGGAAGGCACCAGGACCGAGCTAATTCTCAACGAGGGGCAGGCGATCCACTCGATCTACGACTCGCAGAGCAACCTGACTCACGGCTACTGGGACTACGTCCTGCTCGCAGATTCGTTCCGTCCCGCGCAGGCTGCGGCGGTGACGCCGCGATCGGTTGCCTTCCTCGGCCTCGCCGCCGGCACCGCGGCACGGGAGTACCGACTCGCTTTCGGCAGCCAGGTCGAGATCACCGGGGTGGAGATCGACCCCGAAATCCTTGCGGTCGGTCACCGCTATTTCCATCTGGACGACGCCGGCGCCCACGAGGTGGTGGCCGACGCGCGTTACTGGCTCGACACGCAGGCCGGCCACTACGACGTCATCGTCCTGGACGCCTACACGCAGCCATACATCCCATTCCACCTGACGACGCGAGAGTTCTTCCAGCGTGTAAGAGCGCACCTCAATCCAGGCGGTGTAATCGCGGTCAACGTCGGACGTACAGCTACCGATTACCGGTTGGTGGATGCACTTGCGAGCACGATGGGCGCCGTTTTTTCGAGCGTCGTACTGCTCGACGATCCCAACTACGCGAACACGGTCGTCTATGCGTCGACTGAGCACACCACCATGACCGACGTCACGCACAACCTCGAGCTGGTGTCAGCGCCGCTCGCGAGCGACGCGGCGACGAGCGCGTTGGATGTGGGCAAGCTCCGGATGTCGCCCTATCACGGGCAGGTGTACACCGACGACCTGGCCCCGATCGAGCAGCTGATCGACGAGATCATCTTCAGCTACCTCACGGGGAAGTAGCAGCTTTCAGGTGCCGGGGTGGAGGGGGACGGTCACCCGCTCGCCCGCCAGCGGGCGGTCCTGGTCCAGGCACAGCAGGCGCACCCGGCCCGTCGCGACGACGCGATCCTCCTCGTCGAAGATCGTCGCCTCCCAGACCTGGGTGGTGCGGCCGCGCGTGATGGGTTTTGAAATCGCGTGCAGCCTCGTGCCTTCCCGGACGGCTCGCACGAAGCTCGTGCTGTTCTCGAGGCCGACGACGGATTGGCCGCGCGGCAGCGCGAACAAGGCCGCCCCGACAGACGCCAGCGTTTCGATGAGCCCGCAGTAAACGCCACCGTGGACGACGCCATACGGCTGCAGGTGCTGAGGACCGACCGTGAGCGCAGCCTCCACCTGGTCCGCGGTCGCTCTGGTGATGGTGATGCCCATCGTCTCCGGCCATCCTCCCCGGACGGCGTTCATCTGCTCCGAGAAATCCTCGCTCACCCCCAAGAAATCCTAGCCCAGAAAAAGACGAGGGCCCGGGAACTCCCAGGCCCTCGCCGGTCGACGTTCGCAGTGCTTCCCGCCTCCGACTCCAGGAGCCGGATTCGGAATGGAAGCCCTAGAGGCTCAATCCCTCCCGAGCTCCCGGCTGGCAAACGAGGCGGTTGGCACCACGACTGGGTATATCCAAGCTTCCGCCTCACCTCCTTTGCCCCACGGGCGTTGAACTTCGTCCCGAAGTGTACCAGTCGATCGACCTCACAAACCCAACTAGACTCTTCGCTCGATGCCCCGCAAATATGTCGCCGTGTGCGGCGCCTCTGAGGCGACGCCGAGCCAGCTCGATGCGGCGCGTGAGCGTGCGGTTGGCAGCTAGGCTCGGCCCCCCACCCGGCGCTTCGCGCCGACCTTCCCGGCGAGCGGGGAGGTTACACAAACGGGTGGTGATCAAGCCCGACGGTCGCTATCTCATTTACTACGTGCCGCGCGTGACGAAGTAGTCAGTTGAGCGAGCTTCGCTGGCATCCCCTTCTCGAGGAGTGGGTCACAGTCGCCCCCTGGCGTCAGGACCGCACCTATCACCCGCCCGCGGACCACTGCCCCTTGTGCCCGACCCGCCCGGGAAAAGAAGAAACCGAGATCCCCGAGCCCGACTACCACATCGCAGTTTTCGAGAATCGTTTTCCTGCTTACACGGGCGACCAGGGCCGCTGCGAAGTCGTTTGCTACACGCCCGATCACGACTCATCGCTCGGCGAGCAGACCGTCGATCACATCCAGGACCTGGTCGAGGTCTGGCGTGATCGCACCCTTGAGCTCGGCCGGCTCCCCAACGTCCGTTACGTGTATGTGTTCGAGAACCGCGGCGAGGCGATCGGCGTCACGCTCAGCCATCCTCACGGCCAGATCTACGCGTATCCCTTCATGCCCACGGTCATCCAGCGGGAGCTGGCGGCCGAGGCGCGGCACATGAGAAAGACGGGCCGGTGCCTGTACTGCGACGTCATCGAGGGTGAGCGTGGTGGCGAGCGGACCGTGCTGCGCGACGAGCGGTGGATCGCATTCGTCCCGGCCTTCGCGCGCTGGCCCTACGAGGTGCATCTCGCCCCTGTCGCGCATCGAGGTGGTCTGGCGGACCTCGACGCGGAGGATGACGAGTCGTTTGCGCGCTTGCTCAAAGACCTTTTGCAGAAGTACGACCGTCTGTTCAGCGGCCCGCTCCCGTACGTGATGGCGATGCACCAGAAGCCGCCCGGTCGCGGCGGTAGGCATCACCACTTTCACATCGAGTTCTATCCGCCGAACCGAACCAAGGACAAGTTGAAGTACCTCGCGGGCTCCGAGCTGGGCGCCGGCGCCTTCATCCTCGACGCGCGCGCCGAGGACACCGCCGCGGAGCTGCGTGGAATCTAGCCGGGCCTGGGGTCAATGGACTGGACGGGCGCCCGGTCGCGTGAACCTGATCGGAGAGCACGTCGACTATCTCGGGGGCGTCGTGCTGCCGGCGGCCGTCGACAAGCTCACGACCGCGACCGGGCATCCGGCGACAAGCTGGTCGGTAGAGAGCGTCGTCCCTGGCGGCCTGGCCTATGTGCAGGCGTTGGGCGAGGAGCTGGGCGCCGGTCCGCAGATCGTGACGGTCTCCTCCGAGGTGCCGCCCAAAGTTGGGATCAGCTCGTCGGCGGCGTTGCTCGTGGCGACAGCGGCCGGACTCCGGCCCGAGATGGACGGCATGGAGGCGGCGCTCGCATGCCAGCGCGCCGAGCAGAAGGCGACTGGCGTGCACGTCGGCCTGATGGACCAGTTCGCCTCGGCGCTCGGGCGCCGTGGACACGCGATGCTGCTCGACTGCACGACCCTCGAATACCAGGCTGTGCCATTTCCCGAGGAGCTCTCGATCGTCGTGATCGATTCTGGCGAGCACCGCGCGCTGGCCGAGACTCCATACAACGAGCGGCGGCGCGAGGCGGAGGCCTTCGAGCCGAAGCGGCGCCGCCACGTCGACTCCGAGATTGCGCGTGTGCATGCCTTTGTATATGCGTTGGGCCGAAGCGATTTCAACGAGCTCGGGCGTCTCTTGAAACAGTCGCACGAGAGTCTCCGTGACGATTTCGAAGTTTCGACACCAACCGTGGACGCCCTGGTCGAGAAGGCATCGAGCATCGCCGGCTGCTACGGCGCGCGCATCATGGGCGCCGGCTTTGGTGGCAGCGTCCTCGCCCTGGTGGACCGTGCCCAAATCAAGATCTTCACGACGTCGTTAGGCAGGCCAGCTCTGGTGTGCGCGACCGCCGACGGCGCATACGTGGCTTCCAGATGAGCGACTGCCTGTTCTTGCCCATGCCGCAGCGCTCGGCGGGCACCCGCGAGCTGAGCGGGTGGGAGGCCGTGTGGATGGCCTTAGGCGAAGGAGAAGCTGAGGGGTTGACCGTGGGTCGCAGCTCCGGCTGGAAGCCGGTCGAGGTGCCGCGCCAGCTGTCGGCGCGTGAAGGTCGCCAGTCCGTCTGGTATCGAACCGAGTTCCCGCGCCCGGACCACTCCGGTCGCGTCGTGCTGCGTATTGGCGGCGCCTTCCTCGCCACGAACGTGTGGCTCAACGGAAAGCTGCTCGGGTCGCATTACGGGTATTTCGCGCCGTTCGGCTTCGACCTCACGCCGTACCTGAAGCCCGAGAACCTGCTGGTGATTTGCTGCGAGGCCCCGGTCGAGAACCAGCCGGACAAGAAGCGCCACATCATGGGTCTCTTCAACGACGGAGACCTCAGGCCTTACCCGGCGTCCGCCTACGGCAGCCTGCCCGAGCGGTACGAATGGGATGTGCCCGTGGGCCTGTGGCGACCGGTCGAGCTCGAGTATGTGGGACCGATCACGATCGATTGGATGCGCATCAGGCCGCATTTCGAGGGTGGCGACGGCCGGCTCGAGGTCGAAGCGCGACTGCGCAACCTGGACGGCCGGCAGATGGAGGGCGAGGTCGAGCTCAGCGTGCCGGTGCCGGGCCGCGAGGCGCTGCGGCTCAAGCGCGAGGTGCGGCTCGCCGGCGGCGCCGACCAGACCCTGACCATGCGGCTCGCGCTTCCCGGTGCGCGCAAGTGGGATCCGTGGCGGCTGGGTGAACAACCGATGTACAGCGCCGAGCTCATAACCCGTGCTGCCGGAGCGATCGAGTCGGCTCGCGTCGAGGACACGTTTGCGTTTCGCGAGCTCACGTGGGACATCGGGCCTCGACGGTGGGCCTTGTCGGTGAACGGGCGGCCAATCTTTCTCCGCGGGGCGTGTTACGCGCCGTCATACCGGCTCGACGAGCTGACCTCCCAGCGCTTCGACGCCGACATCGCCATCGCCAGGTCGGCGAACCTCGACGCTCTTCGAGTCGTCGCCAATGTCTTGCCCGACGAGTTCTACCGTCGTGCGGACGCTATGGGCATGCTCGTGATCCAGGACCTGCCGTTGACGGGTACGTACGCCTATCACGCGTCAACCGGCGACGGTCGCTTTTTCGAGCAGGCGGCGCGCGAGCAGCAGGCCGAGATGGTCGAGATGCTCTACAACCGGCCCTCGGTCGCGGTGTGGGTCGCTCACGACGACCCGCCCTGGCTGGCCACGAACTCCGACCTCGGGGAGGTCCATGCGGTGCGGCAGAACCATTCGATCGACCAGGAGCTCAAATCGTCCTTCGATCGCCTCGACCCGAGCCGTCCGGCCCTGGCCGCCTCAGGAGACGTCGACCTGCATCTGATGTTGGGTTGGTCCACCGGCTCGTGGGCCGACCTTGCGCAGGTCGAGCCGATGATGGTCAGCGCGTTCGGGGCGCAGTCGCTGCCCGACGTCGACTCCCCTGTTTGGGAGCAAATCGAAACGCGTTGGCCTGTGGCGGACGACGAACCGTCGTGGCGACACGTGGGCTTTCAACCAGTCAACTGGGCGGAGCGTGGCGCGGGACTTCCGTCCACACATCAGAGCCTCGAGTCCTACGTCGCGGCATCGCAGCGTTACCAGTCTGACGTCGTGGGCTTCGCCGCCGAGCACCTGCGCACGCGCAAGTTCGAGTCGTGCTGGGGAGCATTCGCATATCACCTCATCGATCCATTTCCGGGCATCGGATTCGGACTGCTCGACGCGGCGCGGCGTCCGAAGCCGGCCCTCGCGGCGCTGGGCCGCGCCTTCCAGCCGACGCGCGTGATCATCGAGCCGCTGGCTTTCGAGCCTGACCGGCCGTTCGGAATTCTTCAAAGACCCGACCACCCCTTCGCCGCCCGGCTCGTCGTAGTCAACGACGACCCCGAGGTGTCGGGACGCGGCTCGGTTCGCTGGTCGCTGGCGCGCGAGCGCGCCGCGAGCGGCAAGGGGGTGAAGCGCCTTCGCGAAGCGATCCAGAGAAAGTCGTACTCAGGCTCCGTCGAGATCGAGATTCCAACCGCCTTCGAGCCGGCCGTGAGCGCGACGACGCTGAGTCTGCCGCTCCAGGCGGAGGGCGATTACCGGCTCGATGCCACCCTGACGGTCGGAGGAAATGAGGTCGACCGGACCGAGCTCCTTTTCACCGTGACGTCGTCTCTCCCATCGCCGCGGCCCCGGCCCGAGATACCGCGCTACCTCGCAGAGAGGCTGGCCGATGTGTTGAGCCTTCGCGCGGAGAGCGAGGGCATGAGCTTCGTGCTCGAGAACCGGACGAGACCCGCCGTGCTCGTCAGCGTGACCGGCTTGCGCCTCGACGGCGTTGTGCTCGCGCGCCATCAGCTTCAGATCGAGACCCATGCCGCGCTTGCGCCGCTGCCGAAGCGGCTCGACCTGCCGCTCGGCAGGCGAGTGGTTGTCCACGTCCTCAGCGGAGATCCGCTGCCCGCCGGGGCTCATTCCCTCGAGGCTGACATCACGGTGCCGGGGATTGCCTCGGGGCGCCTTGTGATCGAGGGCTCGGTCGACTCCGAGCGCTCGCGCTGAGAGCGGAGGTACCCTCAAGTGGCGTTGACTCGCGTAACCCGGATGCCATACTTCAGCATTACGCGATGCTGCTTTACGTCACTGATCTCAGGCCGGAAACGGCCCAAGGGAGGCGCGTCACCGGATGCCGACTGAATACCTTTACATAGTCCTGGCGGTGACGGCGCTGATCGCCGGCATCCTCTACATGCGAGTGCGCAGGCGCCGCAGGAAGAAGAAGTCCGCGCCACCGGTACGCCCGGCATCGCCTGCCCAGAGCGCGGGAGTGGCTTCGACCTGGGCTCCGCCCGCCATGGCTGTCCATACACCGAGCCCGATCGCCCCGACCGTCGTGGTGCCGCCTTCCGGCTCGCCGAGCTGGGATCAGCCCGCGGCATCGCCGGCAAAGCCCGGCCAGTGGGGCGCCCCCGGGGCGCCGCCGGCCGCCCCCGCGCCGACCTGGGGCTCGCCCACCGCGGCGTCCGCGCCCGGTGGAACGCCTGCGACTGCACCGACCTGGGGATCCCCGCCGCCGGCCGCCGCCCCTCCACCGCCCGCTGCCGGCCCGAGCTGGGGTGCGCCTGCGCCCGCGGCTCCGCCCGCGTGGGGTGGGTCGGCCGCACCGGCTCCGTCATGGGGGGCTCCGCCTCCAGCTTCACCTCCGCCACCACCTCCTGCTTCGCCTCCCCCTCCCGCGCCGGCGTCCGCGCCCATGGCAGCGCCCGCGCCGCCGCCGCCCCAAGCCGCACCGCCCGCGGAGGCGCCGTCCTGGAACGCATCTCCGCCGGCTGCCGCTCCCGCACCCGCGTGGGGAGCGCCGGGCGACCCGTCTCAATCGCCCATCCCGACCGCGCCGTCATGGAACCCTCCAGCGTGGAACGCGCCGGCGCCGCCTGCCTCGCCCCCCGCAGCACCATCTTCCAGCGATTGGGGCGCACCTCCGCCCGCTTCCGCGGCGCCACCGGCGACCGTCGCGCCCGCATGGAACGCACCCGCGGCCGCCGCGTGGGACGTCCCCAAGACCGAGGAACCCGCGGCTCCCGCCGCGCCCTCGTGGTCGGCGCCGGCCCCGCCGCCCGCCGAGCCGGCGGCCGCCGCGCCACCTTGGAGCTCGCCCGCGCCGAGCGCCCCTCCCGAACCCGCTCCGTGGTCACCTCCGCCTCCGGCGCCGGCCGAGCCCGAGCCGAGCTCGACCGACGCTGTGCTCGCCGCGGGAGCCGCATCGCCGGTTGAGGTCGCGCCCCAGCCCGAAGCTCAAGCGACGCTGCCGTGGGAAGCCCCTGCCACCCAGGTTGCTCCGCCCCCACCAGATGTGGCCGAAACCATCGCCCCGGACGTCGCCGCGACGATGATGATGTCGGAGCCGGCCGGCGAAGCACGCGAGTCCACGACGCTGATGCCGGCATGGCAGCCGCCGCCGGCTGCGCCGGATGTGGCGGAGACGATGGCAATCGACCACAGCGCCCAACCGGCGTTCGGGACCGCCCCGGGCACTTCTCCCGGCATGGGTCGCCAGGCCGACCTGACGATCGAGACGGGACCTGATGCAGGCCACAGTCATCGCGCTGGAGACAACGCGTTGCGCCTCGGCCGTTCGCCTGACAACGACGTCATCCTGAGAGACCCCGCGACCAGCGGCCACCACGCGCGCCTCGAGCGCCGAGGCGATCAGTTCTGGCTCGTCGACCTCGGAAGCACGAATGGCACGCTCGTCAACGGTGAGCCGATCCAGGAAAGGGAGCTCACGCACGGCGACCGCATCACCATCGGCCAGAACGCGGTGCACTTCTCAGTCATCGGTTCGTAGCCCGAGTGAAGTAATGCGGCTTCGGATCGCCTGGGCGACCGATCCCGGTCTCGAGCGCGAGGAGAACGAGGATTCCGTGGTCGTCTGGCGCAACAAGGCGGGCCTCGACACGCTGCTCGTCGTCTGCGACGGGATGGGCGGCCACGCCGCCGGGCAAACCGCGAGCGCGATCGCCTCGAAAACCGTGACGAGGGTCCTGGCGGAAGACGGGCAGGAGGGGCCCGACGTCGAGCGCCTCAAGCGGGCTTCCAAGGAAGCGAACACGGCGGTGTTCGTGGCGGCGCGAGACAACCCGGACTGGGCGGGCATGGGCAGCACGATGGTCGTCGCCGCGATCAGGGCAGGCGAGATGGCCGTGCTGAACGTGGGCGACAGCCCGGCCTACCTGTTTCGCAACGGGCTCGCCACGCTCGTGTCGCAGGACCACTCGTGGCCGGCGGAGCAGGTGAGGCTTGGGCTCATCAAGCCCGAGGAGGCGGCCACTCATCCACTCAAGCACCGGCTGACCCGCGCTGTCGGCGTGTGGGAGGCGATCCAGCCTTTCACCGACAAGATCAAGCTCGAAGAGGGCGACGCGGTCGTGCTATGCAGTGACGGAGTTGAAACGGCGGGCGTGAGCGTCGAGGAGATGGGGCGGCTGCTGCTGAAGGATGGCAACCTCGATCGCGGCGCCGAGCGGGTGATCGAGCGATGCCGGGAGCTTGGCGCGCCGGACAACGTCACCCTGGCGGTGGCGCGGGTCGAGGTCGACGTGACCAAGACAGCGGTGCTCCCCAAGCTGAAGCTTTAGGGAGCCCCCCCCATCGGGCGCTGGGCGCGCCACCTCCGCACGAGTGGGGAAGTGACTTATCAATTGCCTCGCGAGCTATTCGTACGCGCTCGCCAGGAGCTCTGCTATGTGCGTCACTTTCATGCTCGACCTTTGCGATCGCAGGCCCGCCTCCAGTTGCATCTGGCAGCCTGGGTTGGCGGTGACTACTACTTCGGCTTGCGTGGCGGCGAGGTCGGTCAGCTTTTCTTGCAGGATTCGGTTTGACATGTTCGGCTCGAGCGTGCTGTACAGGCCCGCCGCGCCGCAGCAGATCTCCGGGTGGCGCATCTCGACGAACTCGACGCCGGGCAGCGCTCGGATCAGGTCCCGCGGCTGCTTCTTGATGCGCTGCGCGTGCGCGAGGTGGCATGCGTCCTGGTAGCTGACGCGGAGCTTGACGTCTCTCTTCGGAGCCGGCAGCCCGATTTCAGCGAGCCACTCGGTGATGTCCTTCACCCGGCCCTTGAGCTCAGGGTAGAAGTCCTTCAGGTGAGCCCCGCAGCCCGCGGAATCCACCACCAGCGCGTCGAACTCTCCGGCGAGATAGGTCCGAGTGTTGGCGTCGCGCAGCATCTCCGCGCTCTCGAGGTCGCCATTATGCGCGAACAGGGCGCCGCAACAGCGCTCGCCGGGCGGAAACCAAACCTCGCAGCCCGCGAGCTGCAGGAGCTTCACCGCGGCGTCATGCGATTGCGGATACAGGATCGGCATCACGCAACCGACGAGAAAAGCGACGCGGTATTTCCGCTGACCGATAGCCGGAGCCAGGTTGCCCGCCGGCCGGCGGAATTGCGGTTTGAGTCGCGGCAGCTGACGGCCGGAGCGCACAACAGACGTGAGCTTCAAGGCCTGTGCGATGCGCGTCGCCGCGCCTGCGGCGCGCAGTCGGGCCGGATGTGCCAGCAGCTGCCGGAGCGCCACTCGGCTCAACGTGCGCTTCGCGGTTGGGCGGCGCAGGCGCTCGACCTCGGCCCGAGCCGCCTCGATGATCCGGCCGTAAGGGACGCCCGACGGACAGACCGCCTCGCACGTGCGGCAGCCGAGGCATAGATCGATGTGGCGAACCTGCTCCTCGGCGAACGGAAGGGTCTCGCGCTTCCATTGCGTCATCAGGTAGATACGCCCGCGCGGCGATTCGGTTTCGAGGCCGGTGATGCGAAAGGTCGGGCACGCATCCAGGCACAGGCCGCAGTGGACGCATGAGGCGAGGTCGTCGTCGCTGAGAAGCTCGAAGGGCTTCAAACCACGAACCTTCCGGGATTCAGGATGCTCTGTGGGTCGAAGGCGAGCTTGATGCGGCGCATCAGCTCGAGCGTGGCGGGTGGTGTGCCCCAGGCGCCGAGCGCGGCCGTGGTTTCCGCACTTGCCGCCATGAGAACGAGTGATCCGCCCGCCGATTCCGCCGCGACGCGGGCCGCGCGGACCTCATCCAGGTCGCCTTCGAACGGCCAGTACGCGATCCCGATGCCGGGAGATGCCCACCACCGCGAACCAGCAGGCAGACCAGTGAGCACTCCCCGCAACGCATTCCGCGGCACTGCGATGCGCGCCCAGGATGCCGGCGCGCGCCGGGAATGCTCGCCCCAAACAGAAGCCTCGGCTTGCTCCCATGCGAGCTCCGAGACCATGCGGTTCACGGCATCGGGGCTGCCGAAAAAGCGCGCCAGCACGCGTCCGTCGGAGAACAGCTCCAACGCGGCGGGCAGCAGTGGAAGGTCCAGCGCGCGAGCCGTGGCCTCCCACGCGTCCTCGATTGAGCCGCTGAGCTTCTCGACCGTGACGTCGCGCAGGGGCTGCGGAAACACTTTGAAAGACGCGGCCACGATGACGCCCAGCGAGCCCATGCCCCCGAAGTGCAGCTTCATCAGGTCGTACCCGCTCACGTTCTTCACGACGCGACCACCCGCGCTGGCGAGGTGCCCATCGGGGAGGGCGACGCGGATGCCGATGAGAAAGTCGCGCGCTGAGCCGAAGCGGTGGCGCAGCGGGCCCGTCAAGCCCGTAGCGAGGAGGCCGCCGATCGTGTGGCCGGGCGAGTTGAACGGATCGAGCGGGAGGAACTGACCCGCCTTTCCGAGCTCGGCCTGCACCGCCTCGAGCGTGATGCCGGCCTCCACGCTCACCACCATGTCGGCCTGCGAGTGCTCTAGCACGCGATTGAGGCCGCTTGTGTGGAGCTCGACATCGCAGCGCAGCGGCGGTCCGCCCATCGCCGAGGCCTTGCCGCCGCCGACGGGGACGACGGCCGATCCGCTCTCTGCCGCCTGGTGGAGGAGCCGGGCGAGCTCTTCGGCCGTCGTTGGCCTTTCTATCGCGGGGGCGCTCACCACCATTTCGCCTCGACCGCGAGGCCGGTGCGACCGGCGAGATGGACGTGCTTTCGCATGGGATCAGGAAAGATCTTGCCTGGGTTGAGAATGCCGTCCACGTCGAACACGTTCTTGACGCGCTGCATGGCGTCGAGGTCGTCCGGGCTGTAGACCCAGGGCATAAAGGCGTTCTTCTCGAGCCCGATGCCGTGTTCGCCAGACAGCGCGCCGCCTAGCTCCACGACCGCGCGCAGCATCTCCTCGCCCGCGCTCTCCACCTGGTGCATCACCTCGTGGTCGCGCTGGTCGAACAGGATGTTGGGGTGCAGGTTGCCGTCGCCCGCGTGGAACACGTTGGCAACGGGGAGCTTGTAGTGCACGCCGATCTCGCCGACCGCAGAGAGCACCTGCGGGAGGCGGGACCGCGGCACGACGCCGTCGTGCAGGTAGTAGTTCGGCTTGATCCTGCCGAGCGCGCCGATGGCGCCTTTGCGTCCTGCCCACAGGAGATCCCGCTCGGCGGCCGTCTGGGCTTCGCGCAGCGCGTAGCCCTCGTTCTCCTCGAGCACCTTGCGGATCGCGACTATGAGCTCGCGCGTCGATTCGGGGATGCCATCGACCTCGACGAGCAAGACCGCCCCGGCATCGGTGGGATAGCCCGCGTGGTAGTGCGCCTCGACTGCGCCAACTGTGACGCGGTCCATCATCTCCATAGCAGCAGGCACGATTCCGCGGGCGATGACCGCGGACACGGCATGGCTTGCCGTTTCGATGGTCGGGAACGCGGCCAGGAGTGTCGCGACGCTGGGGGGGATGCGCAGCAGGCGGACCTTGATCTTCGTGATCGCGCACAGCGTTCCCTCCGAACCGACCAGCACGCCGCACAGGTCGAGGCCGATTCGGTCGGGCGCATCGCCGCTCACCCAGTGGATGCTGCCGTCTGCCAGCACCACCTCCATTCCGAGCACGTGGTTGGTGGTGACTCCGTAGTAGAGGCAGTGCGGGCCGCCTGAGTTCTCGGCCGCGTTGCCACCGATGGTGCAGGCCTTCTGGCTCGAAGGATCGGGCGCGTAGAAGAGGCCGTGCGATGCTGCCACCAGCGAGAGCTCCTGGTTGACCACGCCCGGCTCGACCATCGCTGTCTGGGCCAGCGGGTCGATCTCGATGCGCCGCATGCGCGTCACCTGCAGAGCGATGCCGCCATGGATCGTCACGGCGCCGCCAGAGAGTCCGGTGCCGGCGCCACGCGGCACCACCGGGATGTGGTGCTTGGCGGCCACCCTGATCACTGCCGCAACCTCGGCGGTCGTCGAAGCGAGCACCACGGCATCCGGGAGAGCTCCTTCGATCGACGCGTCGCGCTCGAAGATACGGAGGTCGTTGGCGGAGTCGATCACGGATTCACGCCCGACGATGCGCCGGAGCTCTTCCACGACCGAATTTGCCAGCGCCATCAGGCGAGCGGCGCCTCGCGTTCGGGGCTGCGCTCGAACGCTTCAAATCTTCGAGTTGTCGAGCCGGGCATTCCAGGCGCCTCGACGGCCTCGGCGCCGACGACGAGCAGGTCGAGCCACGGCCTGCATTCGGCGTCTGACGGCATGCGGTCGACGCGTTCGAAGATCGCCTCCTGGATGCGGCTATGCGGCGAGACCTGGATCGTGAACCAGACCGAAAGGCCGTCGGGAGTGATGGCGTGATGGGTCTCGTCGACGCGGCGATTGACGGGCAACCGCATCGGCTTCGCTTCTGCCGCGGCCCGCAGCCGCGCCGCAATGGTTGCGATGTCATCCATCGGGTCCAGCTTAAACTCGAACGGATGACAGGCCGTGAACGTGTGCAGGCTGCGATCGCGATGGGGATGGCGGACCGGCCGCCCGTCGGCGCGTGGGGACACACATACCGCGAGGAGTGGTCGCCCCAAGCGCTGGCCGCGGTTACAGTCGAGCGCGCCAGGCAATTTGGGTGGGACTTCGTGAAGTTCCAGCCACGCGCGAGCAGCTTTGCCGAGGCTTTCGGATCGGTCTACAAACCGGCCGGGCATCGGTTGAAGGGACCGGTGCTCGTGAGCGAGGCCGTGCCGGACCTCGAATCGTGGCGCAACGTGAAGCTGGTCAATCCGACCGTTCTCGACGACCAGGTGGAGTCGATCGGGATCGTGGCGCGAGAGCTCGGGCCCGACGTTCCGGTGATCCAGACGGTCTTCAGCCCCATCACAATCGGCGGCTACCTCGTGGGGAAGTCGCAGTCGCGCGTCGTGCGCGAGCTGCGCAAGCATCCTGAGCTGGTCCGGCCGGCGCTTGAAAAGATCGCCGAGGTGCTGGTCGACTTCAGCCGCCGCTCGGTCGAGGCGGGCGCCGCGGGAATCTTCTACGCGGTCTCGGGCTACGCCGGCCGGGGCGTCATGCCCGAGAGCCTGTACCGCGAGCTGGTGCTGCCTCTCGACGTGAGCGTGTTGAGCCGCCTCCCGGCCGACGCGTGGTTCAACGTCGTGCACCTGTGCGGGTCGAACCTGAACTTCGACCTGACGCGCGAGATGCCGGCGCAGGTCATCAGCTGGTCGATCCACAACCAGGGCAACCCGTCGCTCGTCCAGGGCCGGAAGGTGAGCGGCCGCGCGGTGATGGGCGGCCTGGGGCAGCGCGCGAGCCTCCTCTACGGGCCTCCTCCTGAGGTGGAGGCGGAGGCGCGACGCGCGGTCGCAGAGACGGGCGGTCTCGGATTGCTTCTGGCGCCCGGTTGCTCGGTTCCGACTCGGGCGAAAGATGCGAACCTGGCGGCGATGGTGGCGGCGGTCGCGGCATGACGCGCCGTGTGGCGGGCCTGGCGGAAATCGTGCTGTGGGTGCATGACATGGACGCGGCGCTGCATTTTTATCGCGACGGTTTCGGCCTCGAGCTCATTTCTCCTTCCGAGCTGCCGAACAAGTTCCTCCGCGCCGGGCAGGGCCATGCCGGAGTGCCTGAGATGGTCGTGCTGGTACCCGATCCAGACCCGACGCACGAGTTTCCGCGAGAGAAGGCGAAGCGGGTCTTGCACCACATGGCCTTCAGGGTGGAGGCCAGGGACTACGACGACCTGCAGCTGCACTTCATGACCGAGGGCGTTGAGGTGCGCACGGGAGTGCATCCGATACTGAAAGGCGCGCGCACCTTCTACGTCACCGACCCCGACGGGAACGAGGTCGAAGTTATTTCTCCTGCCTAGCCGGCAGGTTGGACGTCATTCAGGAGGCCATCAATGCCAACTCTGCGAATCGAGCATGCCGTCCCCGACTTCAACGGCTGGAAGCGGGCCTTCGACAGCGATCCGGTCGACCGCAAAGGGTCTGGCGTCCGGCGGTATCAGGTCTCGCGATCGGTCGACGATCCGAACTACGTGATGATCGACCTTGAGTTCGACAGCCTCGAGGACGCACAGGGGCTCTTGGCCAAGATGCGCCACGTGTGGGGCAGCGGCGAAGGCCAGAGGGTGATGCGCAATCCGCAGGCCCGGATCGTCGACACCGTCGAGACCATTGAGCTCTGACGAGCCGGTCCCGACGCCGGCGGATGAGGTCCTGATCCAATTGGCGACACTCGCAGCCAACGTGCAGGAGATGCTCATTGCCGATAACCCGGCGGACAAGACGCCGGTCGGACTCACGTTCGCCAAAAACCAGCGGCGCCGCGCGATGGAAACGATCCTCGTGCTCCTCGCCGACCCCGCGCTGCGTGCCTACGTTTCGGAGCTCCAGCGGCTCGGCCTCGTGAAGATCAAGGGCTGAGACAAGGTCAAAAACGGATCGTGAAACGGTGCGAGAAGGCGGGCGTGTGGTGCGCCTTCATGCCAGGCCCAGACGCGCTCGCGGCCGACTCGCAGCAGCTTCGTGAGGTTTCGGGAACGTGGCTCGAGACGCGGCGCGGCCCGGAGCTGACCTACAGCCTCGGCACCTTGTCAACGCTCACCGACCCTGACATCACTGTCGGGCTGGCGATCGCGGCTAAGGACCGGCTAGAGGCGTTTGTGAGCTGGCTTCCGGTACCGGCGCGTCGTGGCTGGACGCTGGACCTCATGCGCCGCCGGCCCGACAGCACCTACGGGGTGATGGAGGCGCTGATCGTCCGTTCGATCGAGGAGGCGACCCACCAGGGCATTAACGAGGCCAGCCTCGGCGTGGCGCCGCGGGTCATCCCCGCCGGAGAGTCATCAGGTGCGACGGACCGCGCATTGCGCACGATGTATTGGGGGCTGGATAGGTTCCAGCGCAGCCGCACGCTCCATCAGTTCAAAGCCAAGTTCACTCCGCAGTGGGAGGATCGTTACCTCGCGGTGCCCGGGGCGTCGACGCTTCCAGAAGTGCTGATCGCGCTCGTGCGCGCGCACCTGCCGCCTCTGTCCGCCGCGACAGTGTGGTTGCGGTCAATGGTCGCATCGCTGCTGCGTCCCGGGTCCGCCAGGCCGTCTACGGCCCCTGACGCTTAAGCGGTCTGAGTCTGGGGGTCGGGCTGCGGGCTGCGTGACAGAAGCGTGGCGCCGACTCCAACGATCAGCGCGCCGGTGCCCACGATCAGGGTCAGCGGCTCGGGCAGGTGGATGCCAAGCGCGCTGTCGAGCGAGTAACCACCAGGGCCGATCAACGCCGACGCCGCGGCCGCGACCATGAGGGAGAGGTTGAACTCGTAGCCGCGTTTGCCGTTCCAGAAACCGTTGGCCAGGTGCACGGTGGCGACCGCGACGAGCATCGCGCCGAGGATCGCGAGGCTGCCGAGAGGTGACAGGAGGCCGAGCGCGAGCAGCAAGCCACCGCCGAACTCTGATAGCGCCGCGATCCACGCCCACGGTGTGGCGGGACGGATGCGCAGCCTCTGGACCGACTCGGCCCACTTCGTCATCCCTGGGCCGCCCCACCATCCGAAAAGCTTCTGGGCGCCATGAGCCGCGAGGATCACGCCGATCCCGACTCGAAGAATCAACAGTCCTAATGCGGTCATCATCCTTTTACCTACCTTCCGACGAGCTTCACCATTCCGTTACCCAGGCCCACGTGAACTTGAAACATGGACGCGGGCGGAGGGCCGGACACCTCGTTCCGGGCGCGGATAGACTCACCCCGGAGGGCCCGTAGCTCAGCAGGTCAGAGCGGCCGACTCATAATCGGCTGGTCGTTGGTTCGATCCCAACCGGGCCCACCAAATTTCGACTTCATCTCGGGCCTCATTGGTGGGTTTGGCCGGCGTCGACCGCCGGTCTGACAACAATTCTGACAACAGTTTTGGCCTGAGCCACTACGACAAGATCCCGCGGCAACCCTCGCGATCGTAGGCAAGGCCAACGCGCTCGAACCACGGCCTGGGATTGCCGAGGACTTTGCTCCAAATCCCTTCGTTCGCGACCAGCGCCTCGAGAAAAGCACGCTGCGAAGGTGAAAGAGGGTGACCAGGGGTGTACGGCGCTGGAAATGCCTTCGCCAGCAGAGGGCCGATTTCGTATTCGACTGTGTGTGCATTGCCAACGGCCGCAATGGCCAACGCCCCGGGTAACAGCTCCTCAAACGTTGATGCTCGCTCGACCGCAGCTCTAACGAAGCTGAACCGGGCCCGCATCTGAAATTGAGGGATATCATCGGTTAGGCGGTCGATCTCAGCCGGACGCTCAACGGCCTGGAGTGTCACTGAGGTCGCGGTCGGGTCACGCGCCAGCGCAGGCGCCAACGCCGCGCACGCCCGGACGACAAATTCAGGGTCGCCGAGGAATGCCCGTGGCTCGCCCCCAAGCTCACCCATAGACAAGACCAATGAGGCTCGATCCGGAGCCTCGGCGCTTCCAGCCATTGTTTCGAGGGTCGACAGGACGCCGTGAGTTAACTCTTTTCGATTCAGAGCGTGTGCGATCTTGGTTGCAGCGTTAGTAGCGCTCTGCCTAACTCGAGGATCTGAAGCCGTCATTTGCGCGAAGACCCGAGGGGCGATTTCACCGAGAACGGCTCGGCTCTGAAGGATTGCGCGTGCGTCATAGACGTCACTGGCGCGGTCGCGGATTTCGTCGGAAGCTTTGACTTGAAAATCGCCACGCCACATCGCTTCCACCACATGCTCAACCTCGTCGTCTTGACGCGCGGCGAGCGCATCGTGTGAGACGCCCGGGCGCTCGTAGCCGGCGGACTCGGCGAAGGTCGCCAGAAAATCAAGCAGCGATTCACGTAGCAGGCGAGGTGATCGACCAAGATCGGTGAAGTGACTGACTGGCTTCAGCGTTCGCGGATCCGCGAGCAAGCGCGATACCTGCGATCGCTACAGGAGCGGTCGCGGCGTAAATCGTCTCTTGGTGGAGCACTGCGCCTACGAGATACTCCAGCGCCGCCTCTCGAGCTAACACATCGTCTGACAACAGGTTTTCGAGTTGGATCGGTGTGTCGGTCGCGGGTCCGTACGCGTGCGACAGCCGGCTCCATTCATCGCTGTTGGCGGGGTTCTCGATCATGAGTTCATCAAGTCCTCGGCCAATCGACGCTCGGGAAGGAGGCGAGATCTTCGAGCCAGTGCGAAGCTGACCTAGCGGGATTCAATCAGGATCGCCTCCATTCGATCCGCGGCATCCCGCTGGAGGGCTGGTAGCACGTGGCTGTAAGTGTTCATGGTCAGTCTAATCTGGCTGTGGCCAAGCGTCTCAAAAGTGAGGCACCGGGGATTTTGCATAATGCATATCCGCATAAACGCAGATTGGCATTACGCAGGCTTGCACAAACCGCCCAAAGCCCACCACGAAATCGAAGGCTACCTCGGTTTTTCCGAGTCGGCTCGGAAAGCTAGCCGACGGCCCGAACATCACGCATCGATTCCGTCGACTGCTCGAGAAGGCCGGGCTATCGCCAATGCAATTCCATCGTCGTAGTCTGCGACCGGACTTTAAGGATGCGATTTCAATGCGCGTAGATCGCCACTAAACAGTCCGGCTGCGCAACCACCAGACCGTCAATAGCAGGAGCGCCAGTGCAAGCCCGACCACCAGAGCTGACTCGATCGCCTGAAATTCCCAGAATCGGCTGGGCGGCTGCCACTTCACCAGCTCGCCAATGTGGTGCGCCTGAAGGCACGACGACCAGGCATCTTTCGATTGGGCATCGACGACCTGACCGCACAGAGCCTGGGCCTGTTCCGACGACAATTGCCGGCCCGCCCCATCTACGTAGACATAGCTGCTGGCACCCGCGCCCCCCTGAACCACCCAATCCTGGGCGCCATAAGGGGCGGATCCCGATATCCACAGATACGAAATGGGAGTCATGAAGTTCGATCGCAACCAAGCTTGCACGGCGAGGCGAATGCCAACGACGGCGACGATGCCCAATCCGACCGCCGGCACCGTTCGGCGCCAGAGCACGCCGCCGGCAACGGTGATCGCGAAAGCCAAAAGCATGTACGCGGGCGGCAGAAGACCCTGAACGTCAAACGATCCCGGTCGGAGGGGCCCCTGGACCCGGTTTGCAGGCTGCATCCACCACGAGGTGACGCCTGCGATCAGCCCCGTAATCGCGAGCCCGAACAGAATTGGAAGTCCAATTCGCGTCAGTGTCCAGCGACCGCGGGTCACGCTTTGCGCCCACGCCAAGCGGTATGTCCCCTGTTCCATCTCTGCGGCGATGGACGCTGCAAGGACAACGCCAATCAGGACCGGAAGATAGGTCAGCGCACCGAGCAGGGTCTGCTGAGCACTGAAGTTGTCCTTGAACGCCTGATACGCGCTGGAACACGCGGTGTTGTCGCCGAGACCGCTCAGACAGGCTGGAATTCCAAGCGCATTGATGTCAGCGGTGATCGCCTGGCGGGTCAGGAGCAGGACCGCAACGCCCACGGCAAGCACCACCAGGGCCAGACCGGCTTCAAAGCGCTGCTGCCGCCACGTCAACCAGATCAACTTGCGGCCTCGGCTGCGAGATCTGTTTCGAAGCTGGAAACGGACGCGTTACGACTGAGGTACGCAAGGACGATCTGATCGAGATCGACGGGGTAGCTCTCCCATCTTGGATCAAGGAGTGGTCCCCGCATGCGAACGAGAAGGCTGGCCTGACGGTCCGACCGTTCGACCTGGACGATCTCGTGAACGTGGTCGACCGCGTCAATGCAGTCGACCGGACCCACCAAACGCTGGTGTGTGCCTACCAATTCGTCCATTTCGCCGGCAAGCTGGGTGCGACCTCGCGTGAGTACCACCAGGTAATCGCACGTGGCGCGGAGGTCGCCGATGATGTGCGAAGAGAGCACCACGGTCAAGCCCTGTTCCGCCGATGCCGCCATCAAGAGGCGCATGAACTCGTGGCGAGCGAGCGGGTCGAGCGAAGCCATGGGCTCGTCGAGGAGCAGCAGGTCGGGCATTTTGGCGAGGGCCAACACCAACGCGACCTGCGCACGCATTCCGCCGGACAGCGATGCCACCGAGAGATCGAGACCGATACCCAAGCGCCGCAGGCGGTTCGCCGCCAGGGGCGCATCCCAACGGCGATTGAGGTGCGCGCCCATTTTCAGCAACTCACGCACCGAGAAGCGGCGGAAGAGAGGAGGCTCCTGGGCCGCGTAGCCCACCTTCGGTAAGAAGGCGGCCGCGTCGCGACGCGGCGAGAGACCAAATGACATGACGGTGCCGGAACTGGGCTCGGCGAAGCCCATAGCCAACTGAAGGAACGTCGTCTTGCCTGCGCCGTTAGGCCCGACCAGCGCCACGATTCGCCCGCCGGGCACGTCTAACGTGAGGTCTTGCAAGGCCCACCGCCGCCCATACCGCATGCCCAGCCCGCGAGCCTCGAGCACATTCATGACGCCATGGACTCATCGATGGCGTGCTGCCGAATCGTGTCTGCGAACAAGGCTTCCACGCCTTCGGCGTCCAGGCCTGCTTCCTTGGCAGTGCGCAGCCAGCGTAGGAGGGCTCGGCGGAGCGCGGCCTGGTCCTGTGCGGACGGTCCGCGCAGCTCCTTGGCGACAAAGACGCCTGTCCCCGGCCGGCTTGCGAGCAGGCCCTGCACCTCCAAATGTCGGTAAGCCTTCAGCACCGTGTTGGGATTGATCGCCAGTTGGGCGGCGACGTCGCGAACTGTCGGCAGCCGATCCCCGACCGTCAACTGGCCGAGGCGCATCGCATGCGTGATCTGCTGCACAAGCTGCAGGTAAGGAGTGAGTCCAGAAGTTGTGTCCAAGCGAAGAGTTATCGCGCCGGAGCCTGTCCTCGATCCCGGTGGTGTCATAGCTCACTAGTACACTAACACGGAGACGGTCACTGGCGCCGGCCCGTCGGCCGAGAGGACGCTTCCACCGCCAGGTGGCGAGCGACTTGATCTGGATACAGGAAAGGCCTCGCGGGATTTCCCCGCGAGGCCTCTTCCTGAGAACCGCGAAGTCTTACGTGCGAACCATCCCGCGTCCGCGGAAGATCATGCGGAACAGGAACAGAAGGATGCACGCGCCGACGAAGGCCACAACGATCTCGATGACGATGTTGGACACTCCGATGCCTACCAGGCCGGCCAACCAACCACCGAGGAACGCACCCAGGATCCCGACGACGATGTCCCAGATCACTCCGAGGCCGTGGCCGGTCATGACCTTTCCGGCCAGGAAGCCAGCTACCGCGCCGACGAGGATGAAAACGATCAGTCCCATTCTTGCCTCCGTATCCGCCTTGCGGCGGTGATTTGACTCCAGTCGATAGGAAAACGGGCTGGAGCAAGGTTCCACCCGGTCGATAGGCGGCTCGGGAATCGTCACCGTCCGGCAAGACCGAAGATCATCTGGCCGGATTTGGAGGCAGGACCCAAATTACCTGTTGACAAACCTTCCGGGCAGGACTACGGTTTGTGAAATCAGTTCGACATTGTCGAACAACAGTCAGAGATAAGGGGGTTCCCACACCATGCACTCGATGTCACAGCGGGCGATTGCCGAGATGTTCGGCACGGCGGCATTGGTCCTTGTAGGGCCGGGTTCTGTGATCGCGACACTCACGCTGGCCGGGAAGGCCGTGCCAGCGGTCACCGAGTCGGATCTCTTGGCGATCAGCTTCGCGTTTGGTTTCATCATCACCGCTCTCGTCTATGCGATCGGCAAGGTTTCCGGCTGCCACATCAACCCGGCCGTGACATTCGCGCTTGCGGTCACCAAGCGCTTCCCTTGGAAGGAAGTTCCGGTCTACTGGGGCGCCCAGTACGTCGGAGCGATCATCGGCGCGTTCGCGATCTGGGGAGTCTTCGGCCAGAATGCGGTCACGTTCGGCATGGGCCAGACCCACTTCGCGGCCGACGCGTCATCGAACGTCTACCTGCAGGCCGCGCTCGCCGAGGCCCTCGGCACCGGGCTCCTCATCTTTGCGATCCTCGGCATCGTCGACTCGAAGTCGCCGTCCCAGCTGGCCGGCATCGTGATAGGCGGAGCGGTGGTCGGCATCATCCTCATCTTCGGACCCATCACGGGCGCCTCGCTCAACCCAGCGCGCGCCTTCGGCCCCGAGCTGGTTCAGGCGATCGCCGGGGGTTCGACGTTCTGGACGCAGTACGTTCCGGTCTACCTCGTCTCGGGTTTTGTCGGCGCGGCTGCCGCCGCCTTCCTCTACGACTTCCTCGCCAACCCACGGCTCGTCGCGCGGCCAATCATGGAAGCCGTCACCCACGACGACAGCCCCGCACGCGCTGCCGCCAACTAGCTCTTAAACGAACAGGGAGAGAATCACAATGGCAGTCGAAACCACCCAGATGCGCAAGTTCCTCAACGACCCGGCGATGGTCGTGAAGGAGTCGCTCGCCGGGCTTGCGGCGGCCCACTCCGACCTTCTCCGCTACGACGTCGCGAATCAGATCATCGTGCGCAAGGACGCGCCGAGGAAGGGCAAGGTCGCCCTGATCTCCGGCGGTGGCTCCGGACACGAACCGCTGCACGGCGGGTTCGTAGGCCGGGGCATGCTGGACGCGGCCTGCCCCGGCGAGGTGTTCACCTCACCAGTGCCGGGACAGATGCTCGCCGCTACGAAAGCGGTGGACGGCGGCGCGGGCGTCGTGCACATCGTAAAGAACTACACGGGCGACGTCCTCAACTTCAAGCTCGCCGCCGAAGACGCGGCCGACGAGGGCATCAAGGTCACGTCGGTCGTGATTGACGACGACGTGGCGGTGCAGGACTCGCTCTACACGGCGGGCCGGCGTGGAGTCGGCGCCACTGTGCTCGCGGAAAAAATCGCGGGCGCGGCCGCCGAGACCGGGGGCGACCTGGCCAAGGTGACCGACGCGGTCAAGCACGTCAACGACCGCGCGCGCACTTTCGGTGTTGCGCTGTCGTCGTGCATCCCGCCCGCTAACGGCAAACCCATCTTCGACCTGCCCGAGGGAGAGATCGAGTTTGGCATCGGGATCCACGGCGAGCCGGGCCGCCGGCGCGCGAAGCTCGGCCGGGCATCCGAGGTGGTCGACGTGATGGTCGAGGCTGTGCTGTCCGACCTGAAGGCGAAGCACGGGGCGAAGGTGCTCGTGTTTGTCAACGGCATGGGCGGCACCCCGCTTCTCGAGCTCTACCTTATCTATGGCGAGATCGACGAGAAGCTCCGCAAGGCGGGCCTGGAGCCGGTGCGAAACCTGGTCGGCAGCTACATCACCTCGCTCGAGATGGCAGGCGCCTCGCTGACCGTCCTCGAACTGAACGACGAGCTGATCCGCCTGTGGGACACCCCGGTCCACACGGCCGCGCTGCGGTGGGGCGTCTGACCTAACCTTGATCGTCGAAAAGGTCATGGACTCGGCCACGATCACCTCCTGGATGCACGAGATCGACACGTCGGTGCGCGCCGAGCGGGACCACCTGGTCCAGCTCGACGCCGCCATCGGCGACGGCGACCACGGCACCAACATGGTCAGGGGATTCGAGGCCGTCGTGCAGGCCCTTGACGCGGATACCGGATCACCGCCCGGCCGGCTGCTCATCGTCGCCGGCCGGACACTTGTCTCGACAGTTGGCGGCGCGAGTGGCCCGCTCTGGGGCAGCGCGCTGCGAAGCGGTGGCCGCGTGCTCGGCGACGAGACCACGTTTGACGGCGCGCAGCTCGCCGAGGTCCTGGCCGCTGCGCTGGCTTCGGTGAAGGACCTCGGCACCGCATCGCTCGGTGACAAGACGATGGTCGATGCGCTCGAGCCGGCGGTGGAAACTCTGCGCAATCGAATCGCCGCCGGCGAACCGGTCGCGCAGGCGGTCGACGAAGCAGCCACGGCGGCCGAAGTGGGTATGCGTTCGACCATCCCTCTGCAGGCCCGGAAGGGTCGAGCGTCTTATCTCGGCGAAAGGTCGGTCGGACACCAGGATCCAGGGGCGACGTCGACAGCTCTCATCCTGCGAGCTCTGCAGCGGGCGGTCACGTCGAAGCCGTAGTGAGCGAGCTCGCGTTGCGCGGAGTCAGCGCCGCGCCGGGCATCGCGCGCGGCCAGGCGGTTGTCCTGGACCGGCCCCGACCACGCGCAACTGAAGCCGTCCCACCGCCGGCCCGCGGTCGCGAGGCCGAGCGTGCAATGGCGGCGCTCGAGACCTCCGGCGCTGAGCTGCAGGCCATCGCCTCACGCTTGCGAGCCAGCGGTCGGGATGACGAGGCGGAGATTGTCGAGACCGGAGTGCTCATGGCCGCCGATCCGAGCTTGATGGAGCTTGTGGAGTCCCTGGTCCTGGAGTCGGGGTTGCACGCTGACTCCGCTCTGGCGAAGGCCGCCGACCAGATCGCGACAGACCTCGCGAACCTCGGCGACCCGACGCTCGCGTTGCGCGCCGACGACGTGCGCAGCCTGGGGCGCCGCGCCGCAGCGCATGCGGCAGGGGACCGAGCCGCGTCGGTTGGAGGCGTGCTCATCGCGAGGTCTCTAGGTCCGGCTGACGTCGCCGAGCTGAGTCCCACCGGCATTGCGCTGGTCGGAGGGGGCGTGACCGCGCACGCGGCGATCGTCGCCCGCTCGTTGGGGATCCCGATGGTGGTTGCGTTGGGCGACGACGCACTCCGCGTCGAGGATGGGGAGGAGGTGATTCTCGACGGCGATGCGGGATTCCTCGTTCGCCGTCCGGCGGCGCCCCGGATGGAGGCGGCTCGAGACCATGTCGAGCACAGGCGCGCGGCCCGGGACACGGCGCGGGCGCGGCGGCTCGAGCCCGCGGTGACCAGGGACGGGAAACGAATCACGGTGCTCGCCAACGCCGCCAGCGTCGCCGAGGTGATCGAGGCGAATGAGTTAGGAGCCGAAGGCGTCGGGCTGCTTCGCACTGAGCTGGGGTTTCTCGATGCCCACGCATGGCCGTCGTTCGAAAAGCAGGTTGCGTTCTTGACCCCGATCCTTTCCCGGCTTGCCGGCCAGGTGGCGACCGTGCGACTTCTCGATTTCGGAGGTGACAAAACCCCGCCGTTCCTCCAGGGCGCGACCGGTCGAGGAATCGAGCTGCTGCTCGAAGCTCCCGCGCAGCTGACAACTCAGCTGGCCGCCATTCTCGTCGCAGACGCCAAGACCAGGCTGCGCATCCTGATTCCGATGGTCACGAGCCCGCTGCAGGTGACTGCGGTGCGCCAGGCACTCGAGGCCGCCCTCGACGGGCGGCCAGGACCTCAGGTCGGGTCGATGATCGAGACCCCGGAAGCTGCTCACCGCGCCGGCGACATCGCGCGAGTGTCCGACTTTCTGAGCCTCGGCACCAACGACCTCACGCAACTGGTGCTCGGCCTCGACCGGGAGCAATCAAAGACCGCTCCGGTGACCGACATCAGGGTCCTGCGGCTCATCGATGCCACGATGCGGGCGGGCCGCTCGGCCGGCATTCCTGTCGACGTATGCGGCGAAGCCGCGTCGGACGCCGTCGCGATGCCAATCATGATCGGGTTGGGCGCGGACGAGCTGAGCGTGGCGGCGGCTCGCGTCGGCGAGGTGCGGCAGAGAATCCGAGACGCGGAATTCGTGGCCTTCCGAAACGAGTCGGAGAAACGGCTACTCGACCAACCCGCTGACGCAGCTCGAAAGGGCCGCTAGCGCGTCGGGCGCGTCTTCGCCTTCGGCGCTGAGGCGCAGAACCGTGCCGCCCACAGCTCCCAGCGCGAGCACGGCCAGGATGCTTTTGGCGTCGGCGACCTTTCCATCGAGCGCCACCGTCGTCCGCGACTTGAAACGGAGCGCGGTCTTCACGAAAGTGGCCGCCGGCCTGGCGTGAAGTGCGACATCCGCAGGCAGCGCCACAGTCGACTCAGAACTTGCTGGCACCGCGCGCTTCCTCCGCCGCCTTCGCGACGTCCTCGAGCGACTGGCCGGCCGAAGACATGACGGCGGCCGCCACGGCGCCCTCGACGAATGGAGCGTCGACCAGCCGGACGTGGCCGTTGGCCTTGCCTTCGAGGAGGTGGCGGACGGTGAGGATCGAGCTGCCGAGGTCGGCGAGCACCACGACTCCCTGGCCGCTGTCGGCGCGCGCGATCGCCTCTCGCACGGCGTCTCCGCTGGTGCCCAGCGAACCGCCCGGGCCCCCGCCCGCGGGCTCGATCTTGACCTCGACGCCGGCCACCTGGGAGGCCAGGTCCGCGAGGCCTCGAGCCAGTTCTCGGCTGTGGGAGACAAGTACAATCCCGACCAAATTCGATCTTCCCCGGCGAGGTTGACGCGCCCCGCATTCGCGTTTCCGGACGACCGCCGTAGTCTACACTACCGACAGGAATTCAGCAATGCCGAATGATGCGAAAGAAAGACGAACGTCGATCCAGTCGATCGATCGAGCCACGGCGATCCTCAAGGCCCTGGCGAGCGGGCCCCGACGCCTGGGCGTGAGCGAGCTCGCCGAGCGGCTCGGGCTGGCGCGCCCGACGGTGCACGGGCTGCTCCAGACGCTGCAGTCTCACGGCTTCGTCGAGCAGGACAGGAACTCCGAGAAGTACCAGCTCGGGCCCGGCTTGCTGCAGCTCGGATATTCCTACCTCGACCTGAACGAGCTGCGCGCTCGCTCGATCGCTTACGCGGATCGTCTCGCCGTGCGCACCAGCGCGGCCGTGCGTGTCGGCGTGATGCACGGCGCGAGCGTCGTAGTCGTGCACCACGTCTTCCGCCCGGACACGGCCTTCGGGGTGCTGGAGGTCGGCCTGCAGCTGCCCCTTCATGCCAGCTCGCTGGGCAAGGCGATCCTTGCGTTCTCGCCGGCCCAGGTGATCGATGACCTCCTCGGCGAGGCTCTGCCTCGCCTGACCAAGCAAACCCTTGACGCGGCAGGCCTGCGCGCCGAGTTCGCGACGATCCGCGACCAGGGCATTGCCATCGAGCGCGATGAGGCGGTCTTGGGCGAGTCGAGCGCGGCCGCACCGATCTTCGATCACGGCGGAACCGCGGTCGGCGCGATCGGGGTGGTCGATTCAACCGAGCGCTTATTTCCGAAAGGGCTGGCCAAGGGCCTCGCGGCGTCGGTTGGAGAGGCCGCTCGCGGGGTCTCGCGGGAGCTGGGAGCGCCGCGCTGGCCGAACGCGGCTGAGGCGTAGCCGGGGCAAGCGGTCCGCTCGTGCGTTGATAATCGTTGTGAATGAGGCTTGATTGGGCCCTGCTCGCCAGCGCCGCCGAGGGTCCGCCCAACGGGCTCGTCTACATCCTCGGCGCCGGCATCGACACTCTTTGGCGCGAGCAATACCCTGCACCGTTCGGAGGCGCGATGGTCCTTCGACTCTTGACGAGCCGGCTGGAATCGGAGCGGCCGCACACGGTCGAGGTGCACTGCAGCGACGAGGACGGCCGGCCAGTGCTCCAGCAGCCCATCGTCCTCACGATTCCGGCCCGGCAGGTGCCTCCCGACCATCCGCATGGCTGGGACCTGGCGGCGCACATCGTGATCAACCTGAGCGGCGTGGCCATCGCCCAGAGAGGGTTCTACAACTTCGAGATCCTCGTCGACGACCAGCAGGTGCGCACGCTTCCGTTTCGCGCTGAACACGCCCCGAGAGCCAACGCATGACACAGGCGCTCATCAACCTCGTCGGTACGTGGGGTTACATCGCGATCTTCGTCACGATGGTCGGGGAAAGCGCCGGCCTGCCGATCTCGAGCGAGATCGTTGTGCCGCTCGGGGGGGCGCTCGCATCGCAGGGCAAGCTCGGCCTGGGCGGCCCTGTAGTAGAGCTGGTGTTGGTGGTGCTGGTCAGCAGCCTGGCGAACTTGACGGGATCGCTGATCGCTTTCTGGCTGACGCGTCGCTACGGCGAGCGCGTGGTGCTCAGCCGCGCCGGACGCCGGCTGGGATTGAGCCGCGGCCACCTGCGCCTCGCGAATCGATTCTTCGATCGCTTCGGTCTCTGGGCAGTGTTTGTCGGACGGTTGCTGCCGATCGTCCGCACCTATATCTCGTTTCCTGCGGGGCTGTCCCGGATCGGCTACCTGAGGTTCACGCTCGCGACGCTCGCCGGCGCGATCCCCTGGAACTTCGCTCTCGCGTACGCGGGGTACAACCTGGGTCAGCACTACGAAACGGTGGCGGCGACCCTGGGTCCTTTCGCGATACCGATCGCAATCGCGGTGGTGATCCTGCTGGCTGTCCTCTGGTGGTTCGGGCGAAAGGCTGGGGAAGACGAAGAGGCGGCAATCCAGGAGGAGGAGCGCGCCAAGGGCGCCCGTCGCTAGGCGAATCTTGTGAGCGCGAAGCGTGAGATGTCGCGCGACGTGCGGCCGTCGGACACCAGGTCGGCGGCGATATCGCCGATGACCGGAGCGAATTTGAAGCCGTGTCCGGAGCATGCGCTCAGCACGGTGATGCGAGCGTCTTCGGGGTGCAGGCCGATGGCGAAATGGCCGTCCGGGGTGTTGGTGTACATGCACGTGACTGTGCGGACCACTCGCTGCGTGACGCCGTGGAGACGCGTCCTCACGTAGCGCCTTAACGGATCGATTTCGCCATCGGCTACGTCGCGCGACACGTGCTGCGGGTCGGTGGCAGCCCCTTCGTGATGACGCGCGATCTTCATTGAGACGCCGTCCAGGGTTGGAAATCCGTAAACGTCCCCAATGTCGTTGGCCTGCCGGATGAAAACTGGAAACCGGCTGGGTATCAGCGTGCCGTCTACGTTTGGATCAATCGCGAACCACGCCATCACCTGGCGCTCCACGGTGAGCGGCAGCCAGTCGACCAGCTCGTGCATCCACGGGCCCGTGGCGATGACGACCGCATCGAATTTGTCGCGCGACTCGTCCGTGACCACCTCGACGCCATCGGGATGCGGGTTCACCGCGGAGACCACGACCCCGCGTCTTACCTCTCCCCCTAGGGCCTCGGCGCGTCCGATCATGGCGGCCACCGCTGCCTCGGGCCGCACGAACCCGGCCTGGCCGTCAAGGACAGCGACATCTCGATTGCCGACGATATGGCCGGGGTAGGCCTTGCGGATCTCGTCTGCTTTGAGCAGGCGTACGTCGAGGCCGTGGTCGGCGGCCGCCGCGAGGGCGCCGGTGACCGCGCCGGCGGAGGGTGGTCCGATCATGAGCGCGCCCATCAGCGTCAACAGGTCTCTTCCGGAGGCTGCTTCCAGCTCACGCCATAGCGGGAAGGTCTCCTGCAGCAGAGGCACGTACCACGGGCCCTCGAAATAAGCGGTCCTCGTGATTCTCGACTCGCCGTGTGACGAGCCGAGCGCGTGGGGAGGGGAGTGGCGGTCGAAGCACACGACCTGGGCGCCACGCTCGGCGAGCCGCCACCCTGCAGCGGAACCCATCGCGCCACAGCCGATCACGGCGACGCGTTGTGGCGCCAAGAATTATTCGGGCGAAATCCTGGCGATCGGCTGGCCCGGCGTGACGGGGTCGCCGACGTTGAGCAGCAGCTCCTCTATCTTCCCGGTGACGGGGGAGGGGATCTCGGCGTTCACCTTGTCGGTGTGGGCCTCCATCAGGGTTTCGCCCTCTGCCACGTGCTCGCCGCGCTGCTTGCTCCAGGCGCCGACAGTGATCTCCTCCGCTCCCTGGAGCTCCGGCATCACAACTTCTCGAACTTCGAGGCTCACCCGTCTATTTTCGCAGCTGTTCTACAGAGTCACCCCCCACCCGGCCGTGGCCTGCGGCCAGGGCCGACCTCCCCGGCGAGCGGGGAGGTGAAATACACACCCGGCGCGCCCCGCGATCTCCCCGGCGAGCGGGGAGGTGAATTTACGCGAGGGACACCACTTCCAGAAGATCCTCCTCCCAGTAGTCGACGCGGCCTTCGGGCATGAAAAGCACGCGCTGCGGCTGTAGCGACTCCACGAACTCCGGGTCGTGGCTGACGATCACCATCGTGCCGGGCCACTCCGCGAGCGCGCGAGCCACCCCGGTTCGCGACGGCGGGTCGAGGTTGTTCGTCGGCTCGTCAAGCAGGAGCAGGTTGTGCTTCCCGGCGACGAGCTGGGCGAGCGCCAGCTTGGTCTTCTCGCCGCCCGACAGCGTCCCCGCGTCCTGTCGCGCGATGTCGCCGGTCAGGTTGAACGAGCCCAGCAGGGCGCGCAGCACTCGTTCGTCGGCGTCCGACTGCTCCCGCATGTGCGCGAGCACCGGCACGCCATTGCGGATGCCCTCGTGCTCCTGCGCGTAGTAGCCGAGCGACACGCCATGCCCCAGGCGAAATGTGCCGGAGTTCGGCTCCGTCTGGCCGGCCAGGATGCGCAGCAGGCTCGTCTTGCCGGCGCCGTTGAGTCCCATGATCACGATTCGCTGTCCGCGCTCGACCTCGAACGTCACGTCGCGAAACACGAGCGGGCCCCCGTAACCCTTGCTCAGCCCAGTCGCGGTCAGCACGACGCGACCGCTGTGCGGTGGTTCGGGAAACGTGACCTTCACCTTGCGTTCGCGCTTGGGCGCGGACACCTGTTCTGCCTTCAAGCGGTCGACGCGCTTGAAGATCGACTTGGCGGTCTTCGCGCGCTTGGCGGTCTGCCGCCGCATGACCTCGGCGAGCACGCTCAACCGGCTGATCTCGGACTCCTGCCTTTGCGCGAGGGACGTCAGGCGCTTTTCCTCGAGCACCCTGGCCTTCTGATACTGCGAGTAGGTGCCGCGGTATTCGCGCATCTTTCCGGCGTCCAGGTGAAGCACGCGCGTGATCGAAGCGTCGAGCAGGACCAGGTCGTGGCTCACTACGATCACCGAGCCTCGGTAGTCACGCAGGAAGTCCATCAGCCACGTCTTGGCGTCGCTGTCGAGGTGGTTGGTCGGCTCGTCGAGCAGGAGTAGGTCGGCTTCCGCGAACAGCACCCGCGCTAGCTCGACACGCCGCCCTTCGCCACCTGACAGCACGCTGACCGGAAGGTCGACCCGGTCGGGCCGCAGCCCGAGCCCGGTGACGATCCTCCGCGCGTCCGACTCGGACGAGTAGCCCCCGTCGAGCCGGTACTTCTCCTCGGCGTCGGCAAAGCGCTCGAGGACGGCCGGGGAGTGGTCGTGCTCGAGTTGGGTGTGCAGCTCCGCGAGGTGGATCGCGGCGCGATCCAGCCCCCGCCCGGAGAGGATGTGGGCGAGCGCGGTCTTCGAGGCTTCGGCTCGCGGCCGCGGGTTCTGCGGCACGTAGCCGAGCGTGCCCTGCCTCAAGACGAGGCCCGCGGCGGGGTCGTCCTCGCCCGCCAGCACCTTGAGCAGGCTCGTCTTGCCGGCGCCGTTGCGACCGACCAATCCAACCTTGTCGCCTGGCGCCACGGTGAAGCTCGCGTCCGAGAGCACTCGGCGCGCTACGACATCGATGGCGAGGTTCCTGACCTGGAGCACGAGACGCGATGTTACGTGCCGCCGGATGCGGCGTTTGGTCTGACAGCTCGGAAATTTACTTTGGAGGCCGTCGAATGAAGAAAGTCCTCGTTGTCATCGCGATCCTCTTGGCGGCGGCCGCATGCGGCGGCGCCGGCGGCGCTTCGACCGCCAGCGGGCCCGCGCCGCAGCCCAAGGGCGCTCCTTTTGCGGGTGGCGGTTCCGCAAGCGGCCAGCCGACCACCATCAACGGGCAGCCCGGCGACACGACCAATCCCAGCGGCGCAGGCACGACCGTACCGGTGCTCCAGGGACCGCCTGTGATCCGCCAGGCGCAGCTGACCATGACCGTCGGCAACGGCACCTTCGACTCGAAGCTCAGTCTTACCCGCACCATCGTCGAGACCGAAGGCGGCTACATCGCCGGAACCCAGGCGCAGGCCGCGCCGGTGGACAACCAGCTTCGTACCGGCGTCCTCAACTTCATGGTCCCGGCAGCCAACTTCGACGCCACGATCGATGAGCTTTCCAAGGTTGGCAAGGTCCAGAACGAGCAGATCACCGGAACCGAGGTGAGCGGGCAGTACGTCGACCTGCAGACCCGCCTCTCGAACGCCGAAGCTCAGCGCACGGCAATGTTGACCCTGCTGACCCAGGCCAAGACGATCACCGACATGATCGCGGTCCAGACCCAGATCGGACAGATCACCGGACAGATCGAGCAGCTCAAGGGGCAGATCAAGTACCTCGACGACCACACCTCCTTCAGCGCCCTGACCGTCACGATGACCGAAAACGCCGCGGCCGCGCAGGCGCCGGCGGCGTCGGACAGCTGGGGATTCAAGAGCGCCTTGAGCGACGCCGCGCACAACTTCGTCGCCACCGTCAACTACGTGGTGGTCGGGCTCGGCGTCCTCGGTCCCTTCATCCTCCTCGGCGGGCTCGGCTACCTGCTGTGGCGCAGCCGGCGCAGCTGGCTTCCCCGACACGCATAAGGGACTCAAGTCGGGCCGGGGAGAACGTCCCCGGCCCGCTCCTAATTCAGCTGAAGCGCACAAGTTCTCCCGTAACCTGCATCGGTAGTGTCAGGAGCGGTGTGGGTCGACGACACAACATTCCTCGGCGGGCGGAGATGAGCGCCGGGCATCCGCCTGGCGAAGAGGAGTCCTCAACCAGCGATCCAGGTGACGTGCTCCAACTCCCCATGGCGCCCCGCGCCACGGACATCGCGCTCCACGAGCTAGAGATCGTTTACGCCTTCATCTATGCGCGAGTCGGCAACCGCGCCGACGCCGAGGACCTCACCCAACAGGTCGCGCTCAAGGCGATCCCGCGGCTCCGCGAGGGTGCCCCGGCGAGCGCAATTCGCGGATATCTCTTCGCCACCGCCCGCTCGGTGCTCGGTGGCTTCTGGAGCACCCGGCTCGGGCTTTCCGAAGCTGAGCTTCACGAGGACCTTGCGCTTGCGGTCCCGCAGACGCCACCTTCCGAGGAACGCGCCGACACGGTGCAGAGGATCCTGGCCGAGCTCTCGGACAACTACCGGCGGGTGCTGGAGCTGCGTTTCCTCCACGGGTATTCATTGAAGGAAGTCGCCACGGAGATGCACTCGACCGTTGGAGCGGTGAAGGTCATGCAGCTGCGCGCTCTTCGCGCGGCCGCCAAAGTGAAAATGGAATGAACAAACCCGAAAACCGCGTCGATAAGATCGTATCCGACCTCCTGCGCGGACGCCGGCTGAAACTGCGCGGCGGCGACGCCGAAGAGAAAGCTGCGATCACCGCCGCCGCTCGGCTGGTGGCTGCCCGCCAGGGCCCGCAGCGCATGAACCCGACGTTTCGCAAGCGCCTGGAGCAAGCGCTGGAATCGGCTCCCACCGAGCCGTGGCTGACGCGACGCGCGGCGCTGGTCGCCGGCTTTGGCCTCGCGGCGGGCGCGGTCACCGGCGGCCTGCTGGGCAGAGCGATGGGGCCCGCCGTGGTGGCGACTCGCGTCGCGGGCGGGGAACCGATCGACCCGATCCCAGGCAAATGGGTCGATGTGGCGGCGATGTCGGACCTGGCCGAGGGCCAGGGGAAGCACGTCATCGCGGGCAGCGTGGGCGCCTTTCTCTTCCGGCGTGGCGAATCGGTCACGGCGGTGTCCTCGATCTGCTCGCACCTTCCGTGCGAGCTCTGGTGGAACCGTGGACAGGGATTGCTTGCCTGCCCCTGCCATCCGGCCTCTTTCACGCCGGAAGGGCTCTCGACCGATAAGACCTATCCGCTGCCGGCTTTGAACACCGTCAACGTCAGGGTCACGCCTGCTGGGCGTGTCGAGGTGCTCGGCACGGACTGACATGCAGCTCAAAAGTCATAGGTCCAGGCAGCTTGCGCTCGACCGCTGCCTGCAATTGCTGGAAGAGGCTCAGGTGAGAGGGCAGGCCCGTATCGACGGGCCGCTTGGAACGGCGCTGCGCAAGCATCTCGAGCGCGCCGGTGTGATCGCCGACCATCGCCTCGAGGGAAGGCGCATCGATCGCGTGTTAGACGACATCTTCGCGCTGCAAGCACAGCTGCTGGGCCAAACACCAGAAGACAGCCGCCAGCGGAATGGATCGTAGAACCATCCACTAGCGCGGCATGGGCGGCCGGGCTTGTCCCGGCCGCAACCTTGTCTCCAACCCGTCCCGCGTGATCGGGCTTCAGACTCTAAGTAAAGTCCCATCCATATTCCGGAATGGGAGCAGGTACGCGGGCGAAGCCCGCCTGCCGATGAGGCAAACCATCCGCGTTTTGCCTCATGTTCTTCCGCGGGTATGATTGGCTGCCGTTGTGACTACTTCATTCAGCGCATCGAAATCGTTCCTCCTGACTTCTGAATCTGTTACCGAAGGACACCCGGACAAGGTTTGCGACCAGGTGTCGGATGCGGTGCTCGACGGCATGCTGGCGCAGGACCCCCACGCTCGGGTCGCTTGCGAAACCGCCATCACCAAAGGCCTGTGCGTAGTGATCGGCGAGGTGACCACCCACGCCGAGCTCGACATCCAGCGCACGATCCGCGACACGATCGGGGAGATCGGCTACAACAACGAAGAGATCGGTTTCGACGCGGACCACGCGCTGATCCAGGTTTACCTCAAGGAGCAGTCGCCTGACATCGCCGCCAGCGTCAACCACTCGCTGGAAGAGCGGGAAGGCAGCCTGGAGGACGACCCGTTCGAGCTGCAGGGCGCGGGCGACCAGGGGATGATGATCGGCTTCGCCTGCAATGAGACCCCTGAGCTGATGCCGCTGACCATCTCGCTGGCTCACCGGCTGGCGCGCCGGCTCGCCGAAGTTCGCAAAGATGGAACGCTTCCATTTCTCCGTCCGGACGGCAAGACGCAGGTCACCGTGGAGTACGAGCTCGGGCGGCCGAAACGGATCGAAGCCATCGTTGTCTCCACGCACCACGCCGCCTCTGTCACCCAGAAGGAACTGGCCGAGGGGGTGCGGGCCCTGGTCATCGACCCCGTCCTCGAAGGATTGGTCGTCGACCGCCAGACCAAGATCATGGTCAACCCGAGCGGTAACTTCCTGCTCGGCGGTCCCGCGGCGGACGCCGGGCTCACGGGCCGGAAGATCATCGTCGACACGTACGGCGGCATCGCCCGGCATGGTGGCGGCGCATTCAGCGGCAAGGACCCCAGCAAGGTGGACCGTTCGGCCGCGTACGCGGCGCGACACGTGGCGAAGAACCTGGTCGCGGCGGGGCTTGCCGAGCGCTGCGAAGTGCAGGTGTCGTACGCGATCGGCCGCGCCCACCCGACCTCCATCGCGGTCGAGACGTTCGGCACTGGTGTCGCAACCGAAGAGGAGCTGCTCGAGCTCGTTCGGCGCCACTTCGATCTGCGCCCGGGCGCGATCATCTCGAACATGAAGCTCATGCGCCCCATCTACCGGCCGACCGCGGCCTACGGGCACTTCGGGCGCGATGACTTAGGGGTGCCCTGGGAGCTCACCAACCGCGTCGAGGCCCTGCGCGCCGACGCGCCTGTCGCCGCCCGGACCGGGAAATAGCTCCCACGCTGAGCGGCGTCTGCGTTGGCTGAGCCTGCCGTGCGTTTGCGCGTGCGGGACACGCTTACGGAGAAGAAGGTTCGCCTAGCGCCGCGCGCCGCGCGCCCTGGCGGAAAATCAAGGCTCACCCTCTACGTGTGCGGCGTCACGCCTTATGACTCGGGGCACATGGGCCACGCGTTCACTTTCTCGATATTCGACGTGCTCGTTCGGTTCGTCGAGTCGAGCGGCGTTCGGGTGCGCTACGTGCAGAACATCACCGACATCGATGACCCCCTCTTTGAGAGAGCGCGTCGTGACGGCGAAGACTGGAGGCTCCTGGCCGAGCGTGAAACCAAGGTTCACATCCGCGACATGACGGCGCTTGGGTGGCGGCCGCCCGACGTGATGCCTCGGGTGTCCGAGGAGATCGGTCGCATCAAGGCAGCGGCCACGAAGCTGTACGCGTCGGGTTACGCCTACCGCACGGACGCGCTGTATTTCGACGTCAGCCGGTACCGCGGTTACGGCCGGCTGTCGCACCGCACGCGCGTGTCCATGCTCCGCAAGCTGCGCGAAGAGGGTTTGCTTGGCACAGTTGGCCCGGGGGCGAAGCGCGACGCGCTCGACTTCCCGCTCTGGCGCGGCTCGGCGCCCGACGAGCCGTCGTGGCCGTCGAAATTCGGCCCGGGGAGGCCTGGGTGGCACATCGAGTGCTCGGCGATGGCGATGCGCTATCTGGGCGACCAGATCGACATCCACGGTGGGGGGCGTGACCTCAAGTTCAGCCACCACGAGTCGGAGCGCGCGCAGTCCGAGTCACTGACCGGCAAGCGCCCGTTCGCGAGGGCGTGGATGCACACGGGTCTGGTCCGCTACGAAGGGCGGAAGATGAGCAAGTCGCTCGGCAACCTGGTCAAGGTGAGCCAGGCGCTGGCGCGCGCCCCGGCCGCGGCGGTGCGCCTGTATCTCGTGTCGCATCGCTACGAAAAGGATTGGAATTTCGACTGGACGGCCCTGGCTCGATACGCCCGGCTGATCGAGCAAGCTCGCTCGGTGTTGAAGGCACCCGGAGGTGAGGCGTCGCCGGCGCTTCTCAAGGAGTTCAACGCCGCGCTCGCGGACGACCTCGACACGCCGCGCGCCGTGAGGGCGCTGCGATTGGCGGTCCGCCGTCGCGACGCCGCCGCCGTGCGCCGGATGCTCAGCATCCTGGCCGGCAGCGCATCTCTCGTCTAGATCTGACCAACCTCGAGCGGGGCGCCGCAGTTGGGACATTCCATGTCCGCCTCGACCTGTACGAGGGTCTCGCAGACGGGGCACAGGATGTCCGTCACGGTGGTGGGCTCGTCGGCTGCGGCCTCGGCGGCCATCTCGCCCGGCACCTCGCCCAGATCGATGGCAGGCGAACCGCAGTTGAGGCAGACGTAGGCCGGCTGGATCACCCGGTGGTCCATGTACGCGCCTCCCGAGTCGAGGTCGACCTCGGCGAAGAGCGCGCGGAAGAGGGTGCCGCCGCAGCGGTTGGGACAGATCAGGAGCATCGCTCCTAGGTTACGTGCTTTATGCGATGCGCCTGCGCAGAGTCGCGACCGCCGCGACCACCAGCAGCACGATGAAGCCCGCGACCACTCCGACGTCCAGCTGCAGCGATGCCCACGTCAGGTCGGCGCCCTTGATCATCACGTCGCGCAGTCCGTTGACCGCGTAGGTGAGAGGCAGGACGTCGGACAGCGCCTGCAACGGCTTCGGCTCGGAGCTGATTGAGAAGAGGATCCCCGAGAGCAGGACCTGGGGGACGATCACGAGCGGAATGAACTGCACAGCCTGGAACTCGGTGCGCGCGAACATGCTGAGGAAGATCCCGAGGTTGACGGCAGCGATCGCCATCAGCGCCTCGATGCCGAAGATGAGCGCAACGTTGCCGCTGTTGTGGACCTTGAGGACGGCGAGCGAGAAGATGAGGACTTCCACGGACTGGATCAGCGCCAGCACCGTGAACCCGAGCATGTAACCGACGACGATCTCGCCCCGCCGCAACGGACTCGCCATCAAGCGCTCGAGAGTGCCCTGCGACCTCTCATTGAGGAACGAGACGATGGTGACGACGAACACCAGGAAGAACACCACCAGCCCGATGAACGCCGCACCGAAGTAGTCCAGGGTGTCAAAGCCCGGGCCGCCGTAAAGATAGGAGACGTTGGGCTGGACGTGCAATCCCTGGCCGGGCGCCGCCGAGGCGACCGAGATCAACGCCTGCTGCAGCGCCTGGAGCACAGGTGCGATCGTGCCGGGCTGCGAGCCTTCGAGGTGAACGTCGGGCGCGATCGTTCCGGCCTGCGCCTGCCTGCTGAAATCGGACGGAAAGACGATGTAGGCGGTAAGCGTTCCGTCCTTGAGCCTGGAGTCTCCGTCCGAGGCGTTGATGCTGCTCGTGGTGATGGCGCTCGACTTTGCCAGCGCCGCCGCAACGGTTGCGCCGAGCGGGCCCTGGTCCTCGTTGGCGATGCCGACCGATGGGGCCGAGGACGAGCCGCGCATCAGATAGCCGAGGAGTCCGAGGATGACGATCGGCGCCACGAACAGAAGGGCCAGGGTGCGGCGGTCGCGCCGAAACTGCTCCAACAGGCGCTTGGTGATGGCCGCGACCCGTTTGCCGCTCATGACCTTCTCTCCGAGAGGCTGAGGAAGGCTTCCTCGAGGGTGGGTCTCCCGGCCTGCGCGCGAATCTCGTTGGGGCTGCCCTCGGTGAGCAGCTTTCCGAAGAGGATGAGCCCGAGTCGCTGGCACCGTTCGGCCTCGTCCATCACGTGGCTCGAGACGATGATCGTCGTGCCGGCATCCGCCATCTGCTTGAAGCCGTCCCACAACTCGACGCGGAGCTGGGGATCGACACCGACGGTCGGTTCATCGAGCAGCAGCAGCTGCGGCTTGTGCACGAGCGCGCAGGCGAGGGAGCAGCGCTGGCGCATTCCGCCGCTCAGGGTGGAGACGACGGAGTCGCGGCGGTCGTAGAGCTTGACGAACTCCAGCGCCGCTTTGACGCCTCCTTCGGCGCCGTTGATGGTCGCGAAGAACTCGACGTTCTCCTCGACGGACAACCCTGGGTACAGCGCCGCCGCCTGGGTCATGTATCCGACGTGGCTCAACATCGCGACGTTGGGCATGCGCTTTCCCAGCACGGTCACCGTCCCGGCATTCGGCGCCACCAGGCCGACGAACATGCGGATGAGCGTGGTTTTGCCCGAGCCGTTCGGGCCGAGCAATCCATAGATCTCGCCGTGCCGCACCCGAAGCGTCACCGCGTCCAGCGCCTTGACGTCTCCGAAATGCTTCGAGACACCCTGCACGTCAACAGCCCACGAGTCGCTCATGAACTCCCCTCCTCAGGCTCCATCGCCCGCAACCAGCTTTCGGCCAGCAGGGTCACCGACTGCTCTCCGTCGATGTCGAGGCCCAGCATTCGCTCGGCCAGCGGCCTCGTGAGGAGATGGAAAAAGATCGGACCGACGAACAGTTGAATGGCCAGCAGCGGGTGCATCTGGCGAAGCCGGCCGTCCCGCATCTGGCTCATCACGTAGAAGGCGAGCGATCCGACCAGCCCGCGGATCGCGTCCTGCGCGCCTTCGGCGGTGTCGGGCGACAGGGAGCTGATCTCGAAGAAGAGGGCGCGCAGCACGCCCACGCGACTCTCGCCGCCGGCGTAGAGCGTGCGGTAGACGGTGCGGGCGATCTCGGGCATGAGTATCGCCGGCGGCTCGTCCTGCCGCGTGCTCAAAAGCTCGGTCACAGGGTCGAGTGGGGAGAACGCGTGCACGAGGCTTGTGAAGAGTGCTGCTTTGCCGGGGAAGAGGCGGTAGAGGGTCGCCCGCGAAACCTCGGCCTGCGTCGCAAGGTCGTCCATCGAGAGCGCGTTCAAGCCATCGGCGCCGATGAGCGTCAAGGCGGCGTCGAGGATGCGCTCCCCGGCGTCTGGCTCTGGCTGAAGGTCGAGGGCCTCGAGCAGAGCCTCGCGCGATTCGAACTCGCGATAGAAGCGCGAACGCGAGACGCCGGCCGCGGCGGCGAGTTGCGCGACCGTCGGGCTGCTTCCCGCACGAAGCAGACCGCGAGCCTTGCCCAGGATTCGCTCCCTCGTCCCCACCTGCATAGCGAAACGATACTAGACAAGACGTCTTGTCTCGTCAAGTCCCAACATCCTGCCAACCTCTTAACAGGCTGGGTTCTCGATTTGGATCTCGGGCCGTAGCTTGGCCCGTATGCGATGCCTCGCCGCGATCACGATTGCCCTGGCCCTTGCCTTACAGCCCGCGCCAGTCGCCGCCGGGTCGAGCTGGGGGACCTCCGGGTACGGCGATCCCCCTTCGTGGTGCACGAACTTCTCCGACATGTGGACGGCGACCGTCGTGACCAACGATCCGCTCGTCGGCACCAACCCCGAGCGCGACACGTTCTACGGGTTTCATCCGAACCCGGGCTATGACGATTGGTACGGCTACTTCTACGGCGACTTTCGAGGGACGCCGGGCGATTCGTCAGGTTGGGTGCGATTGCTGCACGAAAACTATCCACGCCACTACTCCTGGAACTTCGCCTCCAACGGTTGGGCAGTCCATGGGCATGTGAAGCAGTACATCGCTTACTACAACTGGACCTTCGGCGGCCAGTGCGGGCTCGGCGCCTACGGGAACAACGCCCCGCCGCCGTACATGGCGGATCAGTACGGATACCCCGTCGTGGACATCTATGTCGACGCGGTGCCTCCGTTCGATCCAAAGCCTTACGTGTCTGCGATCACGCCCAGCTCGGTTGCGTTCACGTGGGATCCCGTGGCCGATCGCGGTGATGGCGCGGGGCGAGATTACTTCGTCTCGGGTGTCGACCATTACGTCTCCTGGCTGACCGTGAGCGATCAGGCTGGGCGGCAGCAGCCGGCCGCGACCTCGGCGACTCGCATCGTCTCTATGAAAGGCATGGCGCCGGGAGAGATCGCGTGCATTCACGTGATGGCGGTCGATGGCGTGCAGAACTCGACCGCCGACCAGGTCTCCTGCGCCTCGCCGCTCGTCCCGCCGCCCATGCCCGCATGGCATGCGTCTGGTATCGCCGTCACGGCAAACCCGAGCGCCGTCGGACTGGTCGGGCTCGACACATGGTTCTGGCTGGCGCCGTCGCCTGCGACTCTCATCGTTGACGAGTCGTACCTGGGTTCGCAGTACGTCGTGACGGCGACGCCGGTGGCGGCCGGCTGGGATTTCGGGGATGGAAGCTCAACGCAATCGACCGGCAGCACAGGTTTCGGCCGCGCGTACCCGGAGCAATCGTCGGTGACGCATATGTACGAGGCGCAAAGCCAGGCGGGCTATGCGGTGCGGTCCACCATCCGGTACGAGGTGACGTGGTCGGCGCTGGACGGCGGCCGCCGCTTCGGTCCGTATCCCCTGGGCTCGATTGAGATTCCGGCGCGGACTCTCGTCTACCCGGTGGAGCAGGCGCAGCCAGAGCTCATCGCGACCTGATCCCTGGGCCTCGGCCGGAAACCGCTCGACGGATCTTCGGCGCCCATGCGGCCCATCTCCGGGTTCAGCTCCTGCGCTGCTCGCTCGCGCATCTACGGATGCGCTCGCTGTGCTGCTCGTCGCTTCACCCGGATCTGGGCCACCTGGATCGCCGAATCTCTCGCCGAGCGTTTCCGTCCGAGGCCCTAGGCTCCGGTCCAACCTGTCAGACGATCGATGTGAATCGCGACCACCGGGCCATCCGGCCGCTGAGCCGCGTGTTGCTCGTATCGATTCGCAAGGAGGCCGATGGCGCGCTGCGCTTCGGCGTCGTCGGTGATGACATGAGCAGTGCCGTCGACGCGGACCCACCAGAGCCTGGTCCAGTCGTCCTCGTAGTGATCGACGAGCACCGACACCGTGGGGTTGGCCGCGATGTTCTTCAAGCGCGCGAGCCTTATCGTTTTTTTCGGTTTCGAGTCGACCGCGAAGTACAGCGTGTCGCCATCGAGCGCAAAGACAATCGGCACGATGTGAGGGCGGCCTTCAGCGCTCACGGTCGCCAGGTGCGCGACCTTCGATCCTGCAAGCCGGCCCCTTGCCTCGGCCTCTTCCACGGGATGAAGTGTGGACTGCATTGGGGCTATGGTTGAGCCGTGCAGAGGCTCCGCACGTACACGGTGGATGAGGCGAACAGGGAACTGCCTCGCGTGCGCAGGGTCGTCGGGCAGATCGCGGAGCTTTCGGCTCTGCTGCCCGAGCTCGAGGATGAGGCGCGTATCGCCGAGTACGAATCCAAACGACCCACCGCCGGCGCCGAGGATCGCGACCGGCACCTGCAGGCCCGCGACGCAGTGGGTGGCGCGGAGCTGGAGCTTCTGAAGGCGGTGGCCACTCTCAACGGAATGGGCATCCAGCTCAAAGGCCCGCTCGAGGGGTTGATCGATTTTCCCTCACTTCGCGATGGCGAACCCATCGAGCTCTGCTGGAAGCTTGGCGAAGATCGAGTCGAGCACTGGCACAAGATCGGCGAAGGTTTCGCGGGTCGAAAAAAGCTCTAGATTTCTTTCGCGACCCTGCCCTTCACGGCTTCAAACACCGACTTCGCGACCCCGGCCGCGTCGAGCCCGTTTTCTCTGAGGATGTCCGCCGCCTTGCCCTGAGGCAGGAAGCGATCCGGCAGCGCGATCATCCTCACCCGGCCGGCCAGCCCATGCGGCGCCAGCGTTTCGAGCACCGCGCCTCCGAAACCGCCGGTGCCCACGTTGTCCTCCACGGTCACGACCACCGGGTGCTTGCGAGCCCATTCGGTGATCCGCGGATCGACCGGTTTGACCCAGCGGGCGTTCACGACGGTGCACGAGACGCCTTGCATCTCCAGCCGGTCGGAGGCCTCTCTGGCGACCCCGACCATGCGTCCCACCGCGAAGATGACGGCGTCTGACCCCTTGCGCAGCTCCTCCCAACGCCCGACGGGCAGGGGCTCGACCGGTAGGTCGGGAGTCGATGGCGCCGGCCCGCTTGGGTAGCGGATTGCCATCGGTCCGTCGGACGCGAGCGCCGTCTCGAGCAGCGCGCAGAGCTCGGTGGCATCGGCGGGGGCTGCGATCTTCATGTTGGGGATGAGGCGCAGGTACGAGAGGTCGAAGATCCCGTGGTGGGACGAGCCGTCGGGACCTGTTACGCCCGCGCGGTCTATCACGAAAACAACCGGGAGCTTGTGCATCGCCACGTCCATGAGCGTCTGGTCGAAGGCGCGCGCGAGAAAAGTCGAATAGATGCATACCACCGGGTGCATGCCGGCGAGCGCGAGTCCTGCCGCGAATGTCACCGCGTGCTGCTCGCAGATGCCGACATCGAAGAACCGGTCGGGAAACTCCTTGGCGAAATTCAAGAGGCCGGTCGAAGACGCCATCGCGGCGGTGATCGCGCAAACCTCGGGCCGTCTTGCGGCCGCTGTCATCAGCGCTTCTCCGAAGACATCGGTGTACTTGAGCTCGGTGGAACGAGGGCGTCCCGTCAGTGGATCGAACGCGGGCACGCCGTGCAGCTTGTCGATCTCGTCGTCGACCGCGGGCCCGTAACCGTGCCCCTTCTCGGTGATGACGTGAACGACCACGGGTTCGCGCAGCCTCTTGGCGCGTGACAGCACCTCTTCGAGCGCAGCCTCGTCGTGTCCGTCCACGATTCCCGCGTACTTGATGCCCAAGCTCTCGAAAATCGTCGACGGCTGCAGGAGCTGCTTGAGTCCTTCCTTCACGCGGTATGCGGCCTGGTCGGCGGTCGATCCAACCAGCGGCAGGTCACGAAGCAACCGGGAGATGTCGTCCTTGATTCGCTCGTAGCGCGGGTCCACCCTCAGCTGCGACAGGTGGCGCGCAAGCCCGCCGACCGTCGGCGCGTACGAGCGTCCGTTGTCGTTGATCACGATCACGAGGTTGGGCGGCTGCAAATGCGCAATCTGGTTGAGCGCTTCGTAAGCCATGCCTCCTGTTAGCGCCCCATCGCCGATGACTGCGACCACATATCCGTCGATGCGCTTGCGCAGCCGCGCTTCGGCGATGCCCAGCGCGTAGCTGAGCGAGGTCGACGCATGGCTGTTCTCCATCACGTCGTGCTCGGACTCCTGGCGCGAGGGATATCCCGAGAGGCCTCCGGCCTGCCGCAGCCGGGCGAAATCCTTCGAGCGGCCGGTCACGATCTTGTGCACGTACGCCTGGTGACCGGTGTCCCACACAATCGCGTCTTTCGGGCTGTCGAAGACCCGGTGGAGCGCAAAGGTGAGCTCCACCACTCCGAGGTTCGGGGACAGATGCCCGCCGGTCTTAGAGGTCTGCTCGACCAGGAAGGCGCGCACCTCATCGGCAAGCTGGGCGAGGCGCTGCTGGTCGAGGGCGCGGAGGTCGGCAGGCGAGTTGATGGTCTCCAGGATTCCCATGCTTGCCTTAACGCTCGGCTCCTGACATGAGTTCCGCCAGCGCGATGCACAACCGCGTTCCAGCCCCGCTCGGGCCGCGAAGCACCGTGGTCAGCTCGGCGTTCGTGTTCCAGCTGGAGGCTGCGATGTCGAGGTGCGCCCATGCCTTTCCGCCGGCGAACTCGCCGATGAACATGCCGCCGAGGATCGTGCCGGCCTCCCCGTACTCCGCGTTGCGCAGGTCCGCGATCTGGCTCCGCAGCAGGATCCGGTAGTCGGCGAACGTGGGCAATCGCCACACCCGGTCTCCCGCGTCTGATGAAGCTCGCTGGACCAGCGCCCAGAACTCGTCGTCATTGCTGACGCCCGCGCTCGCCGCGTGGCCGATCGCGATCGTAGCGGCGCCGGTGAGGGTCGCCAGGTCGAGGATGTGCGTCGCGCCGTTGCGCAGCGCGTGGGTGAGGGCGTCGGCGAGGACGAGCCGTCCCTCGGCATCGGTGTTGACGATCTCGACCGTCTTGCCGTCGGCGCTCACCAGCACGTCACCCGGACGTTGGGCGCTCGGGCCCGGCATGTTCTCCGTCGCGGCGATGACCGCCATCACGTCGAGCGGCACCCTGCGTGCGGCGATTACGTCGATGGCCGAGAGCACCGCCGCCGCGCCCGCCATGTCGGACTTCATCCTGCTCATGTTCTCTGCGGGTTTGATGGAGATCCCGCCAGAGTCGAACGTGATGCCCTTGCCCACCAGCGCAAGCACTGTGGCGCCCGCGTCGGGCGCGACACCGCGCTGCCGGTTGCCGCGATGGCGCAGACGGATGAGGCGCGGTGGCAGGGCGGATCCCGAGGCGACGCCCAGCAGCAGGTTGTAGCCACCCGTTCGCAGCTCGGCCGGGCCCAGCACCTCGATCTCCATGCCGTGGCGCTGAGCGATCTTCACCGCCTCCTGCGCGAGCGCGTCGGGGGTGAGCTCGTTCGGAGGCGCGTTCTGCCACTCCCGCGCGCGGTTGGTCGCTTCCCCGTTCTCCTGCGCGGCGACGACCTCGTGTTCGCGCCCGATTCCAAAGCCCGTCAGCACAATCTCTTCGATCTCGCGTCGTTCCGGCTGCGCCCCGGTCTGTCGCGAGCGCCGCTCGAAGGTGCCCATGACGCAGCCCTCGACAACCGCCTTCAACGTGTCCATACCCAGCGGGGGCTCGGCTCGGACCAGGCCGATCCGCTTGTACCCATACGTGCGCGATGCCCGAATGAGCTCGTGATGGGCTGAGCGGAGCCGCTGGCCGTCCATGTCGTGCGGCGCGCCGACGCCGTAGAGGATCACGCGGCGCGGCCCGGACTTGCTGTGGGTCGGTACTGGGAGGACCTCGTGGATGCGGCCCCGGAACTCGGCGCTGGTGATCATGTCGGACAGCACGCCGCCGAGTGCCTTGTCGAGGTCGAGGGCGCTGCCCGAGAGCCGCTGGCCGGTGGCCACCGCGACCGCTAGAGCGTCGACAGGGAGCTCGGCGGCCGGTGTCGCGACCAGGCTGATCTTCACTGACGGTTAAGCGTAGCCATCGGTCAAGTGCTCCGCGACCAGCTCGAGCACGTGAGCCACCCGGACGTCGATATGTCGCGCGCGGGCGGCCGCTTCGATGTGCATCAAGCAGCCCGGGTTGTCGGAGGCGACCACCGTGCACCCGGTCTTGGCGATCGCGTCCAGCTTCCACTGGGCCAGGCGGCCCGCGACCCGCGGCCACTCGATGCTGAAGGTACCGCCGAAGCCGCAGCAGTTCGCGATGTCGGGGATGTCGACCACCTCATACCCGGCCAGCTCGAGCAGCCGGCGCGGCTCGCTCTTCAAACCAAGCTGGCGCAGGCTCTGGCACGAGTCGTGGTACGCGATCTTCAAGCTCATGCCGTCGGGATCCACGAGCTCCGGGCGCCGGGTCAGCACATCGAGCGCGAAGCGGGTCGAGTCGCGCATCCGTGAGCCGACGTTTTCCGCGGCCGAGGCGCCCCACTCGGCGGCGTCGATCGTAAACGCGCCAAAGCAGGAGGCTGAAGGAGTGACGATCAGACCCTTGGAATTTACAAGACTCTCAGCCAGGTCGTCGTGGAGGGCTGCGCCGCCCTTGAAGTCGCCCGCATTGGCCGCGATCAGCCCGCAACACCACTGACCCTTGGGAAAACCAACGTTGAAGCCGGCGGCGGTGGCGATCCGCTCCAGCGCCACCGCTGCCTGCGGCTGCACGCGGTCGACCATGCAGGAGGCGAAGATCGTGAGCGGCTCGCCGTCGACCTCGCTCGGCTTGACGCGGTCGCGATAGGGAACCCGGGCCAGTCTCGGCGCGCCCGGTATCAGCCCGCTGAAAGGCGCTCCCGCCCGGAGCACGCGATCGGCGAGCTCGGGACGCTTCCAGACGTTCAACACCGCCTGCTTGCGCAGCGACTTGCGACCCTGCTTGCGGTGCTCGAGGATCTGGCGCGGCAGCGGGATGTCGACGGGGCAGATCTCCTGGCATGCGTTGCACTGCGTGCACAGCGTGTTGGGCAGGTCGACTTCGTCGAGGCCGTGATGGAAGGGCGTCAGCACCAGCCCGATCGGGCCGTTGTAAATGTGGCCGAACTGGTGGCCGCCGACGGCCATGAAGGCCGGGCATGCGTTCGAGCAGGCGCCGCAGCGAATGCACGTGAGCGCGTCTTTGAAAACCGGGTCGGCGCGCATCTCCTCGCGCCCGTTGTCGAGTATCACGCAGTGCATCTCGCGCGGACCGTGGACGCCGATCGTCAGCGACTGCTCGATGTCCGCAGATCGCGACGGACCGGTAATCCAGTTCACGTAGCTGGTCATGATCTGGCCCGTGCCGCTGCGCGGCAGCATGCGCAGCACCGCGACGGCATCGTCCAGCGTGGCGACCACCTTGTCCATTCCGAACAGCGCGATGTGCACGGGCGGCAGCGTTGTCGTGAGGTCGGCGTTGCCCTCGTTGGTGACGAGGACGATGGTCCCGGTCTCGGCAATCGCCATGTTGGCGCCGCTGATCCCGACCGTGGCGTCGATGAACTTCTGGCGCAGGGACTCGCGCGCGTGGTGCTGGATGGCTTCGACTGTCGCTTCGGTGCCAAAGACATTCGCGGCGTCCTCTTTCGTCAGGTGGATCGCCGGCGCGATCAAGTGCGAGGGATGCGTGTGGGTCAGCTGCACCATGCGCTCGCCCAGGTCGGTCTCGACGACCTCCATGCCGAGCGACTCGAGGTAGGGGTTCAGCTCGATCTCTTCAGACGCCATCGATTTGACCTTGGTCACGATCATTCGATCGCCCTTCTTCCCGCTCCCGGCGTTCCAGCAGATCTGGGCGATGATGTCGCGGGCTTCAGCGGCGTCCTTGGCGAAGTGCACCTTGCCGCCGACGGCCTCCAGATGCGCCTTGAACTGCTCTACGAGCTCGGGCAGGTGTTCGAGGTTCGCGCGGCGGCGCCGCTTCAAATCTTCGCGCCCCTTGTCGAAGTCGAAGCTCTCGAAAGCCGAGTTGCGGCGGGCCCGCAGGCCGGTCATCGCGTTGGTCAGGGCCCGCTGCAGGTCGGGATCGGCGAGCGCCTTGTTGACCCGGCGTGAGAAGTGCCGGCGGCTTTCAGGCACGCGAACTGTCGGCTGTTTTGGTGGCTTCCTGAATTGCCTCGATCACAGCGCCTGGTGTCGACACCGGCGCCAAGCATATTGTTCCGGCGCAGACCACCGCTCGCTTGTCGCCGGTGGGGTCGATCACGGCGTATGGATGCGCTGACACAGCGGCCCGCGCCAGGTCTGGATTCGAGGTCGTGACCTTGATGGCGTGATGAGTGCGATCGAGCGCCCGAGCGAAGACCGCGGCCATCAGGCCGTATGAGCGGGGCAGGGCCGCCACCGATTCCAGCGCGCGGCGGGCACGCTCCAGGTGCGGCGCGGCGGGATCGCCGGTGAGTATGTCGAGCTCGACCAGCGCCATCGCCGCGATCGAGTTTTCGACCAGCGGCTTGATCGGCTCGGCCAGCCTGCCGAGCGAGTCGGTCCTGGCGTGGTCGAAGAAGCCGCCCAGGTTGGGATCGCCGTACGCGTCCTGAATATGGCCGGCCAGGTCGAGCGCCGCCGGCATCCACCGGTCACCGAGGCCCGCCTGGTGAGCGCGCAGCGCTGCCCAAAGGCTCCAGACCTGGTCTGCCAGCTGGCCGCCCACACCTTCTGCATGCGTCATCCCACGGCCGCTTCGGTAAGCGTCGCGAAACAGGCGCTCGATCAGCCGGGTCGCATGCTCGCGCAGCAACGGACGGTCCAGGCGCAGAGCCGCGTCGAGATAACCGATCGCAAGGGCGGCATTCCAGGATGTGTAGACGCGCCTGTCCACGTATGGAGCGGGGTGCTGCGCCCGCTCGTCCGCGTCCATGGAGTAGTAGTGCTCATCCGCGTCCTGGCTGCCGGCGTAAAGCCCGGTCTTCGGCTCGCGAAGCACGCGGTCGAGGTACGCGGTCGTCGAGTCGAGCACGGTCCCCAGGCCCGCAAGCGAGAGTCCGGTGAGGAGCCCCGCGTGGTCTTCCAGCATCTTCTCGAAATGCGGGACGCTCCAGTCCTGCGTCGTCGAGTAGCGGAAGAAACCGCCCTCGACGTGGTCGTAAGTGCCGCCGCCGGCCATCTGGTCGAGCGTGTGGACCGCCATCCTGCGCAGCTCCGGATCCGACCGAATCTGGGATTGTTCGAGCAGCAGGAGGATGGCGTCGGTCTGCGGAAATTTCGGTGCGTTGCCGAACCCGCCGTACTCCGGGTCGTAGGCGGCGGTTACGGCTTGCAGCACGCCACCGACAAGGCCCGCGTCGAGCGATGCCGCGCTCCGCGCGACGGCCGAGCCGGTGCGCTTGCGCGCCTCGAGCACGCGGGTTGCGATCTCGGCCTGGTTGGTCCGGTAGTAGCCGGCGACCTTCGAAAGGGCGTCCGCCATCTGGTCGGGCGGCAGGTACGTGGCGCCGGTCAGGATGTCGCCTGAGGCGGTGAGAAACGCGGTCGACGGCCAGCCGCCCATGTTGTAGCGCTGGTTGATGTCGGGCCGCACGTCGTTGTCGACCCGGATCGGAACGTACTCGCGGTTGATGAGGTCGATGATGCCGGCATGCGAGTAGGTGGTCTCGTCCATGACGTGGCACCAGTGGCACCAGACCGCGGAGATGGAGAGCAGGATCGGGCGGGCTGTTAGCTTCGCCTCCTCGAAAGCGGCGGCCGACCAGGGGCGCCAGTTGATCTCGGCCGCGCGGTTCGGGCGCGGCGAAAAGTGGAATTCACCCGCGCCTTCTGCCACACGACAAGGTTACGCGGGTGAAACAATGGCACTGTGATATCGACCAGCGCGGTCGACCAGTACATCGAGAAGAACTCGCGGCGCTTCGTCGATGAGCTGAAGGAGCTGTGTTCTTTTCCGAGCATCTCCAACCATGGCAAGGAAGCCATCGAACCTGCGCGCGACTGGATCGCCGATCGCCTTGCGCGGTACACGGACCGGGTGGAGACGCTCGACGCGGGCGGCATGCCTGCCCTGTACGCGGAGGTGCCGGGGGCGGGGCGTCGCAAGCTGCTCCTGTACGAGCACTACGACGTGCAGCCTGTCGACCCGATCGAACTGTGGGACTCGGCGCCGTTCGAACCGGTCGAGAAAGACGGGCGGATCATCGCGCGCGGCGTCGCCGACGACAAGGCGGACGTGATGGCGCGGATCCACGCACTCGAGACGTTGAAGGCGCTGGGCGAATTGCCCGTCACGCTCCGTTTCCTGGTCGAGGGGGAGGAGGAGATCGGCTCCAAGACCTTCGAGAAAATCGCACACGATCACGCGAGCAAGCTCGCCGCTGACGGATGCCTGTGGGAGTCCGGCTCATCGTTCGACGACGCGGGCCGGCCGACGATCCAGTTCGGGTGCCGCGGCCTTCTGTACGTGCAGCTTCGCGTCAAAATGCTCGACTTCGACCAGCATTCTGGATGGGCGTCCATCTATCCGTCCGCGGCGATGTACATGATCGCCGCGCTCGCGAGCCTGCGAGACCAGGAGATGAACATCAAGATCGATGGCTTCTACGACAAAGTGGTGAAGCCGACCGAGGCCGACCGCCGGATGATGGCGAAGATCGACCCCGAGGTGGACAAGCGCAGGCAGCTCGTCGGGTTCGATCGTCTCGTTCGAAATCCACGGTCGGAAGAGGTCATCGAGCAGATGCTGTTCACGCCGACCTGCAACATCGCCGGCGTGACGACCGGCTACCAGGGCCACGGATCCAAGACCGTGCTCCCCGCCGAGGCCACAGCCAAGCTGGACTTTCGCCTGATCCCCAACCAGGATCCAGCCGACGTCGCAGCGCAGCTGCGCAAGCACCTCGACTCGCACGGTTTCGAGAAGGTCGAGATCCAGTGGAGTGACGGCGAGAAGCCTGCGCGCTCGGACCCCGATTCGGCTGTCGGAAAGACGATGATCGACTGTGTGCGCGAGCTGTACGGCGAGCCTGTCCTCTGGCCGTTCATGCCGGCCACGGGACCTATGCACCCGGTCGTGGCCGACCTTGGCATTCCGACGGTGCTGCCGGTGGGCGTCGGCCGCCCCGACAATCGGATTCACGCTCCGAACGAGAACATCCACGCCGCCGACTACGTCAACGCAGTCCGGCTCATGTGCCGGGTCTGGGAACGGTTCGGAGCCGGCTAGGCATGGACAGGCTCACCGATAAGCTGTTCACCGACAAGTTCAACGAGGACACCGGGCGTCCGCACATCGAGGTCGTCGACCAGAACGTTTGCGCTGTGAAGTGCACGGGCAAGTACTGCAATCATTTCTGCCCGGCCGGCGTTTACGAATGGAACGACGAGCAGCAGAAGAACCTGGTCAGCTTCGGCAACTGCATCGAATGCGGGGCCTGCTCCATCGGCTGCCCGTTCGACAACATCGCTTGCCACAGCCCCCGGGGGGGCTTCGGCGTCCAGTTCAAGCATGGCTAGCCGAACGGAATACGAACTGGCCCCCGCGCAATTCAAATTGATGGAGTGAGCGATTACGACGTTGTGATTGTCGGAGGGGGTCCCGCCGGGCTGGCGGCCGCCCTCTACACGGCCCGCATGGACCTGAAAACCGTGGTGATCGACCGCGGGCCCCTGG